>Ga0207421_10002068_pt1 | contig 25269 bp, 18 predicted proteins | sample SodLakKL_010_SED_4_FD_187542 | JGI IMG/M metagenome (GOLD analysis project Ga0207421, IMG submission 187542) | Alkaline sediment microbial communities from Lake Tanatar, Kulunda Steppe, Russia - 8KL_010_SED (SPAdes) (version 2) | ecosystem: Environmental > Aquatic > Non-marine Saline and... | reverse complement strand
GACGACATAGCGATGGCGAGAAACCTCGGAATAGTCGGTTTGATCTTGGCGATACTCGCGATCATAATAGCGATCGTGGCGATGCAGAAGAAGAAACCTGCCGAGGAAGAGGAACCGATGTACGAGGAAGAAGAAGAGATGTTCGGTGAAGAAGAGGAAGAAGAGATGTTCGGTGAAGAGGAAGAAGAAGAGATGTTCGGTGAAGAAGAGGCTGACGAAGAAGAGATATTCGAGGAACCCGAGGAATCCGAGGAAGAACTCTTTGAAGAGGAAGAAGAAGAGGAACTATAGAACTTAGCCTACCAAAAACCATCAAAAACCTTTTCTTTTTAATTTGTTTTTTCTATTTTCCCTCTCTCAACAACAAAATTGATAAATAACGATAGTCACTGTAGATGACTTGATGAGTAGAAAAAAAGCGTCGATGCTGGGCTTATTCGTTGTCGCTCTTCTTTTAGTCACTTTGATCTCACCGGTTTTAGTTCGATCTGCCGAAGCCGACCTGGCCAGTTCTTCCTGGCCCAAGTTCAGAAGTGACCTCCAGAACACGGGTAGAAATGCTGAAGTTGAAAGAGAGGTCTCCAATGAGACCGCATGGACCTTCGAAACCGCTGATTCTATAGAAACATCTCCGGCGATAGGTCCTGATGGAACCATCTATTTTGGTTCTAAAGACGGCAGTGTCTATGCACTTAGATATGATGGGACTCTGAAGTGGGAATATGATACGGATTCGGTGATAACTTCCAACCCGGCTGTATCTGAGGAAGGGGATGTATATTTTGGAACTGAAGAGGGAAGATTTTATTCTCTCAGTCATCATGGCTCTGAAAATTGGGTTCTAGAAGAACCTTTTGAATCAGAGATATTTTCGTCTCCTGTTATCAGGGAAGATGGGTCCATCCTGATAGCTTCTGAAGCCCTTCATGCGGTGGAATCCGACGGAACCGTCCGATGGAGTTATGTTCCAGAGTTTCCAGGGAGGATTGTGTCCACCCCGGCGGTCGGTTTTGAAGGAAATATATATTTCGGTAACGAACATGGTAACTTTGGAGAACTTATATCCCTGACTTCGGATGGTGATAACCGCTGGAACTATAGGATAGAGGCCGCAGTAGGTGGCGTTTTATCCTCCCCTGCAGTTTCTGGTAATGGTGATATTTACTTTGGAGCTAATGATGGTAATTTATACTCGCTCGACACTGATGGTGAAGAGCAATGGAACTATACCACCAACGACAGGATAGTATCTTCTCCCGCTATCGGTGAGGACGGGACTATCTATGTAGGCTCCTACGATCAACGTCTACATGCTGTTGAGTCTGATGGAAGACGTGCCTGGACATTCGGCACAGGCGGTTCTGTTCCTTCATCTCCTGCGATCGGTCCAGAAGGGATGATCTATTTTGGTTCCGACGACCATAACATCTACTCGCTTTACCCTAATGGTACGGAAAGATGGAGGATCGGTACTGAAGGGCGTGTTTTTTCTTCACCAGCTCTTGGGGATCAAGGCAATCTTTTTGTAGGTTCTTTTGACCATCAGCTATATGCGATAGGAGAAGGGTTGGAAAGGACTTCACCGAGTCTTAGGCTTTATCTGCCTATCGTACTCGCTATCGTGCTACTAGTTTTTGTTCTGGTACCTGTCCAGAAGGATATAGTAACTTAAAAGTTATATGCTTTTAAGGCGATCCGCCACACTTTAATGAGATATTTATATATTTCGAATAGAAAATAAGTAAACTATAAATATCTTTATTCTAATGACTCTGTTGAGGTAGAATAACAAATGAATTGGAAAAAAATACTATCTGTAATGATAGTATCGGTTTTAGTGATCGGTGGACTTAGTGTACTAGGAACTTCAGCAAGAGGACAAGATGATGAAGGTGAACTGATAGACTCTATTGACTTTACGGTAACCTTGGACATGGAGTCCGGAGCAGCGACCGTCTACGACGGCGACGCTGATCTGTTCATGCACTCCGTGGATGGTTTGGTGTACCAAGGATTACCAGAAGAATGGCGTTTAGGCTTGGATACTTGGACCGTTTTGGGTTCTTACAACAACTGGTTCATAAATCCGGCCCACGAAGGACATGAAACGCCGCAGATGGGTGAAGCAGTAGACGAAGGATGGATCGATAGCCCAGAAGAAGTACAGTGGTTAGCCAACGATGCAGACGGCGACTGGACTGTGAATCCGTTCGCCCACGGCGACATAAGGTTCGCGATGCAGTATCTGAACAGAGAAGAGATGGTCGAAGATCTTATGGGCGGTTTCGGTGTACCTAGATTCGGTCCGACTTCTGCCACATTAGAAGTTTGGGCTGAATGGTTCGAAGAGCCTATAGAAGAGGACTATGATCTTGACGGAGAAGGCGACATGGCCCGTGTTGAATGGATAATCGAACAGGCGATGCTCGAGATACAGGACGAAGTCGCTTTCGGTGAAGTCTCCGGAGGAATGGACGGCTGGTATTACGAGGCACCCGACGGTGATGAGCACCAGATAGAGATAAAGATAATGGGCAGGATAGAAGACTGGAGAGAAGATAAAGCCTCCTGGATGGCTTCAATACTGGCGGACATGGGATTCGACACCAGCGTTGATCCCGTCGATTCCGCGACAGCTATCCCGAGAGCATTCTACGGAGTCTACGACAATTTAGAATACCACATGTATACCGGCGGATGGATATCAACGACAGCATCTTACTTCCAGACAACAGCGACCAATCAGATGTATGCCCCATGGTACGGATTCATGCACACTTGGGCAACGGGACACTGGAATTATAATGAGGAAGGCATGGACGATCCTATAGGACCTTCTCAAAGAGTGACCGACGAGTATGGTCTTCCGGATTTGACCGACCAAACAGTTGCTGACATGAACGAATTAGGTATGGAACTTGACATGGGACAGGTCGTAACCGAGGAAAATTATTGGGAAGGCACCGCCGACCTGATGCAGATGGGATTCGCAGAATCGATCAGAGTATTCATGGTGGACGATCAGTCTTTCTATCCGTACAATCCTGATCAACTGCTAGCTGCAGTTCCTGAAGCAATCAACGGCTACGACACCTACTTCGGACCCAGAACCATGAGGACCGACGATGGTACATTAGATGCTATTTTATTGACTGGTGAAGACAGACCTTACATGGATAACTGGAACGTCGAAGAGGGTTCATCCGATGTTTACGGAGAGTACCAGAGAAGGGTCGCTAGAGATTACCCGACTTGGGTACATCCACAGACAGGTCGAGGAATCCAGGTCAACATGTACTGGGGAGAGACTTACTACGATGAAGCAAGGACAGATCCGTTCGATAGGCAGGAAGACGGTGTGAGTTCGGACTTCGAATGGGACGGAGAAGAACTGATAGGCAATCTAGACGTACCTGACGAGGCCGTTGATTACGTACCAGGATACGTAGAAGATCTCGAACTAGAGTGGGACGATGAAGACGAGATGTGGACATCCACAGACGTCGTCGCAGAAGTTCAGGAGTGGAAATCAGTCGAATGGCTACAAACCACTGAAGAGGCGGAGTTGACCGATGATCCAGAGATTTTGGGAGATCCCGATGCAACAGAAGATGAATTGATAGTTTACGAACCACTCATAGAGGATCAGGCAGCTACCAGTTCCAGGCTTGAGATAAACCAGTTTCATACATGGCACGACGGTCAAGAATTCTGTATCCGTGATGTTTTCGCATGGTACGGTCGTATGAGAGAACTAGGTTCTCCTTATACTGAGCCAGTATCTTCTGGTCGTGTAGATTCTTCCGGCCCATGGTTCGCCAACGTACAGGCTATGGAATGGGATGCTGAAGAACAGGCTGTGACCGTTTACGGTATGTATCCGTTCCCCGACGATGATGCGATAGGTGGATACTACGCTGGTTCGTTAGCAGCAGAATCTGAATTCTGGCCAGAGACGCATCCGTTGACCTATTACGCATGGGATCACATGCATTCTGACACAGAATATGCCGCAGAAGAAGGTTACAACTACGAGTCCGGTGAACAGGAGTTCTGGATACATCAGCTCTCAGAAGAGCACAGCAATGTCATGGTCGACACCCTGGATGAGATGATCGATGCTGGTTATATACCAGAACCGTTGGACGAAGGCAGGATGCCTGACCACATACAAGAGTTCGCGATGGACATGGACGAATTCGAGGCTTCACGCGACAGTATTTCGGCCTTCGTAGATGACACAAGTCATTCGTACCTTGGATTCGGTCCGTTCAGGATAGACGACTATGATCCGGTAGGTCACGACATGTCTATTTCCCGCTGGGAAGACTACGGCTTCCCGTTCGACGGAGAGACAGCTTACGACGTACTCGAAAGAGCAGGTATACCTGAAGATGAATGGGACGACCACGTAAAAGACGGCATGGGAGACTATGTATACGAGAACGGTTACTGGTCTGAACAGTTCGAGATAGAAGAGATCAGATTCGACATCTTGGAAATACCTGTTTCAGTTGAAAGAGGCGAAGATATAGAAGTGAGTGCTGATGGACACTACGCGTTCCTATTCCCGGAAACACGCCGTGAGGCTCTAGGTGAACACATGGAAGATTACAGGTTCACAGTAAGAGACGAGATGGGCGGAGACATACTGGTAGAAGTCGGAGCCGACGAGATAGATCTTACCGACTTCGACGATTTCAGTGAATTCAGTGGCTTAATACCGACAGATGATGTAGATCCTGGTGAATATTGGGTGACTGTAGAAGCTCTACCATTAGGTGAAGACGATTGGAGCTTCGCAGTAACTATCGCAGACACTGTAGCCGTCACTGCACCTGATCTCAACCTGGAAGCAGTCGACTTCACGATAGACCCAGAAGTAGCTGGCGTTGGTGAAGACGTCACCATCAGCGGTACAGTAGAGAACATCGGAGACGCAGACGACACAGCTGTGTTCTATGCAGAGGACGAAGCCGGTGAAAGAGAGATGATCCATGAGGTAGATGTAGCTGAAGGTCAAGAGGAAGAAGTAGAGTTCACTTATTCGTCTGATCACTACGGAACATACATGATCAGGATGTTTGACGGTGAAGATCAGTTCGTATCCGACATAGGTGAAGTGACGTTCGAAGGCTCAGATGTACAAGTAGGATCTCTTACCGTTGATCCTCAGTTCGGAGGAGTCCCGCTAGATGTCACGATAACCGTTGGTGCACAGAATCTTGGTAACATCGACGGCGAGGTCGACGTTGAAGTAGACGGTGAAGTGATAGAAACACTCACATTTGAACCATCAGACACTATCATATTCGAGACCTTCGAGTACACCTTCGAAGAGATAGGTGAATACGAAATCACTGTAGGAGAACATGTTGAATCCGTCGAAGTTGTCGAAAGAGTCTACTTTGAGGGAGTCTCACTCGATGTACCAGAAGAAGTGATGGTCGGCGATACTGAGACGATAACTGCTGAAGTAGACAGCCACGAAGAAGATACCACGGCTTACATCTATGTAGATGACGAGATGGTACATGAAGAAGCTATCACGGAGATGGGAGAACATGAATTCTCTACTGATTATACCTTCGATGTTGCAGGAGAGATCGATGTAGAGGTACGCGACGAAGAAGATAGAACAGTGATGTCTGAAACAGTAAATGTCTTGGAGTCATACGAGCTTACGATAAACGTAGAAGGAGAAGGTACAACTGATCCTGAACCAGGAACACACACATATGCCGAAGGAGAAGATGTCGAGGTAGAAGCTATACCCGACGAAGGTCACATGTTCGTCGAGTGGACAGGAGATCACGAGAGCGAAGAAGACACTATCACCGTAACCATGGACAGTGACATGGAGATAACGGCACACTTTGAAGAGGAGCCTGATCCGGCAGAATTTGCTTGGATCGATGACCTTGCCGTAGACGGAGAAACAGACGAGTTAGAGATCGAAGAAGGAGACGAAGTAGAGATAACTGCAGAGATAGAGAATGTCGGTGATGAGACCGGTGAAGTCGTACTAGAAGTCAACGGTGTAGAGTGGGAATATACAGTCGAAGGCGGAGAAACCCTAGATATCGAAGAAACTCATGAGTTCGAAGATGAAGGCGAATACGACGTCACTCTACTGGACCAATCCGTTACAGTAATAGTCGAAGAAGAAGAAGATGTACCAGGATTCACATTAGCACTCTTGGTACTCGGTGCAGTCGTAGCAGTTGCTATCTACTACAAGAAAGAGCAGTAAACTCAGATAAAACAACACACAAACCAAACCCCCTTCCTTAATTCTTTTAATTTGTTTTCATCTTGATGATCGTTCTATAACCAACCTTATCTACAATTTTTTTTTGTGATTATCTGATCTTAGTCAACATTCTATTTCTATCTCTTATCGATGATGACAGATATAATAGTATACTAAAATCAGGAATAGACATACGATCTCCCGGAGCCAACACCTATAAATACTACGGGTGAAAATTTGTATTCAATGAAGAGAAAACTCAAGATAATTTTGATATCTTTCTTGATGATCGGATCATCCTTGGCTATAGTAGGTTGTGTAGAAGACGATGATTTGGGAGAGCCAGAAGACATCTTCATGGAGATCGAATCCGTTGAAACGAGAGAGAATGAGGATAGAGAGAATTGGGAATTTCTTATCTTAGAGGTGGAGATGACAAATGAGAAAAGCGATTCTCTAAGGGTAGATGAAAACGACTTCGAGATAGAAGAGTCCTCTGAAGAAGGTTTGATTTATGGCCCTCCATATCAATCAGAAGATGTGCCTCATCAGATCTTATCGGACGAAACTAGAGAATTCACTCTTGTTTTTGAAATACGTGAGGATGATGAAGCCGAGATCTTGTGGTTTAATCCTCCCGAGGATGAACCTTTATCTTGGACCAGTGTGCCCGCTTACTAGTATCCAAAGGATGGCAAAATTTACCAAAACACCTCTTCTCTAACAAAAAGTTTATATTTACCCTAAATTTAATGTGATAGTGATAACATGCCAGCTTCCTGGAAGTATTTCGCATTAAGAACTTTTAATATGGTATTGGTACTAGTGATAGTGGTGTTCATTTTATCCGCCGCATTCAGTACTATGGCGGAGAGAGAACTAGAGTCTACGGCCATGGACCAAGCAAGGATGGACCTTCAAGCACTTCAAGAATCACCAGATGATCCGGTCGAGTATTACAATAATAGGAAAGAGCACTATGAGAGAAGGTACAACCTTCATAGGCCTAGATATGAACGAATATTCTACTCGGCGGCGGACGTATTAACGCTTGATTTCGGTAGAGCTACCGAGATGACTTCTGCCGAGGGTAGTAGAGAAGTGATCGATATTATAATGGACTACCTACCGAATACGGTCCTACTTTTCACCACTGCAGCCGTCATCTACACTGCAATGGGTATAATGGTCGGTTTGAAAGCGGCTCAAAAGGCCGGATCCAAGTTGGATAAATTCCTGTCTCTTTTCGGTATAACCGCCTCGTCGATGCCCATGTGGTGGGTCGGTATGATCGCTATACTAGTCTTCGTTTACCAATTGCAGATATTCCCTAGACCGGAGCCTTATTTCCCGACGGTAGCGGAATACGGTTATTTCGGTTATATTAGAGAAGTGCTTTGGAAGATGGCCTTGCCTTTAGGTGTTGTAGTATTCGTCCTGTTCGGAGGCCGTGCCTGGGTGACTAGAAACCTTGTTACGGGTATACTACAGGACGACTATATAATGGCAGCTAGAGCTAAAGGTGTCCCGGAAAGAAAGGTCATTTACGGCCACACATTGAAGACCGCTGCACCACCTGTCGTGACTTCGGCGATCATGTCTTTGTTGATGTCGATGGCTGGTGCCATGATCTCTGAGATCGTCTTCCAGTGGCCAGGTATGGGATATCTGTTGAGGATGGCTATATTCACGTACACCGACGTACCTGTGATACTTGGTGTGTCTTTCATTACGGCCTTCCTGTACATATTCGGTTACTACATAGCAGACTTGATCTATGGATTCTTAGATCCAAGAGTTGAGGTCGGCTCTCAAGCCGCTTCAAAATGAGATGATGAAAATAAAGGAGAAAAATTAAAAGGTGTATAACATGGTTCGTTGGCAAGATTTAAAGGCAGACGTAAAAGACGTCCTTGGAGAATTCAAGAAGCATAAAATCGGCCTTATAGGTGTCGGTCTGATAGCTTTCATGGTTATTATCGGACTGATGGCTCCCGTTATAGCTCCTGGAGTGGCCGAGGATTGGGATAGAGGCCACCCCAGATGGAGAGCTAACCCGGCCAATGCTCCACCTGTTTGGCTCGATTGGATAACCAGGGACGATTATGCTAGACAAGAAGCCATGAGTGATTACGAGTATGATGAGGGTCCGATGTATGGCATCGAAGGAGAAGCCGACTTTGGAGCTTCGGTGCCATTGGATGAGGTACGTGATTCAACGATCTCTGTCGTGGATGCTGACAATAACACATTGGAAGAAAGGACTATAACTGTACAGGAGAGAGAAGGAGTAGATAATCTCAATGTTAGTGATTTCACGGTTGAACCTGTAGAAGGAGATTCTTATGATTTCGCCCCTGTTGAAGTGCAGATCTCTGCTTCCATAGAACATGACGGCGAGGTCGAGGAGAACAGGACTATAGAACTCGACATGCCGGTCGGGGAGCAGCCGCACGCCGATACTGAATGGGAATTGGGGCCTGGTGATGAGCTCGACATATTTTTGACACACACCTTCAGATTCGACGGTCTGTATGCTATCCACTTGGGAGAACATAGTAGGAGGATAAGAGTCGGCTTCGGTGATGATGTTGATATTCCACGTGAAGATGTTTCAGTGACCGAGACAGAGGATGAAATGACCCATGAGCTTGCTGCTACTATGAGCAATCTAGTTGATGAAGAGAGGACAGTACGTATGAGGGTCGAGCAGTTACAGGAACGTGAAGATGAACCGGATGTTTACACTCAACTGAATTATGTCGATGTTGAAATTGAGCCCGGGGATCAGGTCAGTGATTCTTTGGAACACAGTTTTGCTGAACCCGGTACTTACTACTTTGTCGTAGGAGATCATGAATTCGAGGTCGACCTTGAAGAGGATGATGATGAAGATGATCCTGAAGAAGGTCTGAGCTTGACTACTGAAGAAGAACCTGAATATGATGAACCGGAATTACAACAGGACGGAGTCGAAATCATAAGTTTTGATGCACCGGCTCAGATAACACAAGGTGATTTTGCAAGGATAGATATCGAAGCTGAAAACAGTGATACTGAGGCGCGGGAGATCACCCTCATGGTAGATGGTGTACCGGTCAGGACTGTTATCATAGCTGGAGGTGGTCAGATGAGTGCCTATGAGTACACCTTCACCTATGACATGGATTATGACCGGGTTCCTAGAGAGATATTCATGGAATTCGAAGGGCGAGCAGACCTTTACAGGAGAAGGATCATAACGGTTGAAAGACCTTGTGAGGATGTTCCCGAGATCGAATTCGAGAGATTAAGAAGAGGAGACAGAGTAGGAGATATCTCGGAGTCCATAACGACCATGAGAAGGATGGGTATAAGAGAGAACATCCACGGGGCAGCCCAGAGACATCTCAGACGTGAATACGATGATCCTTATATACCAGATTTCCAACATATCAATCCGGTCAGATTAGCATTCAGTGAAGCTGACGAGAACTGGTTCGATGATCCTACCGCTCTTAAAGGACAATATAATTTCACAATCAGATTAGAAGGTATCAATGTTGAGATGGACGAGGTCGAGACACACATAGGCGGCGCAGTCTATGGGGTATTCGGTACTGATAGAGATCGAAGAGATATCTTCCTAGGATGGGTCTGGGGAGCTCGATATGGTCTTTATGCCGGTGGTATCGTTGCACTGACAACCATCTTGTTTGGAACCTCATACGGCATGACGAGTGCTTACTACGGTGGTTGGGTCGATGAACTGATGTCCCGATTACATGAGATAATAATGGGTATCCCGACTTTACCGATACTGATAATCGTGCTAGAATTCTGGTCGCGGAGTATCAATGTCTTCGTGCTGATCTATGCGCTGCTGATGTGGCGTGGAGCTGCTAGGGTCATCAGGGCAAGGGGTCTCCAAGTCGCTCAGGATACATATATCGAAGCGGCGGAATCCCTTGGGTCCGGATCTGGCAGGATCATCTTCCGGCACATGATACCTCAGATATTGCCCTACGCGGTTGCACAGGCAGCGCTTCTAGTGCCTATCGTTATAATGGCGGAAGCCGGTCTTCACATACTTGGATTAGGTGATCCGACCATCGTAACTTGGGGTACGATATTGAACGACGCTAGAGCTGCTCACGCAGTCATGAACTATGAGGAATCGTGGTTCTGGATCCTCTTCCCAGGTGTAGGTATGGTCATGGTCGGTTTCGGATTTATCGCGACCGGCATGGCGATCGAGAGGATCATCAATCCGGAGATGCAACAGAGGTGATATGAATGGCGGATAATACTGTCTTAAAGGTAGACGAACTTTGCACGCATTACCTGACGAGTGACGGAGAAGTTAAAGCACTTGACGATGCCTCTTTCGAATTAGAGAGGGGTAAATCGATCGGAGTGGCCGGAGAGTCCGGGTGTGGAAAAAGCACCCTGGCTTTTTCTTTATTGAACCAGGTCCAGCCTCCGGGTCAGATAATGAGCGGGTCTATCAACCTAGACGGCATCGAGGTGACTGAACTGAGCGAAAAAGAAGCTAGAAAGAAGATCAGGTGGAAGAAGATATCGATGGTCTTCCAAGGTGCTATGGAGATCATGACTCCTGTTTATACAGTGGGTCACCAGATGGTAGAACCTCTCAAGTATCACAAAGGTATCGAAGGTGAAGAGGCCCGTAATATCTGTGAGAGATATCTTGAGCTTGTCAATCTCGACGGAAGCATATTCGACCGATATCCTCACGAGTTAAGTGGCGGACAGAAACAAAGGGTTGTCATCGCTACTGCATTGCTTCTAGAGCCTAATATGGTCATACTTGACGAGCCGACTACTGCTCTAGACGTCGTGGTCGAAGCTAGGATAATGAACGATCTTAAGAGACTCAAGAAGGAACTCGATATCTCTATGATGTTCATCACCCACGACCTCAGTATCCTTGCGGAAGTTTCAGATGACCTAGCTATAATGTACGCTGGATGGATAGTCGAACATGGTTCGGCCTCCAAGATTTACAGTGATCCTAAACATCCGTATACAGAAAAACTGATGGCCGCTATACCGGATATAAGGACGGATATCGATCGTTTGGAATATATCCCTGGTGTACCTCCTAATCTTGTGAACCCACCTTCGGGCTGTAGATTCCATCCCAGGTGTCACAAGGCGATGGAGGTCTGCAGAGAGATGGAACCGAAGGTTCATGAAGTGGATGGTGTAAGAGTCAAGTGCCATCTGTACAGTGAAGATGAATCTATAGCCGAAAGTGAGGAGGCTTCTTATGAAACAGCTTATGAAGACGAAGCCGCAGCGGAGACTTACGAAGGAGAGAAAGGTAAAGAAACAGAAGATGTATTTGAAGAAGAAACTGAAATGGAGGCATAATAATGGCTAAACCACTATTTAGAGCAAGGAATCTTACAAAGCACTTTGAAGTAACACAAGGATTGATGCAGAAATTGCGAAGGAAGGAAAGACAGATAGTTAGAGCAGTTGATGGTATCGATTTCGACATCTACTGGAAAAGGAACTTTTCGATAGTCGGAGAATCAGGATGTGGGAAGACAACCGTCGGTAAACTCATGATGCGTCTGTTAGACCCTACCGACGGCAAGATGTACATGAAAGATAAAGATATCACCGAACTCAAGAGTAGAGAGGAATTGAAGGCCTATAGAAGACAGACACAGATAATATATCAAGATCCTTTTTCGGCTCTCGATCCGAGAGATAGGATCAGAACTATCCTTGAGGAACCGTTGAGGATACATAATCTCGGAGATACCAGGGAAGAAAGGACCGATATGGTCCATGAAGCACTCGAAGAGGTCCGATTGACGCCTCCAGAAAAATTCTTGAGAAGGTATCCACACATGCTATCCGGCGGTCAAAAACAGCGTGTTTCTCTGGCTAGAGCTATGATACTGAACCCGGACTTCGTTGTAGCCGACGAGCCGGTGTCGATGTTGGACGTTTCTGTCAGGGCAGAGGTCCTCAATCTGATGAAGGATCTGATAGATGAAGAGGATGTGACTTACTTCTACATAACCCACGACATCTCGACCACGCGTTTCTTCACCGACTATATCGGCGTGATGTATCTTGGTGACATGGTCGAGAAAGGTAGGGTTTCAGATGTATTGGATAATCCCGCACATCCATACACACAGGCTCTGCTTGTAGCAGTTCCGGAACCGGATCCTGACAGGGTCAGAGGTATGAAACAACTGCCTATAAGCGGTGAGATACCTTCCGGTACCGATGTGCCTAGTGGTTGTAGGTTCCATCCGAGATGTCCGCATGCTAAAGACATATGCAGTGAGAAGGAACCAGAGGAAAGAGAAGTCGAAGATGAACACACAGCTAAATGTCACTTTGCCGGAGAGATCGATTTCGACTTGGATGTTGCCAAGTAAAAACTCAAAAACCCATTCCGACCCATTATTTACTTTTTATCTTCATAATAATTGTTACGAAATCTTGAAGGCTTAAAATCATGGTTGATAATAAAGATAAAGAACACGGTCTCCTATACAGGATATTCAGCAACAAGGACATCCAGAAAGGTATTGCTTTGTTTTCTATCGCCTTGATAATGGCTTTTTCAGCGATCATGCCGGTAACAGAAGGGGAAGTGGAAGAAGATTCAATCGTCGTAGGTTATCGCTTCAGTTTAGAACGGACAGAGTATGAACAGTATTTAGAAGACGGACCTATCGACCGATCATTGGAGGAAGCCTTCGAGGACGAGGGATATGGACTCCACCAGGATACGGAACTCTCTGAAGCCGACGGAAGCTGGTATATATATGAAAATGATACTCACACATATATGATAGAGATCGAAGATGAAAATTTAGAGATATACGAGGAAGTGGATAGCCATCAACAATACGTCAGGATAAATTACCCTGGATACAATATAATAAATGGAACACTAGAACTCGATTTTGAACCTCGAGAGGAAGGTACTGAATTAAGGGTTGAGATACAGAATCGTGACTTTGAGGCTCTAGAAGTTATCACCTTGACAAGGTTTGACAATCATTCATTTATAGATCTTACTGAGATCGATTGGAGGGATTCCCCGAGATTTTTGAACATAACTCTCGATGGCGGTTCGATGGACTATACCTATAGCATCGATTATTCTAGAAGACCACTGAGGTTACTATCACTGCCAGCATTATTTTTCACCTTTATCGGAATGGTATACGCTTTCAAAGGTAAAGGTGTGATATTGGGCGAGATAAAAAGAAAACAGATGGAGGAAGAGGAAAGGGAGAAGATGCAAGAGAGGAAAGAGGAGATATCTGAAGAGGATGTCTCTTCAGGGCCCGATGATCGAGAAGTCATATATGAGGGGGATGGCACATCTTCAAAGGAGAGTAAAGGAGATGCTGATCATATCAGTTTTATGGGTTTACCAGAGGATGAAGACGATGAGTCTGATGAAGAGGACCAAGAGGACAGGAGCAAAAGTGATGAAGCATGAGGTTATATTTCAGTCATCCAACTTTCACATTTAAGACCGAAACTGAGAGAAAATGTATAGGTATAATTCAGGAGCATCTCGAACCCGACGAGATAATAAATCCTTCTGATTATGGTTTGAAACACGATATCAGGTCCGAACTAGAGAGAGCCGATTCCATCGTGGCTATGGCAGTTTCCAACTGCTTCACTTACATCGTTTGGAAAGAGTTGGAGTTCCTCGAAAAAAAGGATCCGGATAAATTCACCTTCATGGTGAAGGATAAAAAGAATGTTGGTCCACTAGTCAAAGGTGTTCCTGATGATATCAAGAGGTTGAGCAAAAAAGAGTCCAAAAAGTTATCCTATCAGATCACTAAAGGTGATTATCAGGACGGTTTTCTCACCTCTCTGACCGGTTCACATAGGTCGAGATTTTAAGAAATAAATTAAAAAATAAAGATTGAGATCTTAGAAAAGTTTTTTGTTCTAACCTTTCATCACACCTATAGGCGTGAGTTTTGCAACGATCTTTGAAAGACCGGCGTTATGAGTCACCTCTACGACATTATTCACGTCTTTGTAGGCACCAGGACTCTCTTCTTTTAGCACTTTATTGCTCGCGGCCTTTACGTAGATCCCCCTCTCGGCCAGATCTTCCTTTATCTCATTCACTCTGAATTTCTTCCTTGCTCCAGTTCTAGACATGGTCCTTCCAGCACCGTGACATGTAGAACCCCAACTCCTCTTCATCGAGTGCTCCGTTCCCATCATCACGTAGCTTGCTGTACCCATGTCTCCGGGGATTATAACCGGCTGTCCCACATCTCTGTACTTTTGGGGCACTTCTTTTCTGCCGGGTGCGAAGGCTCTTGTTGCGCCTTTACGGTGAACTATGACGTCTTTGTTTTTTCCGTTGACATCGTGTTCTTCTTTCTTTGCTACGTTATGGCATACGTCGTATATCAATTCCATATCCATATCTTCAGCTTCTTCGTCAAATATATCCTCGAAACTCTGTCTCACCCAGTGCATTATCAGTTGTCGATTGGTCCATGCATAATTCGCGCCGCAGCTCATAGCGGAAAAATAATCCTGTCCTTCGGGGGAATCAAAAGGTGCACATGCCAATTGTTTATCGGGTAGATCGATATCGTACTTCCTGATAGCTTTTTCCATCTTATCTATGTAATCAGTAGCGATCTGGTGACCACATCCTCTTGAACCTGTATGGATCATGGTGGTGATCATGCCTTCTTCGAGTCCCATGGCTTCAGCCCCTTCTTTATCGAATACCTTCTCTACTTTCTGTATTTCGAGGAAGTGGTTGCCTCCACCGAGAGTCCCTAACTGAGGTGCACCCCTGTCTTTGGCTTTCTTGCTGACTTTATCAGAATCGGCGCTTTCCATCCTCCCATTATCCTCTATACGTTTCAGATCTTGATCCCAGCCGTATCCTTTTTCTACGGCCCATTCTACGCCGTGATCGAGAGCATCTTCTAGTTCCCCCTTGTCGAGCTTTACTCTACTTTTTTTACCTACACCCGCTGGAACGTTGTCGAACATCTTGTTTATGAGACCTTTTACATTATCTCGAACTCTATTTTCGTCAAGATTGGTCTTCAATAACCTGACACCACAGTTTATATCGTATCCCACACCACCGGGCGAGATGACACCTTCTTCAGGATCCATGGCCGCTACTCCGCCTATGGGAAAACCATAACCCCAGTGTATGTCTGGCATGGCCTTCGAGGCCCCTATTATGCCGGGGAGAGTAGCCACGTTAGCGATCTGTTCCGGTGCGTTGTCTTCCCTTATCGATTCTATAAGTTTGTCGTCTGCAAAGATCCAACCGTCGGTTCTCATACCTTTTTTGTAACTTTTCGGTATGGTGTAAATATAATCGCTGCTTTTTTTCAGAGGACCGTCCCATCTTCTTCCCATATTATCACAATTCCATTGAAACTTTGGATTTATATAATTTTGTATTCGGAGGATGTTCGAAAAAAAGAGTGAGTTCTCTGATTATCAGTCAAGATATTATATCGATCATCTTTTCAGCAGTTGAAGGTCCTATCCCTTCGACTTCTTTCAATTCCTCTTCATCGGCTTGAAACACGCCTTTTACAGAACCGAAATGTTCGAGAAGTCTCTCAGCTAGTACACCAGATATCGAAGGAAGCCCCTCAAGGATGTATCTTTTTCGGTCATAGTCTGACATGCTTTTTTTCCCTCTCCTCACACCGCTGGTTTTCTTTTCACCTTTTTCCCTTCCTAACATACTGTACAGTAGAGAAGCGGTCTCATCTCCATCTTTGGTGGAGAGTATAGGTATCCTGAAATCACATGCTAGTGAAGAAAGCGCCCCGTAGATGGCGTTGTCACTGATATTCCTTCGTTCGTATAGGTTCCCCCCCTCTAATATGATGACTGGATTGCGGTAGTTTTCTCTTAGCGATCTGGCCTGAGAGAAAAGCCTTCCGTCGGTGATGGATTCAAGGAAGTCCCCAACTTCTTTTCTCTCAACGGCGGTGTTATCTGATATTATGTAATCTCCTACGGAGAGTTGAGCGGTATCGACCTTTACCTCTTTTTTGGAGAGGCTTTCTACGACCTTACTGTTCTGTTCTCTGGTGTCCACAGTGACTTCCAACATATCTTCCTCTTTATTTTCCTCTTCCTCGTAATCCATAAGAGAACGCTGGTCTTTTAGCTGAGATACCTCTTCATTTTTTCTATTGCCCTTAAGATCCTTTTTGCTTTTCTTTTCGACCACGTCATAATCTTCTTTCATGGGATCACCCACGCTTATTTCGGTACCGAGTTCATCTCTCAACCTCATCAAATTCCGATGCATCTTTTTCTCTTTATTTTTGCTGGACCAGTAATAAGCCTCATCTCTAGTATTTTTAGTTATGAGTATAACGACTTTACCCTTCCTTTTTCTAGCTGTTCTCCCTCTTCTCTGTATCGTTCTTATCTCTGATGGTACTGGCTCGTAGAATACGACCAGGTCAGTGGCGGGGATATCCAAGCCTTCCTCTCCAACGCTTGTGGCCACAAGAACGTTGAACTTCCCGTTCTCGAACTCTTCTAGGGTCTCTATCTGTTCGGCCTGTTTTAGACCGCTATCACCTTCCTTATCTCTCTGCCCGATGAATCGTACCGGTCTTACGTTTTTCACTTTTGCCAGTCTTTCGGTTATCTTGCTGGAGGTATTCCGATAATTGGTGAAGACGATTATCCTAGAATCTTTTTTCTTTTCGACCTGGTCCTTGACTACTTCAGCCACCTTATCCACTTTAGGATGTTCTTTATCTATATTTTTCAACTTTGCCAATGCGTCGTTTATCTCTCTTTCATCCATGATCCGCTTTGAGGCCTTAGATCCGCCTCTAGTACCGGCCTCGTTCTGTATCTTTTCCAGATACTCTTTCAGACTTTCAGTGCCCTGAGTTTCGGCCTGATCTACCGCATGATCAACTTTTATCGCCGATGCAACAAGACTCGCGGCGTGATATAGGGAGGAGTCGTTAGAGGAATGTATCTTTCCCTGGACCTCCTTTCTTACCTCTATAAGGTCCTTCCTGGATACTCTATCGGCCTTTTTTTTCTCTAGAAAACCGAAACCTTGTAGTTTCTCGATGTATCTGTTTCTCACCTTTTTAAGATCATCCACTATGCTCTTGTGTTTTTTAGTAAGTTTGACTTCTATCCATTCTTTCTCTAGTTTGTTCGTATATTTAACTACGTCGGGATCGAATTTCGTCCTTATCTCCACGTGTTCAAATCCCAGTGTATTACATACTTTCAGGATGTCATCTATCTCACTCCCAGGTGATGCGGTAAGTCCTAGGGAGAGGCCGTCGGTCTCGCGATACCTCTCTCCGATATATACGTATGAATAATCCCCTACAGCTCTATGGGCCTCGTCGAAAACTGTTAGCGATACATCCTTGAGGTCTATACGTCTTGCCATAAGGTCGTTCTTGATCACCTGTGGTGTTGATACGATGATATCGTTCTCATCCCAAAGTTCCTTTCTATCCTCAGGTTTGACTTCCCCGGTGAATAATTGGGGCTCGTCGACGTCTAAAGTGGAATCGATATCTCTTGCATGCTGACTTACTAAAGGCTTTGTAGGGGCCAAAAACAGTATTTTTTTCTCGGGAAAATCTTCGAGCCGATCCGCCATCACCATGAAAGCTATCATGGTTTTACCCATACCCGTTGGAAGAACTACGAGTGTCGACAGTTCGCTGGCTACCTTCCCTATGTTGATCTGGTATTCTCGCTCTTCGATACCTTCTAAATCCAACAGTTCATTATCTCCCAGCAATTCTTTTGACACCCTTTGATACTAAAATACAGTAGGCGTTCACAGATCGAGGTCTTCCTCTATCTTTTCCTCCATCTCTTCCTCGAGGGCGAGTTCCTCTTCCCACTTCTCAAGATTATCGAGTATCTCCTTCAGTCTTCGCAAACAGTCTATACAGATCCATTTCTCGCCGACTTTTTTCCCTGGTATCTTCTTGTAGGTTATTCTTTCACAGAATTCACAGTGATGCATATCTTCTGTCCGGTGTTCTGCATAAGCTTCCATCCTCTTTCCTTCTTTGAGGCTCGATAGGATTTTATTCTTCAGTTCCTCGTCTATCTCGTCCTCGTCGAAGTCTAGGTCGTCGAAGTCCAGCTGATCAACGTCTTCCGACAGCGTACCACCTTTGGCTCTCTTTAAGTGATTTAAGGTATTTAAGTTATATCATCTACTCTGTCTGACAACAACGGAAATAAATTTTATATGCTCCCACCGCTCTTCAAAAACATGAAACTGGTATTCCTAGGGACTGGAGGAAGCTATCCGACCCCTAACAGGAACGTTCCGTGTTCCGCCTTAAAATACGATGGAGATATCCTTCTTTTCGACTGTGGAGAGGGCAGCCAGAGACAATTGATGATGTCCTCGCTTTCTTTCATGAAAGTTAAAAAGATATTCATATCTCACTTTCACGGGGATCATTTTTTAGGCATACCCGGACTTGTCCAGAGCATGAATATGAATGATAGGGATGAGCCTCTAGAGATATATGGCCCACAAGGGAGTTCGTCATTGATAAAAGGCCTGATATCTAGAGGATTTTTTGGCCCGGGATTTCCGATACATATAACTGAGTTGAAACCGGGTGCGAGGCTTGACTTTGACTCTTACTATATCCGGAGCATCATGTCGGACCATGATGTTCCCTCTCTCGCTTATGCATTTGAGGAACGCGATAGAAAAGGAAGATTTGACAGACAGAGAGCGATCGATCTAGGTGTGCCTGAGGGACCATTATTCAGTGACCTCCATAGCGGTAGCGCTGTAAAAGTTAACGGAGATGAAATAAGACCTGAGCAGGTCGTCGGCCCTCCCAGGCGTGGTAGAAAAATAATTTATTCCGGCGATACTAGACCGACCCAAAGGATGATCGAGGCTTCGGATAGGGCAGACGTCTTGATACACGATTCCACTTTCGATTCTTCGATGTCAGAGCGTGCGATGGAACGCGGCCATTCATCGACTGAGATGGCTGCAAAGATAGCCTGTGAAGCCGATGTCGACAAACTTTTCCTAGTCCATATAAGTCCAAGATATACCGACGGTAAGATTTTGGAGAAAGAGGCTAGAGAGATATTTGAAAATACCATGGTCCCCGATGATCTATCGGAGTACGAATTATGATGAGATCTGTCCGAAAAGGATAAAAAGACCTACATCCAATCCCATTATCGGATATATGACGGAATTCATCGAGACGGTAGAAAAAGCTAGAAAGGAATGCAGTCCTTCTTCGATTTTGCTTTTTACCCAATCTGAAGAGCTGATGGAGAGATTATCTGAAAGCATAGATGACGAAGATTTGATTATATTTACAGATCATACTTCTTTGACTTCTTTTTTGGGAGATCCCAAAGTCAAAGTTCAGAAGATGAGTGATCCTCCTTCGGTAGGTTTGGACGTTTTGAATCAAGTAAAGGATCTTGTTCTTACCTGTGCTGCAGAAGGGCTCTTACATAGGACCGAAAAAGTGATGGTCGTCATCTCTACGGACATCCAGAATGTGATGTCCTTTGATATGTCAGACATAGGAGTCGTTAATCTTAAAGACGAGATAGGGAACAGGGTGCAATTAGACGTTCTAGAGTCATCCTTCAACCTGGGCACCAAGATAATCAAGGAAGGTAAAGAAGGTCTCCCTGCCGGCGCTCTTTTCATAATGGGCGATATGAATAAGGTTTTGAACATCACGACAGATTCGGTAAGGAATCCTCTCCAAGGATGCGTTGAAGAAGAATTGAATATAAAAGACAAGAAAAACTGGAACACTATCAAGGAATTTTCCATGCTCGACGGAGCCATCGTTCTAGATAAATTCGGTAATCCAGTTGCCGCCGGTAGATACGTGATGTTCGGGGACGGGTCCGATTGTCAGATCGAAGAAGGACTCGGAGGTAGGCACCTGGCCGCCGCTTATGTCAGCCGAAATACCAGGGCTTTAGCTATGGTCGTATCCTCTGAAGGTGTGATACGTATCTATAAAGATGGTGAAAAGATATACGAAGTGGATATCGTTTGAGGTAAGATCTGATATCGATTTTTTGATGGATCAATCTTAGATGTTCATCCTCTTTCCTCAGGTATTTATATATAGTTTTGGGATAAGCATTAAATATATTAGTCATATAGACCGCACCGGTAAAATGAGACGTCTTAAAGCGAGAGATCTAGATGAAGAAGCCGCGTTGGAGGGACTCCCCCTCTACATGATAATACTGGTTGTCATCGCTGGGATAGGTACTGCGGTCATAGGCGGTTGGATGATGAGTTCTCAGTCCACGGAATTAGGGTATATAGAAGTTGAAGATCGATATAATAATCAAATCGACGAATTGGACCTCTCTGAATTCGATACAAAAACAATCTACGTAACGGCTTACGATCAACAAGGCGATAGTTTAGAAGGTGTTACTGTTTACATAGAAGGTTGTGGAGCAGGAGATATAGATGATCCGGTCGGTTTGACAGATGAAGATGGTGAGGTATCCTTCGGGTTAGCAAGCGTTGATCTTCGGACACCAGATGGACAGAACCATGGAACGATAGAGATCACAGCGGAATACACTGGTGATATGGAGTTCACCGAAACTGAAGACATACTCGTCACAGAATAGTCATGATCCCTATTTGAAGTGATACCCTGCTCGAAACAAAAGAGATATTCGGCCGTTCCGAGTCAAAATCTGATGATCTAGGCACTAAAGGCTGCTGTTATATCGGTAAGAATGTTTCCTACCCTGGAGGGGAATATGAGGAGATGGGCAAGGCCTATCTCGATATCGTTTCTCCTCACTGCATGCTAGTCGTAGGGAAAAGGGGAACAGGTAAATCATACACTCTAGGTGTGATCGCCGAAGGTTTTGCGGAGCTTAAGGAAGAATACTCGGACCGTGTTTCTTTAGTCCTAGTTGATACGATGAGCGTTTTTCACAGCTTGAAAAAGGAGAACACAGACGAACAAGAGATAGAAAGAATGGATGATTTCGATGTAGAACCTGAATCACACGAAGAAGACGTCAGGATACTAGTCCCGGAAGCTGCGATAAGAGAGGCAAGGGACGACGGAAAAGATCTCCACTATGACCAAATTTTGAAGATCGCTCTTTCCAGAGTAAAAGTTCACGAGTGGTTGGAACTATTCGACCTCGATGTGACAAGTCCGATCGGAACACTTTTGAGTCGTACCATCACTGATCTAAAATCGGATGGGGATTTTTCCTTCGAAGAGATCTATAGATATATCGATGACGACGACAAAGCGGCTAAAGATCACAAAACGTCACTTCGCACGCTCTTCCAGATGATACAAAATCTTGATCTCTTCTCTAAAGATGGGATGGATCATAAGATAGTAGAAGGCGGTAAAATAACCGTGCTCGACATCTCTTATCTTGGCAGGATAGGTGATTACGAGTTGAGGAATTTGATAGTATCGATATTTGCGAGAGAGCAGATGGCTAAACGCACTCTTTATACGACTATCGAGATGCAGGCGCAGGCAGATCTGACAGACAAGGACAAAATCGACGACTTGACCGAGGAGTATCCTATAGTTTACATGTTGATAGACGAGGCACATCTTTTCTTACCCTCGGAGAATGAGACGATCGCCACCGAACCCTTGATAGATTGGATAAAGCTAGGAAGGCATCCGGGTCTTTCTCTCATAATGGCGACTCAAGAACCTTCCGCTCTTCACACTAGCGCTATAAGACAATCCGATATGATAATAGCTCACAATATGACCTCTAAAGACGATCTAGACGCGTTGAAGGTCGCAAAACAGTCGTACATGAAAGATGGATTAGACGATGTTGTCGCGGATATGGAATTCAAGAGAGGGCTAACGATGATTTTCGACGATAAAAGAAGAGAATTACAGATGGGTAGGATAAGACCTAGGAAGACACTACACACCGGTGTAGATGCTTCCGCACTGCCACCAGAAGAGAGGTATTAGTCAGTCGCCCATCTTTCTGCCCAGGGTCTCTTTCCAGTCTTTCCTTATCTTTTCTATGTTCAGATCGATGAATCTTTTTCCGTTCAGTTCTATTTTAAGCTGACTACCTCCCGTAGAGCCTATCTTTTCAACGGGTACGGAGAACAGCCCTTCGAAATCTTTTTCAGCTTCTTTTTCGACTTCTACAAGCCAGCGGGTGTTGCTCTCTGAAAAGAGGAACTTATCTTCTCGAAGTTCGGTCTCGGTTGTGATATGTGCCCCCACATCTCCGGCCAAACACATCTCGGAGATAGCGACACCTAATCCTCCCAGAGACAGGTCGTGACAGCTAGATATAAGGTTCCTTGAATGTGCTTCTAACATCTCTTTCATACTGGTCTCTAGAACATCGACATCGACCTGGGGTACGTTACCGCTCTTACCGTCTAACATCCTATAATATTCAGAGCCGCCCAACTCGTCTTTGGTCTTTCCTACCAGGTAGATAGAGTTATCTTCCTGCTTCAAATCCATAGTCACCGCTTCTCTCACATCGTCTATCAGGCCGCAAGCTAGTATAGAGGGAGTTGGCTTGACAGAACCGGCGGGAGTTTCATTATAAAAGCTAACATTGCCTGAAACGAATGGTATATTGAGAGGTCTAGCTACTTCTTCAAGTCCTTCTGCGGCTCTTGCAAAATCACCTAACCTTTCTGGTTTTTCCGGATTACCGAAATTCAAGCAGTCCGCGAAGGAGTGGGGTTCCGCTCCTACTGCGATCAGATTACGTATCGACTCGTCTAAAGTGGACATGGTCCCTGCCTTCGGATCGAGTGAAGTATATGAAGGTACCACGTCGGTAGTGACAGCTATACCCTTCCACTTTTCTTCCAAAGGTTTAACAAGCGACGCATCACCGGGACCTTGTTTTCCCAAGACACCCTGTAATGGCTTCAATATCGTATTTTCTCTTACCTCGTGATCGTACTGCCTGATAACCCACTCTTTGCTGTTAATATTATCTTTTTTCAAGAGTTTCAGTAAAGTCTCGTCATAATCACTAGGTTCTTCAGGTTCTCTCTCCTCGATATCTTCTGTGTGGTCTATTTTATCTATAGGTCTACAATAAGTCGGGCCACCTGTTTGAAATTCCAGGTCGAGATCCATTATCTTTTCCTCTTCATAATAGACTTTGACCCTCTTCTCATCGATAACTTTGCCGATCCTTGTCGCTTCGACATCCCATTTTTCGCAGAGCTGCATGACTTTATCAACGTCCTCTTCCTTGACGGCGTACATCATCCTTTCCTGACTTTCAGATACCCATATCTCCCATGGGGCCATATCTTCTTCTTTCAATGGTACTTTATCTAATTCTATCTCTGCACCGTATCCACCGTCTAAAGCCATCTCGCCAGCGACGCAGGAGAGCCCTCCACCGCCGAAGTCCTTCATGCCTTGTAATAGATCCTTCCTATTGAGCTCTAAACTGACATGGATCAGCGGTTCTTTTGTGATAGGGTCGCCTAGCTGAACTGCTTGGATGTCCTCTTCCTCGGAATCTTCGTGCAGTTCGTCAGAAGCGAAAGTAACTCCGTGTATACCGTCTCTTCCTGTCTTGCCTCCAGCCATGATGAAGACGTCTCCTGGCTCTTTGACTCTACTCCTTATCAGTTCATCTTTTTTAGCTATCCCTATACAGCCTACGTTCACAAGGCAGTTTGTAGTATAACAGTCGTCGAAGTAGACCATACCTGATAGAGTCGGGATACCCAGTCTGTTTCCGTAATCGCTTATCCCGTGGACAACGCCGTTGAATAGATACCTAGGATGCTTTGTACCGGGCGGAAGATCGTCGTAATCAAGGTCTAAAGGGCCGAAGAAAAGAGGATCAACGAAAGCTAAAGGCTGAGCACCCATACAGGTCACGTCTCTAACTATACCTCCTATCCCAGTCGCGGCTCCACCGTAGGGTTCTATTGCGGAGGGATGATTGTGACTTTCAAGCGCTACCACGTAGGCGTGATCATCGTCGAATTCAACAACACCGGCGTCTTCTTCGACGACATATATGTTCTGAGGAGCTTCGATATCGAAAACAGAATCTTTCAAGATCGGTTTTGAGGACTTATAGCAGCAGTGTTCTGACCAAGCTTGCCCTATAGCTTCTAGTTCAAGGTCTGTCGGATTTCGTCCGAGCTCTTCAAAATGTTCCTTGACCATCTTCATCTCGTCTAAACTCAGACCCACTCCGCTCTCGCGGCTGATCTCTTCGAGATCGTCATCGCTGCTCTCCAATATGTTTACCTCGTGAATCTCGAATGGAACATCTCTCTCTATGTAGTGTTTCATCCTTGATCACCTTAATCATTGATCTCGATCTTGTATGTCTGTATAACGGGATTCGCCAATAATTTCTCACACATCTCCTGGACTTCTTTTTTTGCTTCCTCCTCAGAGTAGTTTTCGCCTAGGTCTATCTCGAATATCGTTCCAGTTTTCACACTCTCTACGTCCCATCCAAGTAACTTGAGTGTCTTTTCGGTGTTCATACCTTCCGGGTCCGCTACGCCTTCTTTGAGTTCTATCTTGACTTCCGCTGTTACCATGAAATCACATAGCTAAATTGAGAGGTGATTTAATAGGTTTTCTTCTCATCACAGAAAGGGAGAAACGATGAACCACGCACCGAAGCCTATCATCAGGGCTCCACATAGCCCGAAGACCTTTCTCCTGTGTTTGTACCAATATTCTAAGGTCCTGTTCGAAGAGTAACTCAAAAATGAATACCATAACAGGTCACAGGACCAGTGAACTACCGCAAATACAACAAGAAACAACACACCGTATTCCAGAGCACGACTGATCAATGCTCCTCCCACTGTGACCCACCAGATGAAGAAGTAAGGATTCGCGCCGCTCGTTACTACACCAACAACTGTTGATGGGTAGGGAAATCTCTTTTCCTCTTCCTCAACAGGTTTGAAAAGTTGAATACCTAGATATATCAAC
>Ga0207421_10002067_pt1 | contig 25313 bp, 25 predicted proteins | sample SodLakKL_010_SED_4_FD_187542 | JGI IMG/M metagenome (GOLD analysis project Ga0207421, IMG submission 187542) | Alkaline sediment microbial communities from Lake Tanatar, Kulunda Steppe, Russia - 8KL_010_SED (SPAdes) (version 2) | ecosystem: Environmental > Aquatic > Non-marine Saline and... | reverse complement strand
GTAGGCACCAAAAAGGTTTATCTCACACATCCCATATTTGGGTCCCGCGGCAATCAAGGGCACCTCCTTTCTCCGCAGTATAACCCGGGATGGTAAGCTTTAACCATTAATAAACATTCTACACTATTTATTTTAATCCTGCAACTTAAACGCAGATAAAAACCATTTTTTTCTAATATGTTTTACATCCTCTACTGTTATTCGATAAAGCCCTCTAAACACCTTCTTTTTCAGCATATTTTTTCAAAAACCTCAGCAAAATGACCTCTGCCGCGTAATCATCTATCTCCACCCGGGGAGTCAAAAGTCCCCTGGGAACAAGCTTTTTTAGCCCTTTCGGGGGGTTTCCCGCGAAAAAAAGCTTTCTGGCCTCTTCAGTACTTTTCACTTCTGAAACCAGAGAAAATCTTTTTTCTTTTTTGATTGCCAGGTCTTTTATATAATCCGAACCAGTACCATTACCTATCAGGATCAGATCCACCCCGAAACGGTTATCAACAGAACTTAAATAGGTGGGGAACTCATCCCGGGAAAGAACCCTCCGCTCCAGAATCCCCTCACCCACCCGGTAAAGAACGGTCCCGACCTTTTCTCGGCCGGGGTCTACAGCAAAAATCACTCTTCTCCCCCCAGCTCAGAAACCTTAAAACCAATATTTTCATTTATACTGTCACTTCGCCAGATATTTTCCGAGGCAATAACTGCCACCTCCAGCGGACCTTCTTTTTCTTTTAGTTCATCCAGGAGCTCATAGAAAACAACGAAATCAATTGTACCAAGATAACCGTGGGCATCCGGCAGAATTCCACTTTCAAGGGCAGCAATTCTTAAATCGTTAAAAATCTCTTCCAACTCTTTCTCCAGTTCGTAAGGGGCCAGTTTTTGCTCAAACTCCTTGACCAGGATAATTTCTCCCTCTTCAAATACAATATAGTCAGGGATTAACTGGAAACGCGCCCGCAGGTGCTCCCCGGGAGTAGCATTGTTTTCGGCAACCAGCCTCATAATAAACCGGCCTTCCCGCTGGCGGAGTTCCCGGGCTACAGCAAGGAACTCGTTAGCATAAAAAACGATACTCCTGCCTGTTTCCGGATCGTGAAGTTCAACTCCCCGGGCCTGAGCGATTTCGTTGGCCTCCTGGACGAAGTCCTCCATTTTCTCCCAGATAACCCTTTCGTCCTGGCCACCTTCAATCAATGCCCAGTGGATTTCATCCCCGCGGAGATAAATAATATCTCCTTCTGCATACTCCTGGTATCGCTCCCCAAGGGCCTGGTATAAACGGCCAAGCTCCTGGAAACGTTCTTCATATTCTTCTTCCATTATCATGTAGGCAGTTTCCAGAGTTTCGGTTTTTTCTTCGAGTTCTTCCACTTTTGCTTCCAGTTCCCGGCGTTGAACAAGCAGGGCTTCAAGCTCTTCGGTTTGCTCGTCAAAAATTCGGTTTAGATATTCTTTATCCTCTTCCAGTTGAGCGATTTCTTCTCTTGCAGCGTCCAGCTCTTCGGAAACCTTGACCAGTTCTTCAGTAACTTCTTCCAGCTCTCCCGAAACCCTATTATATTCTCCGGTTACTTCTTCCAGTTCTCCCGTAACCCGCTCCAGTTCACGGGTTGCTTTTAAATATTCGCTGGTTGTTTCATCAAGTTCGGCTTCAAGCTGGGCTCTGTCCTGGCGGATCCTTTTCAGTTCATCTTCGGTCTGCTTAATTTCCTCTTCCATTTCTCCAAGCTGAGCATCCCGTTCCTGCAGCTGCGCGTCCCGTTCCTGCACCTGGAGAGAAAGGGCAGCCAGGTCCGATAAAACCCCCTGCAGGTTAAAGATAGCAGTTCTGACATTGCGGGAAGTTGCGAGCAAAATGGTAATGGAAAGGGAAGCAATCAAAACTCCGGTAACAATAGTGATGATAACCGAGGTGTGGCGGGGGCGAAGTCCGAAAAGGGATAATCTCTTCTTACCGACCTTGCGTCCAACCCGGTCACCAAGAAAAGCAATCAAGCCGCTGATAATTATTAGTCCCGCTATTAAAATCCAAGGATACATCATCCCCGCCTACCTCCCTTCTTAACGATCTGTAAAGAAAAGCATCACAAAACCAATAAAACCAAAAACAATATTTTGCAGCCAGCCACCGACTACGGGGAGAATATGTCCCGCTTCAGCAAGGGCTGAACCCACAGTCATCAGCATGTAATAAGCAAAAATCAGGCAAACGCTGACGCCCATTCCAATCGACGTCCCCGAACGGGTTGGCTGGATCCCCAGGGGAGCGGCAAGCAGAACAATAATAAAAGAAGCCAGGGGAACCGCCCAGCGTTGATGGTAAAAAACTTCATATTCCAGGGCTTCCCGGTTTTCTTCCCTGCGGGCAAGGATTATTTCCCGCAGTTCGCTCATGCTCATTTCCCGGGTGGGTTTCCGTCCCAGGGAAATCTGTCCCGGCGTTCGCTGGAGTTCTGGTATTCTATATTCAGAAAAAGTTCCCTGCAGAACCCTCTCCCCGGCAACAAACTGGTAGGTCCGCCCGTTAATAAAAACCCACTGCTGGTTGCGCCACAGCGCCTCTTCTGCTTCAATTACTGATACCAGGCGTCCTTCCTCGTAATTCTGGAAGATTACATCCCGTAAAAGTTCTTTTCCATCAAAATAGTGAGCGTAAAATATAAAGTCCACTTTACCCGTGGCCCGGTCCAGGGGAGCCATGTAGATATTTTCCTGCGATATGGGCATTTCCCGGTTGTAACGAGCGTAATAGGTCAGCTCTCGCACCCGCTCCTGGGCCAGCGGAGTCACGGTCTCATTGAAGAGGATGTTGATGCCGCCAAGGACCAGTGCCGCCAGGAGAAGCGGATAGGTCAGGCGCTTGATGCTGACCCCCCCCGCCCGAAATGCCGTTATTTCACCCTCCCGGCTCAGGCGGCCAAAGGTCATTACAACACTGATCAAAACACCCATGGGCAGGGTCAAAACCAGAATTTCCGGCAAACTGAGGAAGAAAATCCTTGTAACCAGATGAAAAGGAGCATTGTAATCGACCATCAGGTTGGCCAGGGAATAAAGGACATCTGTACCCACAAAAATTGCGGTAAAAGTTGCTATCCCGAAAAGAAACGAGGGGAGGTGCTGGCGCAAAATATAACGGTCAAAAATTGTCATGCCCCACACCTCACATCCGGAACCTTTCGCCCAGGTAAATTTTCCGGGCGATTTCGCTGGTCGCAATCTCATCGGAGGATCCGGCTGTTAAAATCTGCCCCTGGTGGATAATATATGCTCTATCGGTAACTGAAAGGGTATCGCGGACACTGTGGTCAGTTATCAGGATTCCAAAACCTTTCTCCCGAAGGTAGGTCAGCATTTCCTGGACGTCCCCCACACCAATTGGATCCACTCCGGAAAATGGTTCGTCCAGGAGAAGGAAGGAAGGTTCAGTTGCCAGGGCCCGGACTATTTCAACCCGGCGCCTCTCTCCACCTGAAAGCGAAGAACCCTTCTGGTTGCGGAGCTGGATCACTCCGAATTCCTTCATCAGCTGTTCGCTGCGCTCCTTTGCTTCGGCCTGGGGAAAATTATTGGCTTCAAATATTGCCAGGAGATTCTGCTCAACAGTCAGCCCCCGAAAAATTGAGGCCTCCTGGGCTAAGTAGCCGATGCCACGGCGGGCCCGCAGGTGCATGGGCAGGCTGGTTATATTATTCCCATTGAGAAAAACCCGGCCCTGTTCAGCCCGAAGCAACCCTACAACCATATAAAAAGATGTGGTCTTTCCAGCACCATTGGGCCCCAAAAGACCAACAATTTCTCCGGGTGAAACTTCAAAATTAACCCCATCCACAACCCGTTTCCCCCGGTAACTTTTAACCAGATTTTCCGCGACTATTGCCATTTAATCCTCTCCTGCGGGTAGAAAAATGCGCCCCTTTTCCATGATTACCCGTTCTTCCTCGGGGGGAAGAATATAACGGACTTTTTGACCCTCAATCCGCATCCTTTTATAGTTACCGTGGACATTGCCCACGAATAAAACAAACTCCTCATCTCTAAATTCAATCCGGTCCGCCCAGATTTTCAAATCTTCATATTCCAGGTGAGCTTCTTCTTCGGCGACGAGGTTATCTCCTGCGAGATCAAGGGAAAAATTATTTCCTTCCAGGTAAAACCCTTCTCTTTTAATCCAGCCCGGGCCTGTAAGTTCTCCGGTCCTGTCTTCTGCAAGGGAAAGTTCTTCCCCCTGCATCTCCCATTGTTCATATGAACCCTGAACAGATCCCTGCACCCAGAGGGTTTCTTTTTCCAGGTTGATTTCCATTTTATCCCCCTGGACTAAAAGACCCTGTTGCTCCAGGCGGCAGGAACCCTCTACAAATAACTCTTCCTTATCAATTTTAAATTTAGCATAATCGGCGGTAATTTGCAAATCCGGACCAGTTATCACTACATTTCCCCGGGCTTCAACTATCTCATTTATAACATCCCAGTCAATTTCATCTCCGTCAATAATGTAGTCTTCAGCAGCATTAACAGGAAAGGCCAGGAGTAAAATTAAAAAACACCAGAACAAACTACGGAGTTTCAACTCCATCACCTTCTCTCCTCAAATAAAGCCGGGCATCTCCCCGCAGGTATATTAATTCCATTTTATCCCGTAATTCAACTTTCTCTCCCTGTCCCGAAAAACCTTCCCCCTGAATTAAAACTCCGCCTCCACCATAAAGAGTGGGATCGCCCCCATACCATTCCAGAAAACCCATTTCCATAGTATAAAGGGGATTCTTGAGCCCAACATTATTTTCCAGTCGCAGATATTCTGGATCCATTTCTAAATATCCCAGATCTGCTTCAACTTCGTAGAAACCTTCTGATTCCAAACCCTTAAACTCCCCCCAAACTACTTCCAAATCCATGTAAGTTCCATCGGGACTTTCCACCAGCAAATCTCCCCGCAATTCAAGCCCAAATCCATCTTCCTGGGGGGGAAGAGAAAGCTGGAAATTTTCAACTTCCCGGCGGGGCAGTTCTATCTCTTCCTGGGGTTCTTCCGGAGTTAAATCAACCGGTCGGAACAAAAAATAAATCCCTGCCCCCAGAAGGACCAGGAGAATAACTGTTAAAGGCAGAACCCATTTCTTCATGAACTCACCGCCTTTGCCCGCCTTTCTCTCCAGCGGGGCCGGAGAGCAAGCCAGGCCGCAGGTTCATTCCTGATTTCCTCGCCAAGGTGTTCATTAAGGTCTTCCAGTATTTCTGGGACAGTTCTTCCTTCCGTCGGGACGGGTTCTTTTATAACGACCCGGTGCCTGTCATTGGGCAGGTAACGGATGGCCACGGGTAAAACCGGACAGGAAAATTTCCGGCTTAATACTGCAGCCCCGGAAAAAGTGGGGGTTTTCCGCCCGCAGAAATCCACTTCAACTCCCCGCGCCCCTGCGAATTCGTCCATCATTACCAGGAGAACTTCCCCCCGCCGCAGGACCTGAAAGGCTTCCCTGAGGGCCAGTCCTTTCTGGTATATAAGCCCAAGGCCCAGGTTTTCCCGCAATTGATTTATCAATTTATCAGTCCGGGGGAGCTTTTGTTCTTTAATTATGGCGTGCACGGGATAGCCTTTTTTCCCGATTGAAATTATCTTCAATTCCCAGTTGCCAATATGCCCCCCTGCCAGGATTACACCTTTATTTTCTGCATAAGCCTGTTTTAAAATGTCCAGGCCGGAAAATTCCACTTTTTCTGCAAACTTTTTTTCCCTCCAGCCGGGGAGGAGTAGAAACTCCCCGAGGGTCCTTCCCAGCCTCATTAAATTGGTCCTGACCATTTCTGGTTTGAACTGATTTTCCCCCAGGGCCTGCTTTAAATTTTCAGCAACAATCCCCCTTTTGCGGGGGCTAAATCTAAAAATCAACCAGCCGAAAATTTCTCCAAGCCGGTAGGTGAAACTATCGGGAAAAACCCGGGAGATTAAAAGTAAGAAGCGGAGGAAAAAATAAATGGTGGCATCTCCGGGTTTCAATAAGGCCACCTCCCCTGCCCCTTGAGGATCATTTCAACTACTTCCCTTACAGCCCCGCGGCCCCCGCTCCTCCCGGTAATATAATGGGCCAGGGCTTTGAGTTCTGGAGCTCCGTTGGGAACTGTCACGGCAAGGCCAACTTTTTCCAGCAGGTAGAGGTCGTTCAGGTCGTCCCCGATATACGCAACCTGTTCAAAATCAAGGTTTTCTTTTTGCAGGATTTCTTTCATCCGGCCCAGCTTATCCCTGACTCCCAGGTGAACATCATCCAGTCCCAGTTCTTCCGCCCGGCTGTTTACCGCCTGGGAAAATTTTCCCGTGATTATTGTTACCAGAAGACCCTGTTTCTGGGCCAGGTTTAAGCCCAGACCATCATGGGCGTGGAAAGCTTTCATTTCTTCCCCTTGGCCTCCCACATAAAGCAGGCCGTCAGTTAGAACGCCATCAACATCGCAGGCCAGGAGTTTTATTTTTTTCACCCGTTCCAGAAGTTCTTTCTGCATTTCCTTCACCTCAGACAACACCCGCTTGGAAAAGGTCCTGGTAATTAACAAGCCCAAGGGGGCGCCCTTGTTTATCAACCACCGGGAGGTGGCCAATCTCTTTCTCTTCCATGATTCGCACTGCTTCTGCAGCCAGCTTTTTCCCGTTAATGCTCATGGGATCAGCGGTCATTATTTCTCCCGCAGTCCTGGCCATAATATCCCGTCCCTCCCGGGAAAGGCTCCGGCGAATATCTCCATCGGTAATAATCCCGACCAGTAGTCCCGCGTCATCAACAACGCTGACTGCTCCCATTCGGCTTGAAGTCATGGCCAGGAGAGCCTCGTCTATCGTGGCTTCGGGAGAAATTTTGGGATTTTTTCCCCTCACTTTTAACACATCTGATATCCGCAAAAGCAGCCTGCGGCCCAATCTCCCGCTGGGGTGGAAACGAGCAAAATCTTCTTCACTAAAATCCCGGGCTTTCAGGAGGGCCATCGCCAGGGCGTCGCCCAGGGCGAGACTTGCTGTGCTGGAAGCTGTTGGCGCAAGGCCAAGGGGGCAGGCCTCTTCCCTCACCGGAACCAGGAGCGAGATATCACTTTCCTGGCCCAGGCGGGAATCATTCCGGCTGCAAAAAGATATCAGGCGGGCCCCCAGCCTTTTAACAACAGGAACCAGGTCCAGGAGTTCTTCGGTTTCCCCCGAGTGAGAAAGGGCGATAAAAATATCATTTTTGGTTACCACCCCCACGTCCCCGTGCAGGGCATCTGTAGGGTGCAGAAAAAAAGCAGGGGTCCCGGTACTGGCCAGGGTAGCGGCTATCTTTCTCCCGATCAAACCACTTTTGCCCACTCCGCTTACAATTACCCGACCGGAATTATCCAGAATCATTTCCACGATCTTCACAAAATCCTCGCCCAGCTTCTCCCGCAGGGCCAGGACCGCTTCTCCTTCTATTGTCAGAACGCGCCGGGCTTCCTCCAGAATCATTTTCCCACCTCCCGCCGGGCATTATCAATGGCAATAACTTCCCTCAAGGTACCTTCTAACTTTTCCAGGGGAATCATATTGGGACCATCGCTTTTTGCTTCCCCGGGATTGTCGTGGACTTCCAAAAACAAGGCATCGATACCGGCTCCTGCTGCAGCTCGGGCTAAATGTGGTGCCATGGCCCAGTCTCCCCCCGAAGCACCTCCGGCTCCCCCGGGCATTTGAACGCTGTGGGTGGCATCGAATACAATCGGGTAACCGGTTTCCCGCATAATCACCAGGGACCGCATATCAACAACAAGATTGTGGTAACCAAAAGTGGTGCCTCTCTCCGTGAGCAAAATTTTCTCACAACCTCCCTGTTCCAGCTTACCAACGGCATGAACCATATCTCCCGGGGCAAGAAACTGCCCTTTTTTTACATTCACAGCCCGACCGGTCCCGGCAGCGGCAAGGAGAAGATCGGTCTGTCGGCATAAAAAAGCGGGGATCTGGATAACATCCACGAAGGGAGCGGCAAGTTCCGCTTCCTTGGGAGAGTGGACATCAGTTAAAACCGGGCAACCAGTTTCCTTTTTAATTTCCTGTAAAATCTTCAGTCCCTCTTCCGGGCCAGGCCCGCGGTAGGAGCTGATTGAAGTCCTGTTGGCCTTGTCGTAGGATGACTTAAAAACATAGGGAACTCCCAGTTTCCGAGCGATTTCCCCAATTGAGCGGGCCATAAAGAGGGCGTGTTCACCACTTTCAATGACACAGGGCCCGGCGATTAGCAGGAGGGGAGAGCCTCCCCCTGCATGAATTTTCGGAGTTATTTCTACTTTCTTCATACCTTTTCTTCCTCCCTGAGAATACCTGTTACCACGTCCAGGTCACTGGGCCGGTCCACACCAATAGTCCGGTGCTGGGTATAAACTACCCCCATGCAGTAACCGTGCTCCAGGACCCGGAGTTGCTCCAGGCTCTCTCTCTGTTCCAGGGGAGTCCGGGGTAGCAGGGGAAACCGGAGCAAAAAATCCCGCCGGAAACCGTAAAATCCCAGGTGCAGCAGAGAATTCGCTCCCTCGCTGTTCCAGGGGAACGGAATCGGGGCCCGGGAAAAATAAAGTGCATAGCCCCGGATATCAGTTACCACCTTTACCCGATGCGGATCTTCCAGGTCCTTTCCCTGCATGTCAGTGGCTAAAGTTGTCATATGCACATTTTCATCATTAAAAAGTGGGGCCAGGAGGTTTTCCAGCATTTCCGGCCGGACCAGGGGCTCATCCCCCTGGACATTGATGATGAAATCTGCATCCAGTTCACCAACCACCTCGGCCAGTCGATCGGTTCCAGTAGGGTGATCGGAAGCAGTCATTACTGCCTCTCCACCGAATTCCTCGACAGCCCTTTTTATTCTCCGGTCGTCTGTAGCCACCAGGACCCGATCCAGGAGCTTACACCTGGCTGTCCTCCGGTAAACCCATTCAATCATGGAGCGATCCAGAAGTGGGGCCAGCGGTTTGCCCGGAAAACGAGTCGAACCATATCGGGCGGGAATTATTGCAACCACATTTTTACTCATCAGTTTCTCTCTCCTCGGGAAAAATTTGGTTAATTTTTTCTTCCAGGATCTCTCTACCTTCGCTGACTTCAACCTCGATCCCCAGAACCCATAGACCCATTGCCTGCCCCGCTATTAACTCCTTGAGTTCATCGGGAAGACCGACTATATCTTTTTCCGTGGTAATAATCATTCCTGCTCCCCGCATAAAAGCCATGGAGAATATCTCCAGGAGTTCCTCCTGGGTATAGCGGTGGTGGTCGGGAAAACGCAACCGGAGGACCAGTTCTGCCCCCATACCTTCCAGGGTCCTTTCAAAAGAAGCGGGATCTCCAATCCCGGAAAAAGCAATTACTTTCTTTTTGTTCAGGCCCAGGCCCCTCTCTTTCACGCCGGTAAAATCACGCAGCCACACCGGCCGGTGCCGGGCCTGGATGATTTTACCCTTTTTACCCAGGAGTTGTTGCAACTTCTCCAGTACCCTTTCCCGGCGTTTCAGGGGTAAATAGTCTGCCTTGGTCAAAATTACTAAATCCCCCCGCCTTAAAGACCAGCGTGGTTCCCGCAAAAGTCCCCGCGGAAAGATGTAACCGGAGCCAAAGGGATTTGTCGCGTCAATAGCAACAATATCGAGATCTCTCTCCAGGGTTCGGTGTTGAAAACCATCATCCAGAATAACTGCATCTACTCCCAGTTCCTCGACAGCATATTGACCGGCCGCATAGCGGCTGGCGCCAATAATAACCGGGACTTCCGGCAGCTGGGTAGCCAGCATCAGGGCTTCTTCCCCCGCCTGCTCAGAATCCATTAGAATTGAGTACCCATCGGAGACCACGGCAAATTCACCTTTAAAGGACCCCTTGTAACCCCGGATTAAGATGGCCGGAACCAGGTTTTTTTTCTTGATTATATCTGCAACCATTCTAACCAGAGGAGTTTTCCCCGTCCCTCCGATAGTAATATTGCCAATACTGATAACCGGTATATTGAGTCTCCTGCGGGGTAAAATCCTTAATCTATAGAGAAAATTGCGGAACAGAATTACCAGGCCGTAAAAAAATGAAGCGAGCCGGAGAAAAAAGAGAAGAATTGGAACAAAAGGGCCTTTTTTCTTGCCCTGGACGAGCCGCAGATAATTATTCTTCCAGTTCTGTTTCTTTTGCATAAGTCGGGCCCGTTTAAGCCCTCCACCTCCTCTGGTCATTTTTATCTATTAATTGAGCCTGGCAGAGCCTGTGGTACCTGCCCCTGCGGGCCATGAGTTCTTCGTGGGTTCCTCTTTCTTTGATCTGCCCTTCCTCTAAATACAGGATCTGATCCGCCCGGCGAACCGTAGAGAGGCGGTGAGCTATGACAAAAGTTGTCCTGTTTTCCATGAGCCGGTCCAGGGCTTCCTGGACCAGGGCTTCCGATTCCACATCAAGGCTGGAAGTAGCTTCGTCCAGGATTAAAAGGCGAGGGTTTCTTAAAAGAGCCCGGGCAATGGCAACTCGCTGTTTTTCTCCTCCCGACAATCTACTCCCCCGCTCCCCCAGCGGGGTTGAATAACCCTGGGGTAATTTTTGAATAAACCTGTGGGCATTTGCCGCCTTTGCTGCCTCCTCAATTTCTTCTGGGGTGGCATCTCTTTTCCCGTAACCGATATTATCAGCAACTTCTCCAGAAAAAAGAATAATATCCTGGGGAACAATGGCCAGATTTTTCCGCAGCGAAGCAATTTTTATTTCCCTGATATCCCGGCCATCAATTAATACCCGGCCTGAATCGGGATCGTAAAAGCGGGGAATCAGATCCACCAAAGTCGATTTACCCGCTCCACTGGGACCCACTATCGCCAGGACCTGGCCGGGTTCTGCCCGTAAATTAATATTTTCCAGGGAAAACTCTCCCCCGGGATAGGCAAAAGAAACATCCCGGAAAACAACTTCGCCTCTAACTCCCTTTAAAGCTACTGCCCCGGGACTATCCTTTACCTGGACTACCGCGTCCTGGAGTTCAAAAACTCTTTCCCCAGCTGCCAGGGCCTGCTGGATTTTCTGGACCAGCTTGCTCAGAGATTTTATCGGAGTCCCGATAATAGTCAGGTATCCGAAAAAGGCAACCAGTTCACCGGGAGTAAGGTTTCCCCGCATAACTTCCAGCCCACCGTACCATAAAACCGTGATAAAGCCAAGGGCAGTCATGGTCTCCACCAGGGGCGAAAGGAGAGCACCCAGCTGGGCGTTTTTCATGTGGAAGCGGTAATTGGACTGGTTTTCCCGGGTAAACCTCTCCACCTCTTCCTCTTCCATCCCGAATGATTTTACAACCCGGACCCCGCTGATTGTCTCCTGCAGAACTGAGGTAATATCTCCCATTTTGGCCTGGGCCCTCCTGCTGATCCCCCTGATCCGGCGGGAAAAATGGTTAAAAGCCCAGACGATTGGGGGGAGGACAATCATGGTAAACAGGGTCAACTGCCAGTGGAGATAAAAGAGGTAGCCTACAATTGCGATCAGGGTAATCCCCTGATTAAAAACGCTTACGGTTCCACTAACAATTATATTCTGGATCAGGTTTATATCATTGGTCAATCTTGCCACCAGCTGCCCCGTATTCTGGGTTTGATAAAAACTCATGCTCAAATCCTGCATTCTGGTGTAGGTATCCCGGCGCAAATCCCTTACAGCACGCTGGCCCACCTGGGCGGTGAGGTAACCCTGGAGGTAATAAAACACCCCTTTTAAAATGAATAATCCCAGCATGAGCAGGGCAACGGTATTCAGAATGGTTAGCCCCTCGTCATTTATTGCATAAACAAGGGTATCCACGAAACTTCCGAAAAACCTTACCACTAAAACGGTGCAGAGCGCGTGCAGCCCCATGGCAATAATTCCAGTAAAAAATCGACCTTTATAAGGATTTAAATAGGAAAGGAGCCTTTTTCCAACACCCATTATGCTTCCCTCCTGCCGGCGGCCAGTAATTCGGCCACCCGTCCCGGGGTATCTTCCAGTTCCAGCATTGATTGCACCCGGGAAAGTTTTTCTATAATGTCCCTGTATCTATTCGGTTTAAGGGTTTCAATTGCAGCCTCCGCCAGGTTTTCGGCAGTAAAGTTTTCCTGCAAAAGTTCCGGGAGAAAGCGTTCCCCGTAAACCAGGTTGGGAAGCCCGATTGAATCCACCCTGGCCATCCGCCTGCCCAGCCAGAAAGTCAGGCGGTCGGTATGGTATACAATAACTGAAGGGGTGCCCAGTAAAGCGGCTTCCAGGGTTACGGTCCCTGAAGCGGCAAGAGCAAGACCAGCCCGGCCTGTTATTTCCCGGGTTTTCCCCTCAACAATCTCGATCCCCACCTCCCGGGCCGGCTCGAAAAGCTCCTCGGCCAAACCCGATGCCCGGGCCAGAATAAAGCGAAGTTCGGGCTTTTTTTTCTTTAAGATGGTTACCGCTTTAGCCATTACCGGCAAAATATCCTTTAATTCCTGGGTTCGGCTCCCGGGAAGAACTGCAATCAGGTCCTTTTCCTTTTCTTTTTCCGGGGTAAGCTCCTGGGCCAGGGGGTGGCCAACGTAATGGGTTTCAACCCCGAAATCTCGGTAAATCTCGGCCTCCCGGGGAAAAATACAGGCAACTTTTATTCCCCGCCGGGCCAGAAAACGGGCCCGCCAGCGCCCCCAAAACCATACCCCCGGCGGAATATAATGGAGAACCTCGATGCCCCTCCGGCGCAAAAGGGAACCAAGATACATGTTGAAACCGCTGCTGTCAACAAGGAGTGCTTTTTTTATTCCCATCTCCTTCGCCCTGCGGGCTGTCCGCCGGGCCAGGGCCAGGAGCGAAAAGAGATTAGAAAGGCCTCCCTTGACTCCAAAAGTACTGCGGTTCAGGGGATTTTCCCAGATGGAAACTCCGGCACCTTCAAGGGCTTCTCCCCCAAGGCCGCAGAGGAACTCAGGGTTATAATCTTTTAATTTTTCGGCTGCCTGGGCAGCATAGTAATCGCCTGAAACCTCCCCGGCAACAATCAGATATCCGGCCAATCCCCTACCTCCTCAGCCATAATCAGCAGGCGGTTTTCTTTTGCCTTTTTTATAACTTCCGGCCCATCCACAAGCATAACTCTGCCCGCTTCTAAAACCAGAGCTCGAGCTTTTATTTTAATTAGTAATTCCAGAGTATCCGGACCGACAACGGGTTGTTCGATCTGGCGGTAATCTTCCCTCCAGGCAACCTTGGCTACCACAAGTTCCTCTCCGGCCAGTTCATAGGCCCTCTTTAAAGCCCGGTCGGTTCCCTCCATGGCTTCTACTGCAACCACCATGCCTTTCTTTACGGCCACGGTCTGGCCAATCCCCAGTTTGCTTAGCTGCAGGGCCCGGTTTAAGGCCAGGTCAAGCTCACCCTTTAAATCATCATCCGGGGCAGTCCCGGTTAAAATTCCCGGCGAGGGAATAAAGTCCTGGAGAAACTCCTTCTGGGACCGAACCTTAATCCCCTTTTTCTCCAGGTCTCCCACCAGTATATTAATTATTTCCTCTTCGCTGCGGTTGCGTACTGCGCCCAGCAGGCGAAGCAGGTTCTTTCCCCGACCCAAAGCCTGGAATACCAGTTTTTTATCGAACCGGCCAGCAGCGGCAATTTCCTCCAGCCCTTCCTGCTGGAGGAGATCAACGAAATAGTCCCAGTCAATCTTTTCCAGGCGGTGAAAAGCATCTGCAAACGCTTCCAGGTCCTCTGTCCCGGGAAGAGCCAGGACAATCACCTCATAACCCCTACCCCTGGCTGAGTTTATCCAGAGTCTGGGCATTTCTCCTGTCCCTGCAAGAAGACCGATTTTTTTCATCAATCCTGCTCCCCCACTGCTTTTTTAATAATACCCCTGCGGCTGTTTTCGATAAAACTGGCCATCCTTCTGCACTCGAGAAATTCACCCAGCTCAGAATTGATTTTCTCCAGGGCCTGTCCTGTATTCAAACCGGACCGGTATAGATATTTATAAGCCCTACGCAGGGCTTTTCTCGTTTCAGAAGGAACTTTATTCCGCCTGAGTCCTACCGCATTTATATTGCGCACCACGGCAGGTTGTCCCGCTACAAGCAAAAACGGGGGCACGTCCTGGGTAATTGAGCTCTGCAGCCCTACCATGGCCATCTCGCCCACCCGGACAAACTGGTGAAAAGTGCAGTAACCCGATAAAAAAACGCTATCTTCAACCTGAACATAACCCCCAAGAGCGGTCATGTTTGCTATATTAATCTGATTACCCAGAACACAGTCATGGGCAATATGGACAAAAGCCATCAGCATATTATAATCACCTATCCGGGTGGACCCATTTTCCTCAGAAGCCCTGTGGATGGTAACATATTCCCGGATAATGTTGCCCCGGCCTATTTCTACCGAGGAGGGGATGTCAGGTTCCACCCCCTGGTCCTGGGGCGGGGCTCCGATAACAGTTCCGCTGAAAACCTTGTTTCCCGGCCCCATCTTTACCCGTCCGGTAATAGTAACATTATTGCCAATTACACAGTCTGCCCCTATTTCCACCTCCGGGCCAATTACCGAGAAGGGGCCAACTTCTACTCCCTGCCCCAGAACTGTTCCTTCTTCAATTATTGCCGTGGGATGTATTTTATCCTTCATCCTCTTCCTCCTGCAATAAAAATTCCGCTTCCAGGACTACCCGGCCATTTTTAAGCCCCCTGCCTTTTATCAGGGCGGAATCGGTAACGCTTGCTTCCAGTTCAATCTGGTCTCCAGGCCGCACCTGCTGGCGAAAGCGGACTTTATTTAATTCTTTAACAAAAGTTTTTTCCGGTTTAATACCCCGGATTTTTCCACCAAGACCTATCAAAAGCTCCAACAACAAAACACCTGGCATTACCGGAAATTCGGGAAAGTGACCGGAAAAAACCGGTTCTTCCCTGGAGAAATTAACCCGGCAACACCCTTCTTTTCCCTCAATTATCCGCAGACATTTTTCCTCCACCAGATCAGGCCTCCTCTGTCTGCAGTTTTCTGGCCAGTTGGTTATGCAGTTTGTGTCCCGCTCGAACGGCAATTATGTGCCCCAGAACGGGTCGGTAAAGGGCAAGGTCACCCAGGAGATCAAGAACCTTGTGGCTAACGGGTTCATCGGAAACCCGGTAAGGGGGAGCATCCTCTCCCGGGTTAAAAATCAGGGCACAATCAGTCCCGCCTCCTTTAGCCAGGCCTTTTTCTCTTAAAACTCGGGCCTCTTCAGCCCAGCCAAAAGTGCGGGCCGGAAGTAAATCTTCCCAATCTTTTTCCAGGTCAATAACCTGTCTTCCGATCGGGGGAGGGGCAATAAAAACGCAGGTAACTCTAAAACCATCCCAGGGAAGGGCGATCAGGGAAGCTAAGCCTTCCCGAACAAAGGAAACCTCTTCGATTTTTCGATAGATCCTTGGCGCTTCCTGCTTTTTTATTCCGCCTTTCTTTAATTCGGAGAAAATTGGTTGTGCGCTGCCGTCAAGAATGGGCATTTCCGGGCCATCAGTTTCTATTTTAAGGTTATCCAGGCCCAGGACTGCTGCAGCAGCCAGAAAATGTTCAACAGTACCGATCCGACAATTTCCCTCTCCAAGTTTAGTGGCCCGGTTTGTTTCAATTACCTTTTCCGGGCTCGCTTTAAAAGATGGGCCCCCGGGGAGGTCCCTGCGGCCAAAAATAAAACCGCTATCGGGAGGCCCTGGTTTTACAGTTACAGAAACCAGGGCCCCGGAGTGGAGTCCTCGCCCCTCAATTTTCACCGTATTCTGAAGAGTATGCTGCTGCCCCCTGCTGGTTAACATTCCCTCACCCCGGTCCTCTTCAAACTATGTAGTATTTCAAGAAGAAACCTTATATTTCCTGCATAAAGGGGGAAAAGTCCCCCTGTCTTCTTTGCTGGCAACACCCTGCTGAAAACAAAACTCCCTGCCCTTTCTCCGGGCAGGGAGTTTTATTTTTAAATTACTCAGTTCATCGACTGATATTAATGGTTATTTCTTCACTGCTTACTTCTCTATTATGGATAGTCAGTTTACCTTCCAGGGTGTAATTCCCTGTTACAAAAGTCCGGATCTGATTGGTGGGGATAAGGAAAGTTTCCAGCCAGGCTTCGTAGGGCTCCATCCTTTTCGTCTGGAAAGCCTGGGTAAAGGCCTTATCGTGCGACCACTGCCAGACCACCCGGCCCCCTCTGCGTAAAACAAGATCATGAGTTTGACCAGTTGAGAATTCCAGCTCAACTGACCGATCGGATTTATTGAAAATCAACATGGAAACGGCAATATAATCACCGTACTTGTAGCTGGAGCGGTCGGTATCGATAATAACCAGAAGCCCTCTCGCATCCCTGGCTGGAGGAGAAGGTTCTCCTCTTTCAATATCAATAATACCCCTCCTCTGATCCCAGTTTGTATTGAGGCCAAGGTGATCTTCTAAGAATTCCAGGGAAACCATCAGGTAGCCGTGAACGATAATCGGCCTATCAATAACAAAGTTATTGCCTGCAACCCGTCCCCTGACCTGTTTCCCGGTAACATTCCAGTTTAGGCTGATATTGAAATAATCAGTTACCTCTTCCAGGGGGACAAAGATCCGCCCATCAATCTCCAGGGGTTTGACTTCCGGCCTTACCCTCCGCCCATCAAAATATAAATCAGCGGCCATTAAGCTAGAAGATAGCCCAATAACCAGGGCAAAAACGATTAACCCCAAAAATATTTTCTTGCTCATTTTTGCAACACCTCCCAGTAATCATATTATAACCCTTTTTCTTTACATGGACAATTTAATAAACCTACAGATCACTTACACCATTTTTGGGAAAAAACCGGAACCCTAGGGTCCCGGCGTATTTCACTCTTCTTTTAGTTTTTCCATAGCCTTCTGGGCATCCAGTATGCCCCCGCTAATCTTATCTTCCAGCCCGGGAATAATTCTTGAAGACCCCTTAATAAGATCTTTAACTTCCTGAGGAGAAAGATCCATCTTTTCTGACCAGAGCAGGGCGGCCACTCCAGCAGCATAGGCAGCAGCAACAGCGGTTCCATCCCAGTATCCATAACCTCCCCCGGTTACAGCGGAAAACACATCTTCACCCGGGGCTGCAATATCAACCCACTCTCCAAAATTGCTGAAATCAGTCAGCCTGTCCTGGGGGTCAATAGCTGCTACGGTAAGGACTCCCGGAGAGGCGGCGGGGAAAAACTTCTCTTCCATTCCCATGTCCCCGCTCCCGGCAACAATTAAAATCCCAGATTCCTGGGCAAATTTTACTGCCTGCTCCAGGAATGGACTGGGAAAACGCCACCCTCCGTCCATGAGGGCAATTATTCTTTTTTCGGGGTTTTCCCTGGCCCATTTTCCGATCCAGACCAAGCCTCCAATCAAGTCCGCCCTGTAATGGCGCGCCTCCGAATCATGAGTCTTAACCCCAATAAAACTGGTTTCCGGGGCAATTCCCCTCATTCTTTCCAGGCTTCCACCTGCAGCAATAGAAGCAATATGGGTTCCCCGACCATGATCATCATGGAAGGGTATGGGAGCATCTTCCTCAGCTAATAGAGGTGAAAAACCATCAAAAACCCGGTTAATTACCTTGGGATGCTGGGTATCCAGTCCCGTATCCATTACTGCTATTACTACATCTCGATTACCCAGGGTAATATCCCAAGCACCAGCCACTCGAATTTTATCAAGTCCCCATCTTCCCCCGGTCCTTGCCGGGGAGGGAGTAGGTGCGGATGCCCCCAAAAAATCGGGTTCAACCTGGCGTATGCCTCCCATTGCGAGAAGGGATTCCAGGGCCTGTGAGGTGGCTATTCCCACCGGCATTCGAACCAGGTACAGATTAATAGCTTCCCAGGCAGTTTCAATTCTTCCCCCCCAGGCTTTTATAATATCTTCAGGATTCCTTTCCGTTTGAAATTCTACAAGGATCCTTTTGGGGTGATAGATTTCCACCTGTTCTGCGGGGTCATCCCGGTCGGCAAACCCCCATGGAATAAGGACTGCCCCTCCAACAAGCAGCAGGACCAGTACCAGCAAGAGGTCGAAGGTAACAAATTTAGTTTGCTTGAATGGGCGTTCCATGGAAATTACTCCTCCCGGGCTAAATTACTGGATAATATAATTATATTCTTTATTGGATTTAAAAAACCTTCAGGAAAATGGAAGGCGAAAAGTAAGGTGCCAACTTCTTCAAAATAAAACTAAATCGTCCCTTTTTTGAATTTAAGAAGTTTAACCCACCTTAGGAAAGGATTTTCCTGCCAATAAGGGTGGGAAGCCACCCTTTCCCAATAATTCCCTCCACCTATGAAATTTTTTCTCCGAGGAGCCTTTCCCTGGACAAAAAGACCGGATCAAGGGTTCTCCCGTAGTTCAAATTCGCTCTCCATTTTGTATGCAACAAAAGTACCATCTTCCATATTGTACTCAATTTTTTCTGCGCGGAACCAGGAACCATCGTCCCTTAGAACATAAACATTACCGGTTGCGGTAAGTAGATCTTTTTCTTCTTCGATTAAAACCTCATCCGCTTCCATGTCCATATCATCGTAATAGGCTTTTACCTCTCCACTGGCCAGCATTTCTCCCCGTTGCTGCCAGATTTCCAGGGTATCCGACCACATCTCCACGGGTATCTCTTCTCCCTCCTCTTCCTGCTGGAAGTAGAAGAAGGATTCCACCCTTCCACCCCGGAAAATGATATGTTCTTCGTCGAGGTTCATCCACATTTCCGGGCTTTTGATCCGGTTTTTTTCCTGGGTGGCTTCAACACTCTCTTTTAGGAGAAGTTCTTCTTCCTCGCTATCATATTCCCCGGTAAGGGCAGTTACCACCAGGTCTTCGTAGCGGATTTCTACTCCCCCTTCGAAGCGGATTATCTCATCTTTGAGATAACGAGTGGTTTCTGCAGTAATATAAACCCGCCTTTCTGCAGTTGCCATTCCTCCCATTAGCAATAGCAATAACACAAAACAGATTACTTTTTTCTGCATATCAGTCAACCTCCAGTCGATGGATCATTTCGACTCCACCCTCAAAAATAATTTCATTTTCTTCCAGCAGAACCATCATTTTTTCAGCTTCAATATCAGTTTTTCCCACTCTGCCAATAACTTTCCCAGGAGACCGGAGAATTTCATCTGCCTTGGTGTAGACCATCTCACTGCTTTCCATCCAGTCTCCCCCGGGAGTTTCCATCCGGAAACCAAAAAGGTTTAAATCCTCGGCCCGTGTATGGTAGTGGGCTTCCTCCACAGAAAAAGTAAAAAAGACCTCACCATCCCGGTAAAAATAGCCTTCTTCAATATCCTGTAAAATCAATTTCTCTCCCATTTTCCCGCTGCGTTCCCGTTCGGGATCAACAATTGTCTGGACTTTAATTCTCCAGATCATTTCTCCCCGGCTCCAGCCCACAACTTCATTACCTGCAAGCCGGAAATGAAAACTTATTTCTTCCTCTTCCCCTATGGGCAGGATAAAATCTCGGGATTGGAAGTACCAAACCCCCCCCACTGCCAAAGCAATAACTATAATCCCCAGTAATACGATTAGCCATTTTTTATTATTCCATGAAGTCATCAAAAAGATCCCCCAAATCTAAATCAAATAACATTGGTTCTTCGGGAGTACTGATAACCTGGACTCTCTGCCCGGGAAAGGCCAGAATTTGATACTGGACAAGAAATTCGGTTCGAATATGGTCGTAGGAAAAAACAAGCTGGCGGCAGTGTAAATCCCAGGCCATTCTAATAGCGCCGCTGTCCAACTCATTTCTAGAAATATCATAGGAGATAATACTTTCAAGTTTAATATCTTCTGTCGCCTGCCAGGCTACCTGTCCTTCGACTTTTTTGTGCTCGAAGGGACTGGGGTTAAAACGGTAACCCAGGCCCAGTTCAATTCTGTCAAAATCCAACCCCGCACTAATTACAACATCCCGCCACCTCTGGTTTTCAGTGCTGTATCCAGTGGCGAGTCTTAAATTCATATTGGAGGTCCTATACCGGATCTGCCCGGTTACATCGTAGAACCTTTGGTCAGCAAAATCCCGGCCGGAACTTACAGTTGCAGTCCAGGACTGCCAGTTTAGCCGGAGATCTCCCCGCAGGTTATCCTGCAGCCTCCGGTAATCAAAACCGAAAGGACTTTCACCAAAAGGCTGGCGGTAAGTATAGGTCCAGGTTGAACTGAGCCAGTTTAAAGGACGTAGTGTTAGTCGGTTTCGGCTGGATAATTCCGCCTGCAAATCCCTGGTAGTATAACCATAAACACTCCCTTGCTGGGTCAGCTGCAGGTTGGCCCAGGTAAAAGGCCGGAAAAATCTATTATAATCAACTCTTAACCCTGCCCTTCCTGCCCGCAGGTCAACTTTTCGGTCATCGTAATAACCTCCCAGGACTTCAAAAGTAAAAGGCCGAAGGTAAGACGGGGGGGATTCATCCCAGTAAACTGGCCTGGTAGTAACTTTTACCTCGGGAATGGTGTAAAAGTGGTCTCCGCTGCCCCCTATACTCGGAACCCTTCGCTCAAAAAGGACTTCATACCCCAGCCCAGAATCTCCGCCCCTGTAAAGAAAGGAACCTGCCCAGCGGTCATCGAATTCTCCGTCATCTATTTCGCTATCATATTCTCCATCCAGGCGGAAACGATGGCGGGGAGAAAGTTCAAAATTATACCGCCCCGAGAGCGAAGCCTCCAGTTCACTCCAAGCGTCATCTATTCCCCCATAAAAATAGGTTCCGTCAATATCTGTATCCAGGCGCAGGTCCCAGGAATCCTGGCTTCCCCTCCAATCAAGGTCGGTTCTCAGGTCAATCCTTTGCCCCTGGTAATTGGTCAGGCCAAGTCTTCCGGAAAAATTACCGGAAAAGGGAGTTTCCTGGCGATGTTCCAGCTGGGCCTGCCACAGGGGCAGACCTATTTCAGCTCTATCCTGCTGGAAATAAAAATAAAAACGCCCCAGGTCATCCTCCCGGTCCAGGTAGACGTGCCTGATTCCAAAACCGAGGCCCGTGCGGGTATAAACATCGGTAAGGATCTGGCCGTAAGAATTGTCCAGGGAATAGTTATAGGAAAACTTAACGAAAAAACCTCTTTGGGCAGAATAACCAACCTCTGGGGTTATCTGCTGTTCTCTTTCTTTCAGGGAGATGTAAAGGTAGGGCCAGTAAAAAACAGGCAGCCTTCCCGACAGTTCCCAGAAGGAAACGTGCCGCGAAATTAATTTGTCCCCAGGATAAACCTCAACCTTTGAAGATCTTAGAAAGAAGTGGGGCTCCTCCAATTCACAGGTTGTAACCCTGGCTTCATCAACAAAAACCCGTTCCCTTTCCCCTTCAATTCTTTTGCTGTGCAGGTATACATAACCTTCTACTTCATCGGTAACAAATTCTCCCCGGGCATCCAGAATAATCGTTTTTTCCTGCTCAAAATAATAAGTTATTTCCTGGCTTTTAAAACCCGAATCTCCCTGGACAAAATAAACATTGCCCCGGGCGGTGAGGAAACCTTCGGCAAAATCGATAAATAGTTCATCACAGGTTAGCCTGTTATCTTCCCAGATAACAACAACATTGTTCCGGGCTTCGGCCTGCTCTTCCTTGAGAAAATAATCCAGGCGTTCCGCATTAATATTGACCCGGGTTGCTGCCTGGGTAGAAAAACTAAAAATTAAAATGAAAATCCCTATAGCGAGTCCAATCCGTCGCACAATCCACTCCTCCTATAGCCGCCGGCCCTCACCCCTCAGGATTAAAAGCAGCCCGACAAAAAGGAAAATTCCGTTCGGCAGCCAGGCGGCAAGAAACGGTGCCAGGATATCATTGCGTCCCAGCGACCGGGCCAGGGAAAGCAATACGTAATACCCAAAGATCAGAGCTATACTTAAAACAACTGCAAGGCCTTTGCCTCTTCCGAAATTAATACTCAGCGGGACTCCCAGCAGAACAAATATTATGGCCGAAAGGGGAATAGCAAGTTTAATATGGTAATCAACAAGGAGAGAGTTAACATTTAATCCGCTCCGGGAAAAAAGCTGAATTTCTTCCCGCAATTCGGCTCTGCTCATTTCCTGTGGGGTCCTCTGTCGCCCAAAAAAGCGCTCTATTTGCTGGCCCACATTGATTTCATACTGGTCGAAGCGGACCTGGAAAGCGGGATAACCTTCCTCGTCAAAATCGATTGCCAGACCTTCACGCAGGTACCAGATATCATCAAAAAACCTTCCGCTGGAAGCTGTAATCAGCCGGGGTAATCTGTTCTCGCCTTCCAGCTCATAAACCATTATATCCTCTAAAGTCCCGGCGTCTGGGTTAACCTGTCCCACGTAGAAAAAACGGTCTCCAGGGCCCCGGAAAAACACATTTTCCTCCACTCCCGGAGGAGTTTCCTGTAAAACCACTTCCCTTATTATATTCTGGGAGCGGTGGGTGGCCCAGGGGGAAATTTTCTCGTTTATAAAATAGGTTAAACCGGACATAATAATGGCCACAAAAAGAAAAGGAACCATAATTCTCTGAAAACTCATACCTCCGAGCCGGAAAGCAGTGTACTCATTGTCTTTAACCAGCCTGCCCAGGGAAAAGAGGGTAGCAAAAAGGACGGCGAGGGGAAAAGTTTGGACCATTAGGGATGGAAGCCGGTAAGCCAGCAGTTTAATAACTGCCCAGACTTCAACCTGCTTGATGATGATTAAATCAGCAAGTTCAAATAAAAACCCACTGACCATCATCACAGAAATCCCCATGCAGGCAATCAAAAGGGGTTTTGCCATTTCCCTGATTAGATACCTATCGCTTATAGGTTTGAGGAATGCCATAAACTCCACCCAACCTTTCTCTGGTACCTATTCGCCCTAAAAAGAGTGGTTCCTGCCGATTAAAACTCCCCCCTTCCTTTTCTTCAACCTGTTTTTGAACCCCTCTTTTTTATTTTCTTTATCTACCGGCAGGAAAAGAAACGAAAGAATGCGAAAAAGTATCAAAAACCCGGAAAGGAAATCAATCCATGCACCTAGCCAATGAAGTGGTTGGTCCAGTTTTTTTAATTATCGGCGTGGGATACCTGTTTAACCGGGTATCACCCATTGATGTCCGCAGCCTTACCCGCCTTTTTTTATACGTTCTTTCCCCTGCCCTGATTTTCACTTCCCTTCTCCAGGCGGAGATAGGAGGGCGGGACTTTTTTTCCATTGCCCTGTTTGCCCTGGCAATGGCCACAGCCCTGCTTATTATTTCCTGGACGGTGGGCAAGTCACTGGGCTGGTCTAATTCCAATATTCTCTCCGTGCAGCTGGGGTCAACCTTCATCAATGCCGGAAATATTGGTCTTCCCCTATTGTATTTTGCCTTCGGACCAGAGGGGGTTCACATCGGGGCAGTTTTCCTTTTAATTCACTCTCTGCTCCACTACTCCCTGGGGATTTTTCTTTGTGCCAGAAATAAGGTTAACTACGGAGCCCTTCAATCAATCTTTCGCATGCCCATGCCCTATGCAGCCTTTGCGGCAATTATTATTAAAGTAACCGGCCTTCCCCTTCCAACTTTTTTATGGGAGGGAACAAGCTTTCTCGGAGAAAGCGCAGTCGCGCTGGGAGCCCTTATTCTCGGAATACAGCTCAGCAAAACCCGCCTTACCAGGCAGTGGCCGCAGATCGGCGTTACCGCTGTCCTGCGGTTATTTATTGGACCGCTTATTGCCTTTTTCCTGGTTGGTTTGTTCCCCCTGGATTCCCTGAGCAGCAGCGCCCTTGTTCTCCAGGCTTCCACCCCTTCATCAATTACAATTGTAATTATTGCCTCGGAGTTCGATGCCCAGCCCGGCCTCGTTTCTTCCCTTAACCTATCTACCACTGCCCTGAGCTTTTTTACAATCCCCCTAATTTTAAGCATTCTTCTGGGTTAAACTTTTTCCAGACAAAAAACCTCCCGCGGGAGGTTTTTTTATGGGATTAATTTTCTGGAGTTACCACAGCAAAAGCTCTGCCCCCACAATCAGAGGACCGGGCTGATTTTTTTCTTAACCCCTGGAAACCTGGAAGAAAATTCCGAACTGGTCTCCTTCTTTGCGCCTGTATTTCCTGTTATTAGATACATTTTTAACAAAAAATTCTTTATTCCCGTCGGAAAGGTCAAGCAAGTTAACAGGTGTTCCAGTATTGTCCCTGTTTCAACCTCAACTTCTTTCCAAATCCTCTCATCTCCCCGGAAATAGAAGTTTTGCAGTTACCCAGAATTTTTGCTTTCCCAGAAATACCTATTCTTCCTCCACGATTTCCAGGCTTTCTACTCCCAGAGTAGAGAAATAATCCCCCCACTGGTAGAGCAGATTGAGATCTTCAATATTCCTCTCTCCTCCTTCGGAGAAGTAATAAACACTGCTGCGGGCAAAATAGTCACCTTCGTCAATTTTTCCTGTCCCGTTTGCATCTATCCAGGCATATATCCTGCGATTTCCTGGCTCAACCCGATACAGCATGTATTCTCCCCCCCAGACCTCTGCTATCTCGCTTTTTAGGATTATCTGATTATCCAATTCTACCCCGGCAAAAACTTTAATATTGGGCATATCTGGAGCAAGAGCCCGGAAAACATCAATAGCACCAAAACCGACATAATCATTGGGAAAATAAAAGTTCCCGGCGGTGCTCTGCATTCTAAAGCGGACCTCTTCAGGGCTCAGAGAGGGATCCATGCCCATTATTAATGCAGCCAGGGCACTGACGTGGGGAGCGGCCATGGAAGTTCCGCTCATTGTCCCGTAAGAAGTATCGTAAAAAGGTCCCGTTACATTTACCCCCGGAGCCATCAATTCCAGTTCAGGCCCTATTGCTGAAAAGCTCGCCCGCCTGCGGTCCTGGTCTATTGCCCCCACGGCAATCACCTCCGGAAAAGCCCCAGGGAAAAGGATTTCAGACCCATGGTTTCCTGCCGCCGCAACCATAATAATTCCTTCATTATAAGCATCTTTTATTGCATCATGTAAAAGAGGATCCTCGATCTGGGCACCCAGGCTCATATTGATAATATCTACACCCTCGTCAATAGCAGCGTAAATTCCTTCAATCAGGACATCCATTGGCCCGCTCATATGGTCCAGAACCCTCCAGGGTACAACCCTTACTCCAGGTGCTGCGCCGGCAATCCCTTTTTGGTTATTTGTTTGGGCCGCGATTGTTCCGATCACATGGGTTCCATGACTATCTCCTTCACTTCTCGTATAATCATAAGGTTCTTCCCCCTTATCCGGATCAAGAAGGTTTTTCCCCCGGTGAAAAAGGATATTCCCG
>Ga0207421_10002065_pt1 | contig 25326 bp, 29 predicted proteins | sample SodLakKL_010_SED_4_FD_187542 | JGI IMG/M metagenome (GOLD analysis project Ga0207421, IMG submission 187542) | Alkaline sediment microbial communities from Lake Tanatar, Kulunda Steppe, Russia - 8KL_010_SED (SPAdes) (version 2) | ecosystem: Environmental > Aquatic > Non-marine Saline and... | reverse complement strand
CCATCGAGTAAATCCGTTGACGCGGGCAACGTTATGAGCACTCGGTCCACAATCGATTCTGAACAGCAACGCTGCTTCGTCCTGGCGCCGAACCTGGCGCCGGACTGGCGGCAGAATGTCCGGTTTTTCGCCGTGACATCGGTGGTGGTTCTGGGGATTGCCCTTGCGTTTACCTGGCACGGGTTCTGGCCGATTCTGCCCTTTGCCGGGCTCGAGCTCATGGCACTGGGGGCGGCGCTGTATCTATCGGCGCGTCGATCTCTCGACCGCGAGGTGATTTACATCAGCGACAGTCGGATCTGTGTGGAGAAGGGCCGGGGCCGGGTTCAGCAGCGTTGGGAAATGCAGCCGGCCTGGACCGAAGTGGTGCTGCGGCAGCTGCCCCGGCGCTGGGAACACACCCAGCTGGTCCTTCGCACCCGCGAGACCGAGCTGGAACTTGGCAGTTTTCTGGACGCCGACGAGCGCAAAAGCCTGGCCAGAGAGCTGGCGCGGTGTGTCGGTCCCATCGGAAGCAACGGGATTACGCAAAGCCGGCTCGGGTCGGCCACCGTACTCCGCGAGGCGGAGGGTTCCACCGGGTCCCTCGACAAGACAAGGCTTGGAGACAGAGCAACATGACAAGCAGGACCGGGAAGGCAGGGATCGGCTCGACTTTGGGTGCACTGATGCTGTTTGCATCGCCGGCATCAGCGGACTGGTCACTGATCAACATGACCCAGGGGGTCACGCCCTGGAGTAATGCGGTCTACGATCTGCACATGACGGTGTTCCTGATCACCGTGGCCATTGGCGTCGTCGTCTTTGGCGCCATGTTCTATTCCATTTTCCGGCACCGAAAATCCCGGGGCGTCAAGCCCGCCAAGTTTCACCACAGTACCGCCGTGGAAATTGTCTGGACAGTGATCCCGGTGTTCATTCTGGTGGCCATGGCCATCCCGGCGACCCGGGTGCTAATTGATTTCGAGGACACCAGTGACACGGAAATGACCGTCAAGGTGACCGGTTACCAGTGGTTCTGGGGATACGAATACATTGACGAGGATGTTCAGTTCCTGAGCCGGCTCGACCGGGACAGCGACCGGGCGCGGCAGCGGGGATCCGGCATTGAACCGGCGTCGGTGGAGAACTACCTGCAGGAAGTCGACCAGCGTCTGGTGGTGCCAGTGGACACTCGAATCAAGTTCCAGATCACCGCGGCGGACGTCATCCATTCCTGGTGGGTGCCGGATCTGGGCTGGAAGCGGGACGCCATTCCGGGCTTTATCAATGAGGCCTGGACTGAAATTCAGGAGCCGGGCATCTATCGCGGTCGCTGCGCGGAGCTTTGTGGCCGTGACCACGGCTTCATGCCCATCGTGGTGGAAGCCGTGGAGCAGGATGAGTTCCAGCAGTGGCTGGCTGGTCAGCGTGGCGAGGATCTCGCCGAGACCACCGCGGGCGCTGATGGCGCCGAGGACAACGACGACAACGCCGAACTGGCATCTCGTTAAAGCGAACATTGCCTAAGGGGAGATTGGAGCAATGACGGCAGCGACCCACGAAGCAGAAGGCCATCACGCCGCCGAGCCGACCGGCATCAGGCGCTGGATCCTGACCACCAACCACAAGGACATCGGGTCCATGTACCTGCTGTTCTCGCTGGCCATGTTCCTGGTGGGCGGCGCCATGGCGCTGGTCATCCGGGCCGAACTGTTCCAGCCCGGCATGCAGCTGGTTGATCCCTACTTCTTCAACCAGATGACCACCATGCATGCGCTGGTGATGATTTTCGGGGCGGTCATGCCGGCCTTCACCGGCCTCGCGAACTGGATGATACCCCTCCAGATCGGTGCGCCGGACATGGCGCTGCCGCGAATGAACAACTGGAGTTTCTGGTTGCTGCCGTTCGGCTTTGCCATTCTGCTTTCCACGCTGTTCATGCCGGGGGGTGGCCCGGCCGGTGGCTGGACCATGTATCCGCCGCTCATGCTGCAGACCGGCACGGCATTCCCGTTCGTGATCTTTGCGATTCACGTGCTCGGCATCAGCTCCATCATGGGGTCCATCAACGTCATCGCCACCATTCTGAACATGCGGGCGCCGGGCATGAGCCTGATGAAAATGCCGCTGTTCGTCTGGACCTGGCTGATCACGGCCTACCTGATGATTGCGGTGATGCCGGTGCTCGCCGGTGCGGTGACCATGCTGCTCACCGACCAGTATTTCGGCACGGCGTTCTTCGATGCGGCCGGCGGCGGTGACCCGGTGCTCTACCAGCACATCTTCTGGTTCTTCGGGCACCCCGAGGTCTACATCCTGATTCTGCCGGCCTTCGGCATCATCTCGACGATTATCCCGGCATTCGCCCGCAAGCCGCTGTTCGGCTACAGCTCCATGGTCTATGCCACGGCGGCGATTGCCTTCCTGTCATTCATCGTCTGGGCTCACCACATGTTCACGGTGGGCATGCCGCTCGCCGGGGTGTTGTTCTTCATGTACGCCACTATGCTGATCGCCGTGCCCACCGGGGTGAAGGTGTTCAACTGGGTGGCCACCATGTGGCGGGGCGCGATGACCTTCGAGACGCCGATGCTGTTCGCCCTGGCGTTCGTGTTCCTGTTCACCATTGGCGGGTTCTCCGGAATCATGCTGGCCATCGCGCCGGCGGACTTCCAGTATCACGACACGTACTTCGTGGTGGCGCATTTCCACTACGTCCTGGTGACGGGTGCGGTGTTCGCCATCCTGGCGGCGGCCTACTACTGGCTGCCCAAGTGGACGGGGCATATGTACAGCGAGCGTCTGGGTCAGTGGCATTTCTGGCTGTCGGTGATCTTCGTGAACGTGCTTTTCTTTCCGCAGCACTTCCTCGGACTGGCTGGCATGCCCCGCCGGATCCCGGATTACTCGGTGCAGTTCGCGGACTGGAACATGATCTCGAGTATCGGCGCCTTTGGTTTCGGCTTCGCTCAGCTGATTTTCGTCTGGTTGCTGATCAAGTGCATCCGTGGCGGTGAAAAGGCCGAAGCCCGGGCCTGGGAAGGTGCTCAGGGTCTGGAGTGGGAAGTGCCGTCGCCGGCGCCTCACCACACCTTTGATACGCCGCCGGTGGTTCGCTGACTTTGGTCATAAACCGGAATGTCGATCGCCGCACCCGGCGCCGGATACGCTGGACCGTGTTCATTCTGGCGCTGGTAGTGCTGGCGATTTATGTGGGGGTTTTCCTGGAGCAACAATAGCTCCGGGCGGGGAGAGGATAAGCGCATGGCGCAGGCAGAAGGCGGGTATTACGTACCCCATTCCAGTTGGTGGCCGATCATCGGCAGCGTGGGCGTCACTGCCCTCGTGGTGGGCATCGCGATGTGGCTCGAGGGCATGGGGGCCAGCCTCTGGGTAACGGGCATCGGCGCGGTCATCACCTTGATCATGGTGATCGGCTGGTTTGGCGATGTGGTTCGGGAAGGCGTCAAGGGTCTCTACAGCGATCAGGTGGACCGTTCACTGCGCTGGGGCATGATCTGGTTCATCTTCTCCGAAGTGATGTTCTTTGCGGCCTTCTTTGGCGCGCTTTTCTACGCCCGGGTCTTTTCGGTGCCGTGGCTCTCCGGTGAGGATCCGGCCACCAGCCGTCTGCTGTGGGATTCCATGGTGCTCAGCTGGCCCACCGCCGGTCCCGGTAACGTGGGGATGGAATTCCAGCCCATGGGGCCCTGGCCGCTGCCCACCATCAACACGCTGATCCTGTTGACCTCCGGCGTCACCCTGACCATTGCCCATCATGCGCTCAAGGCCGGCAACCGCGGCCGCCTGGTGACTTACATGTGGTTTACGGTGGCGCTGGGTCTGCTGTTCACCGGGTTGCAGGGCTATGAGTATTACGAGGCCTATGCCCACCTGAATCTGCGCCTGGACACCGGCATCTACGGGTCGACGTTCTTCATGCTCACCGGTTTCCACGGGGTCCACGTGGTGATTGGCACCCTGATGCTGGCGGTTATCTCGCTGCGATGCATGAAAGGGCATTTCAGCCCGGATTCACATTTCGGGTTCGAGGCTTCCGCCTGGTACTGGCATTTCGTGGACGTGGTCTGGCTCGGGGTGTTTATCTTCGTCTACGTGCTCTAGCCATCAGGCGAGGGGGCTCGGATTCGGTGCGATGGCACCGGTGAAGAGCCCCAGTAGGATCAACAGAAACAACGTCACTGACAGAACGATGCGCAGCGTGAGTGCATTCAGCGTTCGGCGGGATTCCCCGCGGTCTTTCATCAGGTAAAATAGTCCGGATCCGAGACTGGCCAGGATCACCAGCAGAGTGATGACAATGGCGATCTTGATTAAAAGGTCCATGCGCGTGGTTCCTGATCAGTTTTGTAGAGTGTAAATGAATTGAGCGGCACTCTCAGCCGCTCCCGGAGTCTGAGATCCGATGCGAATCGCCGGCTTCGTTTTTTCACCCACACCCGTGCCGACGGTGGCGTATCTGGTGATTCTGACGTTGCTGGTGTCGCTGGGTTTCTGGCAACTGGATCGGGCCGAGGCGAAACGCACCGAGATGACTGAGCGGGCCGCGGCCTTTCGCGCGCCAGTGTTAGATTTGACGGAAACAACGGCGTCCCTGACGTCCCATGAGTTTCGGCGCGCCCGGGCCAGTGGCAGCTACGATTCCGAGCATCAGTTCTACCTGGACAACACGGTTGAAGACGGACAGGTGGGTTACCGGGTGCTGACGCCACTCAGGCTCGACGGCAGGGATGAGGCGGTGCTGGTGGACCGCGGTTTCGTTGCGATAACCGAGGGACGCGAGACGCTCCCCACGCCGCCACCGGTGGGCGATAACGCCGAGGTGGCCGGTCAGATCGGTCGGGGCCCCTGGGTGGGACTCCGTCTCGGTGAACCCTCGGACAACCCGGGCCAGTGGCCCCGTCGGGTGCAGTACATGGACATGCAATACAAAGGCGATGCACTGGATTACCCGCTGGCCGATTTTTTGCTGGTGGAGGGCTCATTGGCGACGGATGCGGTGATGCAGGACGTCGCAGTGCGGGATGCCTGGCGCTTTGGGCCGGAGCGGCATGAAGGCTATGCGTTCCAGTGGTTCGCCCTGTCCGCCACGCTGACCATTATCTGGCTGGTGGTGAATACCCGCCGGCTCAACAGCAACGAGGATTCCGCCGGATGAAGTCGTTAAAAGGGCGGTGGCAGTTCATCGCCATCGTGGCGCTGTTTTTCGTGCCCACCATTGGCGCCATGATCATGGTTTTCAGTGACTGGCGTCCGGCCAGCTTCACCAACAATGGTGATCTCGTGCAACCCGCCGAGGCCATCGCACCCGAGCAGTGGACACGGGTTCGAGCCGCCTCCGAGCCCCTGGCCGGGACCTGGCTGCTGGTGGTGCCGCAGACGGAGGCCTGTGGTGACGCCTGCGTTGAGCGCCTGGATCTGTTGACGCGCCTGCGGGTGGCCCTGGACCGGAACATCGACCGGGTGCGCCTGATTCTGCTGCAGCCGGATGACGGCCCGGTGCAAGCGGACTCGGTGCCCGGTGGTTTCGAATTAATGGAAACCAGTGCCGCGGGGCTGGAGCCACTGCTGACTCATGGTGGCGCGGCCATGGCCGCCCACATCGTTGATTACCGGGGGTTCCACGTCATGCGCTACGCGGAGCCGCTGGACGCGCCGGGACTGCTGGATGATCTGGAGAATCTGCTCAAACTCTCCAAAGAAGAAGCCGAACGACGTACCCGTGAGGAGGCCGCCGCACAATGAAATCCAATCCCTGGTTCTTCTGGCTGGCGCTGTTGACCACCGGCATCACATTGACCGTGGTGGTCCTGGGCGCCTGGGTTCGGTTGACGGATGCCGGCCTGGGTTGTCCGGACTGGCCGGGCTGCTATGGCCATCTGGACGTGCCCCGGACCCCCGAGGCAATTGCCGCTGCCAATGCCGCCTTTCCGGAACGGCCCGTCGAGGTCAACAAGGGCTGGCGGGAGATGATCCATCGCTACGCGGCGGGCATCGTCGGGCTGCTGATCGCCGGCATGGGGTATTACGCCTGGCGTCGGCGCCACATCCCCGGCCAGTCCTGGAAGGTGCCGCTGTTTCTGATCGCCCTGGTGACGGTACAGGCCACTCTGGGGGCCTGGACGGTGACCTGGCAGCTCAAGCCGGCGGTGGTCACTGCTCATTTGCTGGGCGGCCTGGCGACGTTGTCGCTGCTCTGGTGGGTAACCCTACGGACCAATCGGCTCGGCGGTGCTGGCCGGCTGGCCGGCCGCCGAGGGCTGAATGCGCTCCTTGCCGCCGGCCTGGTGGTGGCCATCGGCCAGATCACCCTCGGGGGTTGGGTCAGCACCAACTATGCGGCCCTGGCCTGTAATGAATTTCCTGCCTGTAGCCTCGGTGAATACTGGCCCGAACGCGCCGATTTCTCCGAGGGCTTCGTGCTCTGGCGCGGGCTTGGCGTGAACTATGAGTTCGGGGTCCTGGATCACCCGGCACGCATGGCGGTGCATCTGGTTCATCGGGTCGGGGCCATTGTGGCCGCCCTGGTGCTGGGTGCCCTGGCCTGGTGGCTGTGGCGGGCCGGGGGCATTGGGCGCGGCATCGGCGTCGCGCTAGGCGTGGTGCTGGTGGCGCAGATCGGCATTGGCATTGGCAACGTGGTCTACAGCTTGCCTCTGTCACTGGCGGTCGCGCACAATGCAGGCGCTGCGTTGCTCATGATGGTGCTTGTCACCGCCATTCATTTGATTCGACCGCTGAGATGACCATGAGCCGGACCCTGGAAGCCACCACCAACTCCGCCGCGGAGGATGCCTCGGGGCTGAGGCACCTGGCCCGGCATTGGCGGGACTACTACGAACTGACCAAGCCGGGCGTGGTGGCGCTGATGGTGTTCACCGCGGTGGTGGGCAACCTGTTGGCCAGTCCGGGAACCATTCCCTGGAACGCTTTGCTGGTGGGTAACCTCGGCATCGCGCTGGCGGCCGGTTCCGCCGCCGCCATTAACCATCTGGTGGATCGAGGGGTTGACGGGCGCATGAAGCGCACCGAAGGCCGTCCACTACCCACCGGCCATCTGCGCACCAGTCATGCGGTGACCTTTGCCGGGGCGCTTGCCGCGGCCGGGCTCGGACTGCTGTATTTCGCGGTCAACCCCCTGACCGCCTGGCTTACCTTCGGTTCGCTGATCGGTTATGCATTCATTTACACGCTGTTCCTGAAGCGGGCGACGCCCCAGAACATCGTGATTGGCGGTGCCGCCGGTGCCGCACCACCGGTGCTTGGCTGGGTGGCGGTCACCGGCAGCATCGACCCCCATGCGCTGCTGCTTTTCCTGATTATTTTCACCTGGACGCCGCCGCATTTCTGGGCACTGGCGATCCACCGCCGCGAAGAGTACGCCAAGGTAGAAATTCCGATGCTGCCGGTCACCCATGGCGACCGGCATACGCGTTGGCAGATTCTTTTTTATACCGCGTTACTGGTGGGGGTGACGTTGTTGCCGTTTGCCACGGGCATGAGCGGGCTGATCTACCTGGCGGCGGCCCTGGCGCTGGGCGCCCGGTATCTCTGGTTCGGGATTGCCATGCTGCAGAAGCCCGAAGAGCGTTCACTGCCCATGCGCTCCTTCGGCTTTAGCATTGTGTACCTGATGGCGCTTTTCGCGGCGCTGTTAACGGACGCCTATCTGCCAATTTTTGCCGGTTTGCTGGTGGGGTAGCCCCCACCAGCCGGCATCGCCGGTTCGGGTTCAGCTGCCGCCGGCGACCTTGTCCAGCCCCACGTTGTTTTTCTCCAGCACCCGGTCAGCGCGATAGCTGGAGCGGACCAGCGGCCCGGACACCACTTCCAGAAATCCCTTGCCCAGACCGATCTCGCGGAAGCGGTTGAACTGCTCGGGGGTGACGTAGCGGTCCACGGGCAGGTGATTCACCGTCGGACGAAGGTACTGACCGAACGTGACGATATCCACGCCGATGGCGCGCAGGTCGTCCATGGTCTCGATGATTTCATCATCGGTTTCGCCCAGCCCGAGCATCAGACTGGTTTTGGTCAGCACGCCCGGGCGCCGGGCCTTGGCGTGGGCCAACACGTCCAGGGTCTGCTGATAGCCGGCCCGGGCATCCCGCACCGGGTGAGTCAGTCGCTTGACCGTCTCGACGTTTTGGGCGAACACCTCCAGGCCGGTGTCCACCACCGTGTTGATGGCGTCGTGGCTGCCATTGAAGTCCGGCGTCAACGCCTCGACGGCGGTGTTCGGGTTCCGCTGCTGAATGGCCCGAATGCAGGCGGCGTAGTGACCAGCGCCGCCATCCGGCAGGTCATCCCGGTCCACCGAGGTCAGCACCACGTACTTCAGCCCCATCAGCTCCACGGTCTCGGCGGCCCCGGCCGGCTCGTTCTCATCCAGCCAACCTTTGGGGTTGCCGGTGTCCACCGCGCAGAAGCGGCAGGCCCGGGTGCAGACATCGCCCATGAGCATGATGGTGGCGGTGCCGGCACTCCAGCACTCCCCCATGTTGGGGCACATGGACTCCTCACACACCGTCGCCAGCTTGTGGTCGCGGACGGTCTTGCGGACCTTCTGATAGGTCTCGCCGGTGGGCACCTTGACCCGCAGCCAGTCGGGCTTGTCGCCGCGGCTGAGCGGCGCGGCATCCTTGCGGGTCTTGACGCCATTCTTGATGGCCCGGACACCGTTGGACTTGCTGACTTTCTGGCCGCTGAGGACCACGGGAATTCCCTTCAGTTCGCTCATCGATGGCTCCTGATTGCCGCTGTCAGTCCTTGCCGTAGGGGTTGTTCATGACTGAAAACCAGTTGGCATGGCTTTGATCAGCTTTTCGCTTGTAGCCTTCCACTTCCTCGCGGGACACCTGCTCACGCAGCTCGCCGTCACTCACGGGGCGTGGATCGTATTCACTGCCCGCCTGTTCGGCATCCTCGGCGGGCTTCTCGCGCTTGTCCGTCATGGCAGCGTCTCCCTGCAAGATTTTGTACACTGAGTCGATTATACGCGCCTCATCGGGACCTTCTCCATGGACGCCCAGTCACAGCCCCATTACGACACGGATCTGGACGTGCGAGGGCTCAACTGCCCATTGCCCATTCTCCGGACCAAGCAGCACCTGCGGGACATGCACCCCGGTGAGTGCCTGCGGGTGCAGGCCACCGATCCGCATTCGGTGATTGACTTCACCGGCTTTTGCGACCGCAGCGAACACACCCTCATCCATCACGTGGAGGCAGACGGCGTGTTCACTTTCTGGCTTCGAAAAGGCCCGGGGTAAAACCCAACCTCGCCAGCACCGACTCGAACACGATGGCGAACCGCCGCCGGAAAGACGTGCTGGGGTGATAGGTGAGGGCGATGAGTTCCATGCGCTCCCGCCGCTCCAGTAGCAGATCGTCGCTGGTGCCCAGGTCATCCACCAGATCCAGCTCCAGGGCCCGTTCCCCCAGCCAGTGCTCGCCAGTGGCGACTTTTTCCACGTCCAGCCGGGGGCGGTAGCGTGCGATGTGGTTGCGGAACAGGTCGTGGACTTCCTGCAGGGACTGGCGGAAATGCGCCCGGCCTTCGTCGGTGTTCTCGCCAAAGACGGTCAGGTCGCGCTTGTGCTCACCGGCGGTGTGCAGCTCAAACTCGATGTCATTGCGCTTCAGCCAGCCATGAAAGTTGGGTAGCTGGCCCACAACGCCGATGGATCCGATGATGGAGAAGGGGGCGGCCACGATCCGGTCGGCCACACAGGCCATCAGATAGCCGCCACTGGCGGCCACCCGATCCACGGCAACGGTCAGACGGATGCCCTGTTCCCTCAGCCGGGCCAGCTGGCTCGCGGCCAGGCCGTACCCCGGCACCGCGCCGCCCGGACTTTCCAGTTTCAGTAGCACTTCGTCATCCCGCTTGGCGCTGGCGAGAATGGCGCTGATTTCCTCGCGCAAAGCCTCGGTGGCACTGGCGCGGATATCGCCGTCAAAGGTCAGCACGAACAAGCGTGGCAGCCGGCCTTCGCCGCTTTGCCGGTTCTTTCGCCGCCGCTCCCGGAGCCGCTGCCAGAATCCCTTGGTGCCCTGTTGCGTGCCAAACTCAATGCGCCGGGCCATGGCCTTGTAGCGGGGGTTCAGGTGCTCGACTTCGAGCCGCTCGCGGTGACGGCCCCGGCCCCGGCCAGCAGCACCGACCATGGCAAAGATCACCATCAGGGCCACCAGCAGTGTCACCACGCGGGCGAGAAAAAAGGCGTACTCTTGCACCAGTTCCATTGAGTTCTCCCGGTTGATTGGGGCCAGTCCAGCAGGCAGATTCTACGCGACACGGAGATGGTGGTAAGCCGGATGGCCCGGAATCCTCATGAGTAACCCCGGCGAGCGCCCGCTCGACTATCGGGGCCAGGCGGTGGTGACGCTCCGCCAGATCGATCGTCACAATGGCGCTGTCAAAGGCACCGCGTTCCGTGCCTTCAAGCACGCGGACGTTCCCCTTGTAGAGGGTCGGGATTTCTTTGTGGTTCCGCTGGATCGACCCTCGCATCCAGCCATCGATTCGTTTCTCCTGCAGGCCCGACAGGCAGACGCGGTCTACTCGAGCAGCCGGGCGCTGATCCTCCTGACGCGGCATGCCTATGCGCGACTCGCCGCTGCTGCTAATCTTTCGCCATTATGATCACACTGCTTGAATGGCTGCGGCCCTGGGAGCCTTCGCTGCCGGTTTTCCTGGCGTGCGTGCTCGCGGCGGGCCTGTATGTCGTTGGCATGATGCGCGGCGCCCGACCGGGGTTCTGGCCGGCGCTGTCGTACTTTCTGGGCGTTGGCCTGATCTACGTGGTCACTCAGACCCATTACGATTACTACTCCCAGTATCTGTTTGCCGCTCATCGCCTTCAGCACCTGGTTCTGCACCACCTCGGTCCTTTCCTGATTGCCCTCGCCATGCCCACCGCCGTGCTGGCAGCGGGGCTGCCGGCAAGCTGGCGAACGCTGCCCCAGGGAGTCATGGCGCCGTTTTTCCGAGTGTTGGGGTCGATCTACCGGGTGCTGCAGCAGCCGTTCATCGCCGGCTTCCTGTTCGTCGGGCTGGTGTACTTCTGGCTGACGCCGGATATTCATTTCGACGCCATGCTCAGCCTGGATCTGTACTGGTTCATGAACTGGACCATGGCGGTGGACGGGCTGTTGTTCTGGTGGCTGATCTTCGAGCGGGGCGGCAGGGGAATCACGCCCCGTCTGTCCCCCGGCCGGCGCATTATGGTGCTGGCAGCGATCATGCCGCCCCAGATCGTACTGGGGGCCTACATCACGTTCAGTGGCCAGAATCTGTTCGAGATTTACGACGTCTGCGGCCGGGCCTTCCCCATCGACCCCATGCTGGATCAGCAGATTGGCGGGCTGATTACCTGGATACCGGCGGCCATGATGAGTGTCATCGCGGCGGTGATTGTCCTCGCCTTCCGGCTTGATCAGGAGGAGCGGGCCGAGGACAGCCGCACCGAAACGACCCTGGAGAGAGCCTGATGACTGTTCTGATGCGTCTTCTGCCGGTGCTGGTGCTGAGTCTGCTGCTGGTGGGCTGCGGGGGGCGTGGCTACGAAACCAAGGGCATCGAGGGCCTGTTGCCGGACCTGCAGTTCCGCCTGCTGAGTGAGACCGGCCAGGAAATTACCGAAGCGGACATGGCCGGTGCCCCCACGGTGGTGTTCTTCGGCTTTACCAACTGCCCCGACGTCTGCCCCACCGCCATGGCCCGCATCGCCGCCGCCACCGAAGCCGCCGGTGAGGGGTTGGAGTCGGACCTGCGGGTGTTGTTCGTGTCCGTGGATCCCGGCCGGGATACCCCGGCGCGGCTGGCCCATTACACCGGATTCTTCAGTGAACGGGTCACCGGTGCCACCGCCGACTACGACACGCTGCGGGCCATGACCCGTCGTTACCGGGCGACTTTCGGCTACGACCAGCCGAATGAATTCGGTGATTACAACGTCTCCCACTCCAGCGCCATGTACGTCTTCGACGCCGAGGGGCGGGCTCGCGCCCTGTTCCGCCCCAGTGACAGCGTCTCGGCCATGACGGCGGATCTGCGCCGCATCGCCCAGGGTTGAGTCGGCACCTGGCAGGCACCGACTCCAGGACCCGTCAGTCGAACAGATCCTTGTCGGTGACGGCGCCGTGGGAAGCGGAGCTCACCAGCTTGGCGAACTTGCCCAGCACCCCACGCCGATAATTGGGCGGGCGGGGCTGCCACTGCCGGCGTCGCTCTGCCAGGGTGTCGTCACTGACCTTGACCTCCAGCAGGTTCTGATCGGCGTCGATGACCACCGTATCGCCTTCTTCCACCAGGGCGATGTTGCCCCCCACGGCGGCTTCCGGGGCCACATGGCCCACCACCATGCCGTAGGTCCCGCCAGAGAAGCGGCCGTCAGTGATCAACCCCACGGCATCGCCCAGGCCCCGACCGATGATGGCCGAGGTGGGTGCGAGCATTTCGCGCATGCCCGGGCCGCCCTTGGGTCCCTCGTAGCGGATGATGAGCACGTCGCCCGCCTGAATCTGGTCGTCCAGGATCGCCTCCATGGCGAGTTCCTCGGAATCGAACACCCGGGCCGGTCCTTCGATGCGGCGATGCTTGATGCCGCTGACCTTGGCCACCCCTCCTTCCTCGGCCAGGTTGCCCCGGAGGATGGCCAGGTGGCCCTCCGGGTACATGGGGTTGTCGAAATCCCGAATGATGTCCTGGTCTGCTGATGGCTGCGCGGGCACATCCGCCAGCAGCGCCTCAATGGTCTGACCGGTGATGGTCATGCAGTCACCGTGCAGCAGGCCTTTCTCCAGCAGCATCTTCATGACCTGCGGAGTGCCGCCCACTTCGTGGAATTCACTGGTGACATAACGGCCCGAGGGCTTGAGGTCACAGAGCACCGGGACACGGCCCCGGATCCGCTCGATGTCGTCGATGGAAAAATCCAGTTCGCAGGCGTTGGCGATGGCCAGGATGTGTAGCACCGCATTGGTCGAGCCCCCCAGGGCCATGACCACGCTGACGGCGTTCTCAAGGGCCTGGCGGGTCATGATGTCCCGGGGCAGGCGCTGGTGACGGATGGCCTCCACCAGCACTTCGGCGGACCGCGCCGCCACGGTATGAGCCTCATCATCGATGGCGGACACGGTGCTGGAGCCCATCAGGCTCATCCCCATGGCCTCGAAGGCGCTGGACATGGTGTTGGCGGTGTACATGCCACCACAGGAGCCGGCTCCCGGGCAGGCGTTCTTCTCGACGCCTTTCAGGTCTTCCTCGGAGAGCTTGCCGGCGGCCGCCTGGCCCACCGCCTCGAAGGCGCTGACGATGGTGAGGTCCTGTCCCTTGTAGCGACCGGGCTTGATGGTCCCGCCGTAGACAAAGATCGCCGGAATGTTGAGGCGGGCGATGCCGATCATCGCGCCGGGCATGTTCTTGTCACAGCCGCCGGTGGCGAGTACGCCGTCCAGGCTCTGGCCGTTGCAGACGGTTTCGATGGAATCGGCGATCACCTCCCGGGACACCAGCGAGTACTTCATACCCTCGGTGCCCATGGAGATGCCATCGGAGATGGTGATGGTGCCAAAACTCACCGGCATGGCCCCGGCGGCGCGAAGCGCCTCACTGGCCCGCTCCGCCTGGGCGCCGATGCCCAGGTTGCAGGGGGTGATGGTGCTATGGGCATTGCCGACGCCGACAATGGGCTTGTCGAAATCCTCGTCGCCAAAACCGGCGGCGCGCAGCATGGCGCGGTTGGGTGTTCGGGCCAGCCCCTCGGTGGTGGCGCGGCTTCGGCGATTGTCAGCCATGAATGAGTCCTCGGGAAGTGGTTATAGACAGCCTGTCGAAAATACGAGATCGCCGCCCGTCTGGCAATGGATCCCGGCGGTCATGGCATACTCTGCTTCCCATGCTCTGAACCTCGTGGATGGACTGTCGTGACCACACCCAGTGCGCGCTACCAGGCCGACCTGGACAGCGGTGACTTTCTCGCCGACCCGGCGCAGCAGGCGGCGATCGAGTCCCTGGATGCCCTTCACCAACGACTGGTCGATCCACCGCCGACACCCCGCCCGAGTGGCCTGCGGGGCTGGTGGGCGCGCCGTGGGGGTCCGCCCGCGGCGGAGCCGGGCCTGTACCTCTGGGGGGGCGTGGGTCGCGGCAAGACCTATCTGATGGACACGTTCTACGAGTGTCTGCCCGCCCCGATCAGCAAGCGCCGGGTTCACTTCCATCGTTTCATGAAGTCCGCCCATGAGCGGCTGCGGGCGTTGCGACAACAGCAGGATCCGTTGCGACAGATTGCCTCGGAATGGGCGGCGGACGCCCGGGTGCTGTGTTTTGACGAGTTCTTCGTCAGTGACATCACCGACGCCATGATCCTCTCCGGGCTGCTGCACGGGCTGGTGGAGGAGGGGGTCACCCTGGTGGCCACCTCCAATGTGCCGCCGGCGCGGCTTTACCACGACGGGCTGCAGCGCGAGCGTTTTCTGCCGGCCATTCAGCTACTGGAGGACCACACCCGGGTGCTCAATGTGGATGGAGGCACGGACTACCGCCTTCGGCGGTTGAGCCGCGCGCCGATTTACCACGTGCCGGCGGATGAGCGGGCCGAAGTGGCCATGGCCACGGCCTTCGAAGAGCTCTCACCGGATCGCGACCATGATGGCTCCGCGCTCGAGATCAACCACCGGGTGATCCCGACCCGGGCGGTGGGTGACGGCGTCCTGTGGACGGACTTCAGTGCGCTCTGTGAGGGACCCCGGAGTCAGGACGACTACATCGAGATTGCCCGGCAGTTTCATACGGTGCTGATCTCCCGGGTGCCGGTGCTGGACCGGGAGCGTGAGGACGCCGCCCGGCGCTTCATCGCGCTGGTGGACGAATTCTACGATCGAGGCGTCAAGCTGGTCATTTCCGCCACCGCCGACATCGAATGGCTATACCGGGGCTACCGCCTTCGGTTCGAGTTCCGTCGCACCGCCTCCCGGCTGCGGGCCATGCAGACCCATGACTATCTGGCGACTGCCCACCGGCCGTGAGTTTATCCACGAATCCTGTGGATAAGGTTGTGGATGAATACAGGCAAAACCGCTGGAAGTGGCATGGTGACAAGGCGGGCTTTAAATCGGCGAAACCTTGACCAGTTTAATTAAGCCAACAAAAACAGAGACTTACGGGTTATCCAGATCAATCAATAAGTTACAGAACCTATTGAAAAACGAACTCTGCTGCGGTGTGTATAACCTCGGTTGTCAATCCCTTTGTTGAGGTTATCGAAGGCCTAGCGCATCAGCCCCGCCACATGCCGGGCCACGCCCCGAGATAGAGCGCCCAGGTCATAGCCGCCCTCGAGCATGGAGCAGATCTGACCCCCGCAGCAGTAATTGGCCACCGCCACCAGCTCGTCGGTGATCCAGCCGAAATCATCCTCGGTGAGCGCCAGGCCCGCCAGGGGGTCCTCCACGGCCGCATCAAAGCCCGCCGACAGAATCAGAAGATCCGGATCGAAATCGATCAGGGCCGCGATGGCCTGACCATGGAATTGCTGGCGATAGTCCGCCGAACCGGTGCCTTTGATCAGGGGCAGATTGAGGATGTTGCCCGGATGGTTTTCCGCGCGGGTGCCGGTGCCGGGAAAAAGCGGATGCTGATGCAGCGACAGGTAAAAAAGGCCGGGTTGATGGGTGAACATGGTCTGGGTGCCGTTGCCGTGATGGACGTCGAAATCCACCACCGCTACCCGCGGAATGCCGTGCACCACCTGGGCGTGACGCGCGGCCACCGCCGCATTGTTGAACAGGCAGAATCCCATGGACTCATCGGGCTCGGCGTGATGGCCCGGCGGGCGTACCGCGCAGAAAACCCGGCGGGCCTCGCCGGCCTGAATGGCATCCACGGCCTGAAGGCCCGCTCCCGCCGCCCGCAGTGCCGCCTGCACCGATCCCGGTGAGATGACCGTGTCGGGGTTGAGATACTCGCGGCCGGTGGTGGGCACCGCCGCCATCACCGCATCCACGTAGGACGCGGTGTGCACCCGCTCCAGGGCTTCCCGGGGCGCGGGCTCGGCGTCCCGGCGCTCCAGGGCGTCGAAGGCCGGATCCTCCAGCGCCTTCAGAATCGCTTCCAGGCGCTCAATGCGCTCTGGATGACTGCTCCCCGTGTCATGTTCCAGACAGTCACGATGGGAGATCAGCCAGGTGGACACGGCGCTAGTCCGGATTCTGGAGGGCCTGACGGAACGTCAGTTCGAAAGGCCCTTCCCGACCGTGGGGGTTGGCGGAAACCGCGAAATTGCGGGACTGTCCCGACTCGAAGTCGAAGGTTCCGATATAGGACACCCAGCCGTTCTCGCGGACCTGTCGCATGGGAATGTCCGTGGGATCATCGTCATTACTCGCCCGCACACTGGCCTGCACCGCCCCGGTCACGGGCTCGCCGTTTTCCAGGATGGTCACCAGCAGCAGGGCTTTGCTGCGGCTTCGCACAATTCCTCGGGCCTGGGCCACCTGATCGGTCAGCAGCCCGGTGGGAATGGCGCTGTAGTGGACTTCATGGTCGCCGTAGGGCTCCATCTGTTGGGCGGCGGCCCCCACGGCCACGCCGCAGAGCAGAGCCGCGGTGGCGATCGACAACAACGCTTTCAGAGCCTTCATTCCGACCTCCCTGATGCCCGGCAGATGCGGTAGAGCGCCACCTCTCCGAACAGGTTCGGCAGCAGCCCCCCGATCCACGGCTGTTTCATTTCATGAGATAACACGCGCCGCTCCAGTATGTGAATACCCAGGTCTTCACACAACGCCTCGAAATCGCGGATCGTGCAGAAGTGAATGTTCGGGGTCTCGTACCAGCCATAGGACAGCGCCTTGCTCATGGGCATGCGTCCCCGTACCGCGATGTGCCAGCGCAGCCGGTAGTAGGCAAAGTTGGGGAAAGTCACGATCCCGGTGCGACCCACCCGCAGCATGTCCTTGAGGAGCTGGTCCGGGCGCTGCACCGCCTGAAGCGTCTGGGTCAAAATCACCTGGTCAAAGGCCCCGTCATCGAAGTCGGCGAGCCCCTCGTCGAGATCGCTTTCGATGACGTTGATGCCGTTGGCAATGCTGCGGGTAATGCCCTCGGGGTCGATCTCGAGGCCGTAACCGGTGGCCCGCCTCTGCTCGAAGAGATGCCTCAGCAGGCGTCCGTCGCCGCAGCCCAGGTCCAGTACCCGCTGGCCTTCGCCCACCCAGTCGGCGACGATCTGAAGATCCTGCCGCAGCGGACTCATGCCCCCACCTCCGTTGCCACCCGGTCCATGTAGGTGCGGAACACCTCCAGATAGCGGGGCACCGGCATCAGGAAGGCATCGTGACCATGATTGGCGCGGATTTCCGCGTAACTCACCCGCCGATTACTGTCCAGCAGGGCGCGGACGATCTCCCGGGACGCCGAGGAGGGAAATCGCCAGTCACTGGTAAAGGAGGCCACGAAGAACGGCGCCCGGGTGGTGGCCAGGGTGCGGGTCAGATCGCCGCCGTGGCGGGCGGCGGGGTCGAAGTAATCCAGCGCCTTGGTCATGAGCAGATAGGTGTTGGCATCAAATCGGTCCACAAAGGACTGACCCTGGTGGCGAAGATAGCTTTCCACCTCGAATTCCACATCGTAATGAAAGCCGTAGGCGCTGGGCTCGCCACGGCGGTCGCGGCCGAATTTCTCGCCCATGGCCGCCTCGGACAGATAAGTGATGTGCCCGAGCATGCGGGCCAGCATCAGGCCGGTCTCGGGGCGCTCGCCGTTGGCGGCGTAGCGGCCCTCGTGAAATTGCGGGTCGGAGCGGATGGCCTGGCGGGCCACCTCGTTGAAGGCAATGTTCTGCGCCGACAGCCGGGGTGCGGCGGCGATCACCACGGCGTGACCGATCCGGTCGGGCTCATCAATGGCCCATTGCAGTGCCTGCATGCCCCCCAGGCTGCCGCCGGCCACCGCGGCCCAGCGCTGAATCCCCAGGTGATCCGCCAGCCGTGCCTGGGTGCGGACCCAGTCGCCCACCGTGACCATGGGGAAGTCGGCGCCGTAGGGATGGCCGGTTTCCGGGTTGATGCTTACCGGCCCGGTGGAGCCATGACAGCCACCGATGTTGTTGCTGCAGACCACGAAGAAGCGGTCGGTATCCAGCGGTTTGCCCGGGCCGATGCAGCTCTCCCACCAGCCGGGCTTGCGCGCCTCGGGATGGTCGTAGCCCGCGGCATGGTGACTGCCGGACAGCGCATGGCAGACCAGCACCGCGTTGCTGGCGTCGGCGTTGAGGCGGCCATAAGTCTGATAGGCCAGCTCATAGCCGGGCAGCTCACGGCCGCATTCCAGCCGCAACCGCTCGTCGAAGCGGGCCTGATGGGTTTCCACCAGGCCCACGGAATCGTTCGGGAAGGATCGGGCCATGGTCACATCATCAGCCCCGGTGCGATCCGGTCCAGCGGCGGCATGATCAGCATTTTGAGCACCTGGATGGCAATAATCGCCGCCAGTGGCGACAGATCGATGCCGCTGATCGGCGGCAGAATGGCCCGAAATGGCCGCACCACCGGTTCGGTCAGCGCCAGCAGGATGGTCATGGCCGGGTTGTAGGCATCCGGGTTGATCCAGGTGAGTACCGCCCGGACCACGATGGCCACGAGATAAAGGTTCAACAGCAGGTTGATCAGCTCCGCCGGCGTGCGCAGCAGCAGGTAGTCGAAGCGGGGAGTGACGCCGGCGATCAGCATCAGCAGCGCCAGCGCCGCCGCCTGCAGCAGAATCATCAGCACCAATGCCGGCAGATCGATGCCACTCCAGCTGGGAATGACGCGCCGCAGCGGCGCCAGCGTTGGCTGGGTGATGCGCACCAGGAACTGCGCCAGCGGGTTATAGAAGTCCGCCTGGACCCACTGCAGCAGGAACCGCAGCATCACCGCCATGATGTAGAGACTGAACAGCGTGTCCACCAGGAATGCCAGCGGGCTGCCGAGGTAGCCTGGACCCATGCTAGTGCGCCCCCAGGTCGTCGCCGATCTCGCCGGCCCGTGCCGCCGCGGCGGCCAGCGCCTTCTGATAGAGGCCGGCCAGGTCACCCGCCTGCAACGCCTCAATGGCGGCGGCGGTGGTGCCCCCCGGCGAGCTGACCCGCCGGCGCAGGGTGGCCGGGTCCTCGCTGCTCTCCAGGGCCATGCGGGCAGCCCCCAGCGCGGTCTCCAGCGTCAGCAGGCGGGCGGTTTCGGTGGAAAGCCCCTGGGCTTCGGCGGCCGCCTGCATGGCCTCCATGGTGTAGAAAAAGTACGCCGGACCGCTGCCGGACAGGGCAGTGACCGCGTCCATCTGCGCCTCGTCGGGCAGCCACACCACCATGCCCACAGCCCTGAGCAATGTCTCAGCCAGATTGCGCTGGGCTTCGTTGACCGCCGGGGTGGCATACAGGGCCGTAGCACCGGTCTTTACCAGAGCGGGCGTGTTGGGCATCGCGCGGACCACCGGCACATCCTCGCCCCCCAGCCAGCGGCCGATGTCGGCACTGCGGACCCCCGCGGCCACTGAAATCACCACGCTCTGCTGCTCGCGGAGTTGATTGGCCAGCGGCCGCACGGCGGTGGCGAGGGTCTGTGGCTTGACGGCCAGCATGACCGCATCGGCGCCGCGGGCGGCGGTGGCGTTGTCCTCGAAAGCCTGAACGCCGAACTCCCGGACCAGCGATTCACGGCGTTCGGCGTCCGGTTCGGCAATGCGCAGGCTGGCGGCGGGCTGGCCGTCGGCGATCAGGCCGCCGATCAGGCTACGGGCCATGTTGCCGCCGCCGATAAAGGCAATCACTTCTTCACTCATGGCGTCTTCTCCGGTCGGGGCCCGAAGACCGCGGTGCCGAGGCGCACCAGTGTGGCCCCCTCGGCGATGGCGGCCTCGAGATCGTTGGACATGCCCATGGACAGGGTATCCAGGGCCAACCCGTCATCAATGAGGGCTTCCTGCAATTGCCGCAGCTGGCTGAAAGCGGCGCGCTGCGCCTCAAAGCCGGTCACCGCCTCCGGCAGCGTCATCAGCCCCCGCAGGCGAAGCCGCGGCAGCTCGGCCACGGCATGGGCGAGTTCCGGCAGTGCCTGCGGCGAGACGCCGGCCTTGCTGGCTTCGCCGCTGACATTCACCTGGATGCAGCACTGCAGCGCACCCAGTGTCTCGGGCCGCTGCTCCGAGAGCCGGCGCGCAATCTTGAGGCGATCCACGGCATGGACCCAGTCGAAGCCCTCGGCCGCCGGGCGGGTTTTGTTGGACTGCAGGGCACCAATGAAATGCCACTCGATGTCGGTCGCCGTCATGGCCTGGCGCTTGTCGACCCCCTCCTGGAGGTAGTTTTCGCCGAAGGCCCGCTGCCCGGCCTCATAGGCGGTCTGCATGGCATCCAGCGGCTGGCGCTTGCTCACGGCCAGCAGCTCCACGCTGCCGGGCTCCCGCCCATGGGTCTGTTCGGCCTCGCGAATGCGATCCCTGACCGCGGCAAGTCGAGGGGCGACGTCTGACATGGCGTTCTGGTTCATGGCGGGGATCATACGGCGACGGGACAGAATCCGTCGACTGATCCGCCCCTGGATCGGGTCAATGGGTCGCCGTCGGCAGTTCCACCACCTGCACGTCGCGCAGTCCGGCGGTCAGTGCGTCACGGCGCTGCTGCAGTTCGCCCCAGGGGCCGAAGGCGATGAGCCGCAGCTGGCGACGATCGGCATCGGTCATCTCACTCAAATACCGTCCCACCAGGTCAAAGATCGGCCCTTCATAAACCCCCGGGCGTTCTTCGGCCGACGCAACCCGTGCGGCCACGCCTTGCTCCTCCAGGCCGGCAACGCCCGCGATACCAGTATCCGCCAGCCCCGGTACCAGAAACCGCGAGGGGGCCAGGCGGGCGGGCACCCCGTGGCGCCCGCCAAGCAACAGCAGCTGGACCTGATCCGCTTGGCGCTCCGCCAGGGCGAGGGCGGGCCCGATGCCCAGGTCTTCGCCCACCAGCAGCAGGCGATCCCCCGGGGCGGCGCTGACAGGCTCGCCGTGCAGCACGGACACCCCCACCCGGGTACCCGGGCCGAGATCACCCGGCAGGCAGGCGGCGGGCAGGACCCCGGCGAGCCAGCCCTCCCCCGCATCCGCGTCCCGGACCGGCAGACAGCGTCGCTGACCGGTTTTTTCCATCCACAGCCACTGTCCCGGCCGTGGCGCGGGGTCCGCCCACGGCAGGCGGATCAGCCACCAGTCATCGGTGACCGGGGTGGCGTCAATCAGCCGGGTTGGCGTCATAAACGCGCCGTCCCTCCACCAGGGTGTGCATCACCTGGCTGTCGAACTCCCAGCCCAGGAAGGGCGAGTTCTGACCGCGGCTTTTCAGGGTGTCCGCGCGACAGAACCAGGGCGCGCGCTCGGCCACCACCGCAATGTCCGCCACGGCGCCCACCGCCAGGCGGCCGGACTCCAGTCCCAGCAGTCTCGCCGGCTCGACGGTGACCGCCGCCAGCGCGCGGCGCAGGGGCAGGACGTTCTCGTCCACCAGTCGCATGATCAGCGCCAGCAGCGTATCGAGCCCGGCCGCCCCCGGCTCGGTGCTGGCAAACGGGCCGTTCTTGGCATCCCGGTCATGGGGTTGATGATCAGAGCAGATGATCGGAATCTCGCCACTGGCCACCGCCTGGCGCAGCGCTTCCCGGTCTACGATGTCCCGCAGCGGGGGGGTCACATGAAAACGGGAATCGTAGCCGACCACATCCTGATCCGTGAGAAACAGCTGGTGAATGGCCACGTCGGCGCTCAGGGTCGGCTGCTCCCGCCGCGCCGAAGCCAGCAGTCGGATCCCGGCGGCGCTGGAGAGCCGCCCGAAATGCACGCGGGCCCGGGTGGCCCCGGCGACTCCCAACTGGCGGCCGAGGCCGGCCGTCTCCGCGGCGGCGGGGATGCCGGCCAGCCCCAGGCGGGTGGCGGTGGGCCCCTCGTGCATGCAGCCCCCGGCCAGGTCCGGATCCACCGGTGTCAGCAGCGCCGGCAGATCGTAGGTGCTGGCGTATTCCAGCGCCCGGCGCAGCACCAGGCCATCCCGCACCGGCCGGCCGCCATCGCTCACCGCCGGACAACCCGCCGCGGCGAGGGCGGCCATGCCGGGCAGCTGGGCGCCGTCCAGCCCCTGGGTGAGGGCACCCAGGGGGACCACCCGGGCCTGAGCGGCCCGTTCCGCCCGCTGGGTCACCAGCTCGGCCACCGAAGGCGTATCCAGCACCGGTACGGTATCCGGCGGCATGACCAGGGTGGTGATACCGCCAGCGGCGGCGGCCCGGGCCTCGCTGGCAATGTCCGCCTTGCGGGTACCGCCGGGTTCGCGCAGTCGCGCCGCCAGATCCACCAGGCCCGGGACCACCCAGTGGCCGGTGGCGTCAATGGTCTGCTCCGGAGTGAAATCGCTGACCCGGCCACCCAGGTGGACGATGCGGCCGTCGGCGATGGCAAGATCTCCCACCTCATCGAGGCCGCTGAGCGGGTCAATCAATCGCCCCCCCTGAATGACGATGCGGGTCATGAGGCCTCCCGTGTGTGATCCGGCGCCACACCCAGAACCATGGTCATCACCGCCATGCGCACGGCGATGCCGTTGGTCACCTGCTGCAAGATGACCGAACGCGGTCCGTCCGCCAGGGCCGAGTCAATCTCGACGCCACGATTGATCGGGCCCGGGTGCATCACGATGGCCTCGGGATGGGCCGGAGCCAGGCGCGCTTCGCTGAGACCGTAGTGCCGGAAATACTCCGCCTCGCCGGGGAGCAGTGCGCCCTGCATGCGCTCCCGTTGCAGCCGCAGAGCAATGACTACGTCCACATCCCGCAGGCCGGCGCCGAGATCGTTGTAAACCTGTACCCCCAGCGACTCCACGTCCGCCGGCAGCAGGGTGTTGGGCGCGATCACTCGAACTTCGCCGGCGCCGAGGCCGTTCAACGCATGAATCTGCGAACGGGCGACCCGGGAGTGCCGAATGTCACCGACGATGGCGATGCGCAGGGGCTCGAAGTCCCCCTTGTGCTGGCGGATGGTAAAGGCATCCAGCATGGCCTGGGTGGGATGGGCGTGCCAGCCGTCGCCGGCGTTGATCACCGCCACCCCCGGGTTGACGTGGTGCGCAAAATACTCCGCTGCGCCGCTCTCGGCGTGACGAATCACGAACATGTCCGCCTGCATGGCCTGCAGGTTGTGGAGCATGTCCCGCAGGCTTTCGCCCTTGGTGGTGGTGGTCTCGGCATTGACGTTGAGCACGTCGGCGGACAGTCGCTTGGCGGCCAGCTCGAAGGTGGTCCGGGTGCGGGTGCTGGATTCGAAAAAGAGATTGATGACGGTCCGTCCCCGCAGCAGCGGCACGGTCTTCACCGACTTGCCGATGACCCCGGAGAAGGACTCGGCGGTGTCGAGAATGCGGTGCAGCAGGACCGGATCCAGTGCCTCGGTGGTCAGAAAGTGCCGCAGGGTGCCGTCGCTGTTCAGTTGCACGCTCATGGCGCGAAGGCCTCCATCACCAGATGCAGGGGGTCCGGCCCGCGCAGTTTGACCCGTTGCCCCGGGGGCAGCTCGATGGACTGGGCCGCAATGTCCGCAGCGATGGGCAGCTGGCGGCCGGGTCGCTCCAGGAGCACGGCCAGCCGGACGGCGGCGGGGCGCCCGTAGTCAAACACTTCGTTGAGGGCGGCGCGGATGGTGCGGCCGGTATAAAGGATGTCGTCCACCAGGATGATGACCCGATCGTCGATGTCCAGAGGCATCCGGGTGGGACGCACCGCACTCTGCAGGCCGCCGCGGCCCAGATCGTCACGATAGAAGGCAATGTCCAGGCTGCCCGGCTCACCCGGCAGCCCCAGCCGCCGATGCAGCAGGTCGGCGAGCCAGGCGCCCCCCTGGTGGATGCCCACCAGCAGACACCGATCCCGGCCTTCCCGGTCAATCATTGTCTCCACGCGGCCCGTGAGGGTGTCCAGCAGGGGGTCAACAGCCGGCAAATTCATGGTCACGTCAGGCGCTCGCTCAGCCAGGTTTCCAGGATGATACGCGCTGACTCCGCATCCAGCACCTCCGTCCCGGCACCCCGCTCCCGCAGGGCGGATTCAGCGGCACGGCTGGAGAGGTGCTCGTCAATCCGGTGAACGCTCAAACCCGTCCGCCGGGCCAGGTTGCCGGCAAAGCCCTCGGCCAGGCGGGTGCTGTGGGACGGGCGGCCGTCGGCATGGCGCGGAATGCCGACCACCAGGACCGCCGGACGCCATTCGTCAATCAGCGAGGCCAGGCGGCTCCAGTCGGGCTCGCCACGTCGACAGGGCAGCACTTCCAGTGCCCGGGCGGTGCCGGTGACCGTCTGCCCCACCGCGACACCCAGGCGCTTTTCACCGGCATCGAACCCCAGGCAGGTGCCGGCAATGGTCATCGCTGCCCCAGCAGCCGGTGTTCGATCACCGTAAACAGATCCCCCGCGATGTTGGTGTCCTGCTGGGCATCAATCTCGCGCACGCAGGTGGGGCTGGTGACGTTGATTTCGGTCAGATAGCCACCGATCACGTCCAGACCGGCAAACAGGATGCCCTGCTCGGCGAGCAGAGGCCGCACCTGCTCCACGATCCATCGCTCCCGGTCGGTGATGGGCCGGGCCACTCCCCGCCCGCCGGCGGCCAGGTTGCCGCGACTCTCGCCCGCCGCCGGGAGGCGGGCCAGGGCAAAGTCCACCGGTCGGCCATCAATTACCAGAATGCGGCGATCGCCGTCGCTGATTTCGGGCAGATAGCGCTGCGCCATCACGTAACGCGTCCCGCGGCCGGACAGCTGTTCGATGATCACGCTGGTGTTGGGGTCACCGGCGTGGACCACGAAAATGGCCTCACCCCCCATGCCGTGCAGGGGTTTGAGCACGGCGCGGCCCTGGGCCTGAATGAAGGCCTTGAGTGGCTCGGCTTTCATTTCCACCACGGTGGGGGCGCAGCACTCCGGGAAATTGGCGATGGCCAGCTTTTCCTGGACGTTGCGCAGGCCGGCGGGTCGATTCACCACCTGCACACCCGCCCGCTCGGCCACGTCCAGAATCTGGGTGGCATAGACATAGGCGCTGTCCACCGGGGGATCCTTGCGCATCAGGATGGCGTCCAGGTTCTGCAGCGGCTCCTCGTCACGCTCCCCCAGACTGAACCAGTCGTGGTTGTCGTCCCGGACTTCCAGCAGCGCGCCGTCGCCGTAAGCCACGCCATCCCGCAGCGACAGGTCCTCCAGGGTCAGATAGCGAATCTCCCAGCCCCGCCGCTGGGCTTCCAGCAACATGGCGAGGG
>Ga0207421_10002062_pt1 | contig 25345 bp, 19 predicted proteins | sample SodLakKL_010_SED_4_FD_187542 | JGI IMG/M metagenome (GOLD analysis project Ga0207421, IMG submission 187542) | Alkaline sediment microbial communities from Lake Tanatar, Kulunda Steppe, Russia - 8KL_010_SED (SPAdes) (version 2) | ecosystem: Environmental > Aquatic > Non-marine Saline and... | reverse complement strand
CCGGCCTCACCGCCGAGGTGGAGGGGCACTGGCAGGTGGACGTCACGCTCAGCGCTGACCGCCTCGACGAGGGTGTAGCGGCCACCCGAGAAGTCATCAAGGAGTTTGTCGCGGATGGCGTGTCGGCGGAGGAGCTACAGGCGAAGAAGGAGACGGTGGTCGGGTCGTTCACTGTTGGTCTGGCCTCCTCACGGGCGCTGGCCAACGTGCTGCACCTGAACGCCGTCCGCGGCTACGACCCCGCTTACTTGGATCGCTTCCGGGATACGCTGGCAGAGGCTACGCTGGACGAGGTCAACCAGGCCATCGGGACGTACCTCGATCTGGAGGCTCTGCAAGTGGCTCGGGCAGGGGCAGTGCCACAAGCCGACGACGACCCGACGGTTCGGCTATGATGGCTGTGCTGCCGGCTGTTCCCCGTGTGGAGCCTCAGGCCACACACGGGACGTTAGGGCGGAAGAGGCCATAGCGGTCAAGGGCGCGTTGCAAGGGGAGCCGCCGTAGCGGTTTGGAAAGGCAGGCGTCCATCCCCGCGTCCCGGGCCCGAAGGACCAGCGCCGGATCCATGCCTGCTGAAAGTCCAATGATGGGCGCATAAGGCAGCGGGCCGGTGTTCTGCAGCCGGCGGAGGATGCGTGTAGCGGCCAGCCCATCCATGTGTGGCATCCGGCAGTCCATCAAGATGAGATCGGGCTGCAGGCCACAGGCAGCGTCAATCGCTTCCTGGCCATCGCTCACCGTGCGTGCCGACAGGCCCAGCCCATCGAGCAGGGTAGCGGCCAGCGACCGATGAATCTCGATGTCGTCCGCTACAAGCACGAGCGGGACGTCACGTGAGGCAGGGGTAGAAGCCATGGCCAGCACTGGAGAGGGAAGAGGCTGTACGCTCCATCTCATCTACACCAAAATAGTGCCGAACCCTCACAAGGCCACATCAGACCTCCGCGCAGGCGCCCTGGTGCCGAGGTGTGCGAGGAACGGAAGAATAGTAACTCCCCACCGTAGGAACGACGGGTAGTGGCCATGGGCGGGGACTGTTGATGACGCGTTGGGGTCAGGCCTCTTGTGGGGCCGGCGTAGCAAACTCGTCGTAGGCTACCCGTTCGACCTTTGCCCCCACGGCGTTCAGCTTCTGCTCCAGGTGCTCGTAGCCCCGATCCAGATGGTACACGCGCAGCACATCCGTCGTGCCTTCAGCGATCATTCCGGCAAGTACGAGCGAGACGCTCGCCCGCAGGTCGGTGCTCATGACTTCCGCGCCCATCACCTGCTGGTTGCCCTCAATGTAAACGGTGTCGTCCTCCACGCGCGCACTGATGCCCATCCGGTTCAGCTCCGGAATGTGCTTAAAGCGGTCGGAGTAGATGGTGTCGGTGACGGTAGAGGGGCCAGCGGCCTGCGTCATGAGGACCGTCCACTGCGCTTGCAGGTCGGTTGGGAAGCCCGGGTACACGTTCGTTGTGATAGAGACGGGCTGTAACTCCTCCGGACGGGTGATGAGGAGGTCGCCATTGGGCTCATGCGCGATCCCCGTGCCCGTCTGCGCAAAAGCATTCGCGAAGGCGTGGCCCAGATGATCCGTATTGCCGCCCGTGATCCGCAGCGGCTGCCCGGGCGTGCCCGCCAGCGCGGCGGCGATCATGTAGGTCCCGAGTTCAATCCGGTCGGGTGTGTTAGCAACGTCAACAGGCTGCAGACGATCGACGCCTTCAATCTCCAGGGTGGTGGTGCCAATGCCCTCAATCCGCGCGCCCATCTGCTGCAGCGTTTTGCAGAAGGCGACCACGTCGGGCTCGCGAGCCGCGTTCTCGATGCGCGAGCTCCCGCGTGCGGTGCAGGCGGCCAGCGTCAGGTTGACGGTAGCGCCGACGCTGGACGGCTCCATCCGAAACGTGCCGCCGGGCAGGCCGCCCCGTGGCGTCTTAGCGATGACGTAACCGGCCTCCAGGTCGATGTGTGCGCCGAACGCTTCCATGCCTTTCAGGTGGAGGTCCACGGGCCGCGGCCCCCAGGCGCAACCGCCGGGCAGCGACACGCGTGCTTCCCCACACCGCCCGAGCAGCGCTCCGAGCATGTAAAACGATGCCCGCATCTTTTTCACGAGCGCATAGGGCGCCTCGGGAAAATCAACGCGCGACGCATCAACGGTAAGCGTGTGCGCGTCGGGGTTGTGCCGTACCGCCGCGCCTGAGATGCGCAGCACATGCGCGAACGTGGTGACGTCGCGTAGCGTGGGGATGTTGGTGAGTGTGGTGGTGCCATCGGCCAACAGCGCAGCCGCCATGAGGGGGAGGGCCGTGTTCTTCGAACCACCTACCGGGAGGGCACCCTGCAACGGATGCTGGCCTTCAATCACAAATTTATCCATACAAGGGCGCGAACGACGGGGCGTGGGCAGAACATCGAAATCAGCGAATCAACGGTACGTAGCAACGTTGGTTCAAGGATACCCGTCCATCAAAACCTCCCCCCACCGTGCTGGTACGTGCACACGTATATTTACTCGATTAGTCGATGTCATCCATGGCTGTATATTTGGACCATGCCGCTACCACGCCGCTCGATGAGCGCGTGCTCGAGGCGATGCTGCCGCACATGAAAGCACAGTTTGGCAATCCGTCGTCGGTTCACCAGCGGGGCCGCAAGGCGCGCTATGTAGTGGAGTCGTGCCGGGAAACAGTAGCGGGCCTGCTCGGAGCAGAGCCAAGCGAGATTATGTTTACGAGCGGCGGGACAGAAGCCGACAACACCGCCCTACGAGGGGTTCTGTCAGACGCGCGTCCCCACCTGATCACTTCAGCCGCTGAGCACGAGGCGATCCTGCGCGTCGCAGAGCACCGCGCGGCTGCCGGGCATCCCACCAGCATCCTTGCGCCGGCCCCCACCGGAGCCGTCACAGCCGCCCAGGTTGAGGAGGCGCTGCGCCCCACCACCGGGCTGGTGTCGCTGATGCACGCCAACAATGAAATCGGCACGCTTACCGACGTACAGGCGGTGGCTGCCGTGTGCCGCGCCCATGACGTGCCATTTCACACCGATGCGGTGCAGACGGCGGGGCTGCTTCCGATTGACGTCGACACGCTCGGTGTCGACCTGCTGTCGCTTTCGGCCCATAAGTTTTACGGGCCGAAGGGCGTAGGCGCGCTCTATGTGCGCAGTGGGGTGGAGCTGGCCCCCTTCGTGCGGGGCGGCAAGCAGGAGCGCGACCGCCGGGGCGGAACCGAAAACGTGCCTGGCATCGTGGGGCTGACGGAAGCGCTGAAGCTGGCCTGCGAAGCGCAAGCAGCTACAGCCGATCGGCTCACCGTCCTCCGCGACCGGCTCATCGACGGGCTGGCGTCCGCGCTCGACCCTGCGCAGTTCGCCTTCAACACGCCGGTAGAGGCGCAGCGCGCGGGCACAGTTGGCATTGCGCCGCACGTGGTCAACGTGTCGTTTCGGCCCCAGGGAGATGCGCCCGTCGATGGCGAGATGCTGCTCTTGAACCTCGATATGAAAGGCATCCAGGCCTCGGCCGGCTCCGCCTGTACGAGTGGCGCGCTGGCGCCGAGCCATGTCCTCACCGCCATCGGCCGCGACCGCGCCATGGGGAGTGCCGCCGTCCGTTTCTCGCTGGGACGTTCCACCACCGCTTCCGAGGTCGACCGGGCCGTTGAAGTGCTCGCGCAGACCATCGACCGGATGCACCGCCACCGCCGCCCGACCCCTGCCCGCTCATGAGCACCGATGCCCTCGTCGTCTTCGCCAAGCCGCCTGAGCCAGGGCGCGTCAAAACACGCCTGACGCCGACCCTTACGGAGGAAGCAGCGGCTGCGCTGTATGCGGCCTTCCTGAAAGATGCTCTCCTGCAATATGCGCCGTTGCCGATGGACGTCCGGCTCTATTTGGGTGATGCAGCACCCACGGTAGAGGCATGGGCACAGGAGCACACAAACGCGGAGGTGCACTATCAGCACGGCCCCGGTCTTGGGAAGCGTATGGCGCGTGCGTTTGTGGAATCGTTTGCGGCGGGCTACGAGCGGCTCGTCATCATCGGCACAGACCATCCCACGCTGCCGACACCCTTCATCGCGCAGGCCTTCGAGCGCTTAGATACGCCACGGGCGGTTACCCTCGGGCCCAGCACGGATGGCGGTTACTACCTGCTGGGCATGAACGACTACTTCCCGGAGCTCTTCCATGAGATGACATACAGCCACGAGGAGGTGTTCGACGAGACCCTGGCGCGGGCCCACCACACCGGGGCCCAGGTTACCATCCTGCCGCCATGGTACGACGTCGATACGCCCGCGGATCTTCATCGCTTAATTGAGGACCTCGCCGACCGGCCATTTTCCGCAGCCTCGCACACGCGCGCGCAGCTGGAAGCGCTATCCCTGCGGAAACACCAACCTCAAGACGCAGCCTGATTTTCTGCAGAAAAAGTGGCAAAGAACGCACATTTTTGGCTATGTTTAAGCGTGCAAGCCGCGCCGACCCCTTCGCCTCTCCTTTCCGTTTTTTCTTCCGACCGCTATGACAGAAGCGTATATGCCTGACGAGCGTCACATTATGACGCTGGAGCAGTTCATCATCGACCAGCAGGAACGTGAGCCGGGGGCCACGGGCGCGTTCTCGCGGTTACTGCGTGATGTCTCCATCGCGGCCAAGATTGTCAACCGCGACATCCGTCGTGCAGGGCTTGTCGACATCTTCGGCACCACCGGCGAGATCAATGTGCAGGGCGAGACCCAGCAGAAGCTGGATGCGCTGGCCCACGCCGAGTTTGTACGGGCCCTCAAGCGGGGCGGCGAATGCTGCCTCATCGGCTCCGAGGAGCACGCCGAAGCTATTCCGCTCTCCACGCAGACCGGTGCCGATGGCAAGTACATCGTGCTGATGGATCCGCTGGATGGCTCTTCTAACATTGATGTGAACGTCTCCGTAGGCACCATCTTCTCGATCTATTATCTCCCGGAGGAGTATGGCGAACCGGACCTGGATGCCGCCCTCCAGCCGGGGAGTGAGCAGATCGGGGCAGGCTATGTGGTGTACGGGTCCTCCACCATGCTGGTGTACACCACCGGAAATGGTGTAAACGGCTTTACGCTGGATCCGTCGGTTGGGGAGTTTCTGCTGTCGCATCCGTCCATCACCACACCCAAGCAGGGGCAGGTGTATTCCATCAACGAGGGCAACACCGATTCCTTTGAAGAAGGCCTCCAGGAATACATTCGCTGGGTACAGCACCACGACGACGAGAGCAAGCGGCCGTACAAGACGCGCTACATTGGCTCCTTTGTGTCGGACTTTCATCGCAACCTCCTGAAGGGCGGTATCTACATGTACCCGGCAACGAAGAACAACAAAGAGGGCAAGCTCCGCCTGATGTATGAGTCCAACCCGCTGGCGATGATTGTGGAGCAGGCGGGTGGCCGAGCCACCGATGGACATCAGCGCATCCTGGACATCGTGCCTGACAAGCTCCATCAGCGCACGCCGCTATTTATCGGCTCGGAGGACATGGTGAAGAAGGCCGAAAGCTTCCTCAAGAAGGAGCCTGTCGCGTAGCACGGCGGTAGCGGGAGGCTACCCGCGCTGCTCGTCCAAAAATGATTGCACCAGTGACCGCACAGCGCTCGCTGAAGAGGCCCGCACCGCCTCCTCGGCGAGCGCTGTTGTCTGTGCGAGGGGGAGCGTGCGGATGAGCGCCTTCGTTTCCGGAATGGCGGACGGCCGCATGCTCAAGCGATGGATCCCGAGCCCGATGAGTAGCGGCACTGCCACCGGATCAGCCGCGGCTTCCCCGCAAATGCTGACGGTGCCGGCTGGTGCAGCGTCGGTGACGAGTTGCATGAGGCGGAGCACTGGTGGATGCAGTGCATCAGAAAGCGCCGCAAGCCCGGTGTGCTCGCGGTCGGCAGCCATCGCATACTGCGTCAGGTCGTTGGTGCCAATGCTAAAGAAGTCAGCGGTATCAATGAGCTGGGGTACCAGCAGGGCGGAGGCGGGTGTTTCCACCATGATGCCTACCGGTGGGGTCGCGGCTGCGTCGTGGCCGGCGTCCTCAAGGGTTGCCCGAGCAGTCGCGATGGCCTCACGGGTGGCCGTCACCTCGTCGGTGGTGGCCACCATCGGCAGCAGCAGGCGGACCTGATGGCGTGCGCCAACCCGGAGGATGGCACGCAGCTGTGTCTGAAAAAGATCGTCGTGTTGAAGCAGTACCCGGATGCCGCGCAGGCCAAGGAAGGGGTTGCGCTCAGCAGGGAAGGTCAGGTAGGGAAGGGGTTTGTCGCCTCCGGCGTCCAGTACGCGGATGGTGAGCGGCCGGTCGCCGAGGGCCTCGGCGACGGCGGTGAGCGACTCCACCTGCGTCAATTCGCTGGGCGGCGTATCGGTCTGGTCGAACAGAAACTCCGTGCGCAGGAGCCCAACCCCGTCGGCTCCCTGACGGGCGGCTTCCTCTGCTTCTGCCGGTTGCGTAACATTGGCCTCCACGAAGATGCGCGTGCCATCGGTTGTGCGGGCTTCCTCATGGGCATGCTCCCGCGCCGCCATGGCGCGCTCCCGGGCCGAGGCCCGCGCGGCAGTAAGGCGCTCAATCACTGATTCGGATGGGTCAATCCACACCCGGCCCTTACCGCCGTCAAGGCCAACCGTCGTGCCCTCGTCGATCTCAGCGATGTGCGCACCCACGCCAAACACGGTGGGAATGCCATGCCCCCGAAGCAAGATGGCATTGTGCGCAGTGGGGCTGCCCTCGGCACAGATGACCCCGAGGACCTGCTCCACGTCGAGCGTGGCCGCAAGGGAGGGGGGTAGCTCCTTGGCGATGAGGATGGCAGGTGCATGGAAGGAGAGTGCTCCGCCGTCGCGTTCGCCAAGGAGCTGTAGAAGCACGCGGCGCCCCACGTCCCGTACGTCGGCCGCGCGCTCACGCAGGTACGCGGTGCCGGCCGCAGCGTACTGATCGGCAAGGGCGGTCACCGCGTCCATCCATGCGCGTGCCGGATGTACCTCGTCCTCGTGAATGTGCCGGTGGGCAGCGTCACGCAGGGCTGGGTCCTCCAGCAGCAGCGACTGTGCATCAAGGATGCCGGCCACCGCCTCGGCTGCGTTGCTTGCTTCTTGAGATATCGCGTCAGTGGATTTCTGTAGGGCCTCTTGAAGTCTATTCCATGCGTCTTCGGGGGGCTCAACGGGTGCCACGGGAATGTCAGGCAGCGCCTCGTCAACGGGCAGGGCCGGCCCTACGGCAGTCCCAGGCTGTATGGCGAGGCCAGCAAATTCGCCAGGCCCCAGGTTCGCCGCTTCCGTCTCTGATGGGTCGGGCGCAAGAGGTGCCGACGTCGGTGCGCCCCCCGCGTCCGCTTCGAGCTCGCCAAAGCCTTCATTGATGAGGGCAGAGAGCGCGTCGAGTGCATCCTGCGCCTCCGGACCTTCGGCAGCCAGGCGCACGGTGTCACCTTCACCTGCACCGAGTGTGGAAACGGCGGACAGGCTGCGTGCCGATACCGGACCGCGCCCATCGGTCACGTTCTCAACCGTGAGAACCGTGTCGAATGTCCCAGCCATCCGTACGAGCTTTGCTGCGGGCCGGGCGTGCAGGCCATGCGGATTGCGGAGCGTGGCTTCGGTGGTATGCGCCTCAGAGGATATCGCTTCTTGTCCCTGTGCTGCCGGAGGCACAGGGGAGGCGTCCGTGCCCGATGCTACGTGCTGCTGTTTTTGCTGCAGTGCTTTTTCTGCTTCCGCTAACACAACGCCAAGCGGGCTTCCCATGCTGGCCTGGACGGCTGCCGAGAGGGCGCCTTCAACGAACGGTGCCGCAGAGAGGCGTGTCCGCTGTCGTTCCTCGGCTGTTAGAAACTCCAGCGCCATATCAGTGCTGAGGAGCGCACTGCCCACGTCACCCAGTACGAGCACCCCGTCGCCGGAATCAGCCTCCTGGATGGCTTCCCGTATAGCCATCGCATCAGTCCCGAAGCCGTCGTCCGCATCGATGCCCGCTGCTACGGCGATACGGACCTCCTCGGAGGCCATCTCTCGGATGAGCGGGACTAACGCGTCAGCCAGGGGACGGCTGTGGGATACCAAGACAATGCCGACCATACATACGCTCCTTGGTGATGAAAACGTGCGTGATGAAACCCTGCGGTGTCGCTCAGGCGCTGCTACCGAAGGTGTCGGCTGCCGCGGCTACGAGATAGTACGACGATGTCGCGCCGGGGTCCTGATGCCCCTTGCTCCGCTCCCCGAGGTAACTCGCCCGGCCCTTGCGGGCTTGCAGCGGCGTCGTGGCTTTCATGCCTTCTTCTGCGGCGGCCTTGGCATTGCGCAGGGCCGTGGGCAACGCCTCATCGTTTTCCGCAGCTTTTTCCAGGGCCTCCACGGCGGGCAGGAGGGCATCGACCATGGTCTTGTCGCCCGGCTCTGCCTTGCCCCGCCGCTGGACGCCTGCCAGCCCTGCCCGAAACAGCTCTGCGACGCCGGTTACGTCCAACTCGGGGCGCTCGCCCACGGCCTTTCCGGCATCCATAAAAAAGGTGCCGTAGAGCGGGCCGCTGGCGCCTCCGGTCTTAGAGATCAGGGCCATGGCTACCGATTTCATGGTCGCAGGCAGGTCGTCGTTGCCATTATCGAGGCCCTCAGCGGCGTGGGAGAGGCCCCGGTTCAGGTTTTGGCCGTGGTCGCCATCGCCAATGGCAGAGTCCAGCTTGGTGAGGTACGCACGTTCCTCTGCTACCTGGGCCGCAAAGGCACGGATCCAGGCGCGAAGGTCAGCAGCGGTGACTGGCATAAAAGGAAGGGTTGATGAATGAAAGGGCCGAGGAGTCTGGCAGTCATGCGGCTATCGGGCTCCGCTACACGCCCCAGCGCAGGGCCGGCGTATGCACGGGAGCGTCCCACAGATCGACGAGGTCGTCGTCCATGCGCAGCATCGTGATGGACAGGCCGGCCATCTCCAGGCTGGTAATGTACGGCCCGACGAGGTTACGGACCACGCGGAGGCCGTGCTGCTCGGCGATCTCCTGAGCCTTGCGGTACGCGAGATACACCTCGATCAGTGGCGTGCCACCCATGCTGTTCACAAAAAGTAGCACGTCATCGCCATCCTTGAAGGGCAGATCCGACAGGATGGGCTCCATCAGGCGCTCAACCACCTGGTCAGCCGGCTCAACGGCCATCCGCTGCCGTCCGGGCTCGCCGTGGATGCCGATGCCGATCTCCATTTCGTCCTCGCCGAGGTCAAACGTGGGTTCACCGGCGGTAGGAACCGTGCAGGAGGTGAGCGCCATGCCCATGCTACGGACCTCGGCGTTGCAGCGACGGGCCAGATCCGCGACCTCGTCCAGCGTGTGGCCCTTGTCGGCAGCTGCGCCGCAGATCTTTTCAATGAGGACGGTGCCGCCGACGCCGCGACGGCCCGCCGTGTAGGTGCTATCCTCCACGGCCACGTCGTCGTTCACGACCACGCTCTGCACTTCCACCTCACTGGCCTCCGCCAGCTCCGCGGCCATCTCAAAGTTCATCACATCGCCGGTGTAGTTCTTTACGATGTGCAGCACACCGGCGCCGGCATCCAGGGCTTCGGTGGCGGCCTGCATCTGGTCGGGGGTGGGGCTGGTGAAGACCTCGCCTGGACAAGCGCCATCCAGCATGCCGCGGCCGACAAAGCCGCCGTGCATGGGCTCGTGGCCGCTACCGCCGCCGGACAGGATAGCCACCTTGCCATCAGGCACACCATCGGCGCGGATGATATATGTGGGGTCATAGTGCACGGTGAGTAGATCGGGATGTGCAACGGCCATCCCCTTGAGCGATTCGGTTACGACGTCTTCTGGGGCATTGATTAGTTTCTTCATGAGAAAGGGGCGGTCAAAGGTGAAGGAGGGCGAAGGGGTGAAAATAAAAACGCCACAGACCCCTCATAGAGAGTCCGTGGCGCGTATGGTGTTCGTGTGTGCGGCATGTTTAGACCGTACCTGGAATCCAAACACCGGTGCTGAACGCGCCTGCAAAGTAGAGCAGCGCAATCACAAAGGTACCGAAGGTGATGGCCGCAGCAGGCGGGTCAACGTGCGTGTCTCCGTGGGCATAGAAGATGCGCTGGAAGAACTCTCCGAACACTGCACAGATCAGGCCGAAGGCGCCGCCTACGAGCAGGCCCATGAAGACCGTGCCCTGGTCGAACTCAGCCAACATACCTGCACTCTCAACTGTGCTTCCGACGGTGGCAAAGTAGGCAAGCGCGGCGGTACTGGCCGGGAGCGTGATGTGGTGCGTCACGGGGAAGTTCGCCACGCCCAGGTTCAGGAAGAAGAGGCTGGCGGCGCTGATGCCGAATGCCAGGAACGGGCTGCCTGTAGCGATCGCAATGAACGCTCCCAGGATGCCCACCACCAGACCAAGAAAGGCAACCGAGCCCCACGTGTATTGGTGCGGCAGCCAGGGTTCGGCAGCGAGCCGGTCGGTAGCTTTCTTCATGTGGTCGTCCACCGTACCTTCGGCGCTCTGGCGCTTATCTTCGCGTTCAAACGGCGTCATATCCAGGATGCCACTGCCCTGCACCTTCCCGATCACACTGTAGCCGAGGAACACCCGGTGCAGGATGGCTGATAGCACCACGGCGATGGCGATGCCATCCCACGGCAGCTCGAATCCGACGGAGACCTGGGTAATCACCAACCCAAGGATACCGAAGAGGCCACCCACCACCAGCACGTCGACCTTTGTGCCGAAGGCGTAGGTGATGTTTTTGGCTTCGTGGAAATCGAAACCGGTCTCCATGTAGCCCTTTTTCGCCGCGTAGGCCGCCGCCGCGGCACCACCGGCAAACGAGATATGGGGCCCGAACACTGCCCCGAAGGCAATCTCGCCGGTTACCCCGCCAAGGCCTCCAGCTTCACCGGCGATGACCATAAAGCCGGTAAAAATAAAGGCAGGCAACGCACCGATGGAGGCGCCAAAGGCACCCCCGGCAAAGGCCGCTATTACAAGGTATAACCAATTGACTTCAAGCAGTGCTTCCATGAGGATGGGGAGCTAATGAAAAGGTCAGTAGGGGGAGGAAATGCACACATCCGGCCTCAAGGGCTGGTACTCCGTGCAGCGCTTCGATACATCAAGAGCCGGCGTCAGAACAGTGAGCGATGCCACCTCCACCCGCAGGCGCCGACCGGTGGGTGGAGGCGTATGACGGCATCGCGTACGCAGGAGCTTTAGAAGGTAAGCTGCGCCCCAAGGATGAAGGCGTTATAGTCAGCCTGCGCCTGCGAAGAGAAGTCCTGCACCTCCGCCATAAACGTCAGGTTGTCTGTGACCGCCAGCCGCGTAAAGCCCATAATGAGCTGATTGGTGTTGCGCGAGAACGTGCCAAAGGGGTTGGTCACGCCATCCTGGATCCCTTCGCCATAGCTGGCACCAACAATGAAGCCGCCAAAGTCATACGTGCCTTCCACGTACCACTGCTGGCCGTCCATGTCAGCCTGGGTAAGACCGCCCAACTGATCGGCATCATCTCCGTCCATATCCAAGGCAAGACCGATTAGACCGTCGGAGCCAATGCCGCTCGTTTCGGAATATGAAGCGGTCAGACCAAATCCGGCCGCATTCAACCGCGCACCCACATCCCAGCCGGTGATGTCGTAGTTGAAGTTCTCGCTGACCACATCCACGTACTGGTACAGGCCACCGGCCCAGAGGCGCAGCGAGCCTGCGTCAAAGCCGAAGGTATAGTCGGCCTGCGCTTCGAAGCGTGGAGCGGGTGTTTCGATATCAGTAATGCGATTGACATTGCCACCTCCAGGCTTCTCAGGGTTGATGAGCCCAATGGAGAGGCCAAAGCCCCCGAGATCCGGCGTATTGTAGATGACACGGGGATTGAAGTTGGCGTACGTGTAGCCTGCACCAATGCGGCCGAGCGTGGCGTCAGCGGCATCAGGGCCGGCAAAGCGCCCTACGCCCATGCCACTACCGGCATCCGCAATGGAGATGCTTTGGAAGACACCGAGGCCTTTACCAATGTTAAGGGAGCCAAAGTCGCCTGCCACAATAATATCCGCGACACGGCCTTCGAACAGGCCGTCATTCTGAATGCTGGCGCCTTGCAGGTGATGGTTGATCTGGAAGACACCGGAAACCGTCACGCCGTTCTGCTCAGGTGCGGTCACGGTAAAGGTGACGTTTCCTGGGTTAAAGCCAGACATGACACGCGTGGAAAACTGGTCATTCCCGTCGGCTCGAAAGTCATCGTGGTTAGACAGGTTGAAAAACACGGGGATCGCACCCGTCACGCCCAAATTCCATCCGTCATCGGATTCATACGAGACCAGCTGGGCATTGGCGTGCTGGATAGAGAGGGAAAGCGCTACCAGCACCACCAAGGTGTAGGCAAAGCGCCGGTAGAGTTTTGGTAGGGAACGACTCATAGGAGGTAGGAGGTAGTTGGAGAGTAGGGAATGCCCATGAGCGCCAACAAGCGCGGGCATTCGGTACGAGGGTATGTGCGTTGCGCGGGGAGCGCCAGGCTTAGGTTTACACGTGGACAGGCATGAGGTACTGTTCTGCCAGCGCGGTATAGTCTTCGACCTGCTGCCGTTGCCAGTCTTCGTCTTGCCCCAGTTCCTCGGCCATCAGTTCGGCCACCCGCGGGGCGACGTCGATGCTGGCCTGCGCGTTCAATAACAGGGAGCGCGTACGGCGCGAGAGGATGTCCTCTACGGTGCGTGCCATCTCATGCCGGGTCCCCCAGATGACCTGCACGGCGCGCATCGGGAGGCGCTCGTCCAGCTGCTCGTCGAGTTCAGGGTTCTCCCGAATGAGGCCCTCCAAGGCGGGTGCATCTGAGCCGTACTGGGCGAGTGACCCAAACTTCTCGGGATGCTCATGCCACCCGTGGATGTGGAGGTTGGCCGTCACCGACGGCTTCTCGTCCAGGTTGGCCAGGGTAGCGGCCTGGTCGATCGTGTCTTCCGCCATCTTGCGGTAGGTGGTCCACTTACCGCCGGAGATGGTCACCAGCCCGTTGTTGGAGATGTGCAGGACGTGCTCCCGCGAGATCTCCGACGTATCGCCGTTGCCGCTATCGTGGGCGGGGTTGGTAACCAGGGGGCGGATGCCGGCGAACACGCTCAATACATCGTCGGGCGTGGGGTCCTTCACCAGGTAGCGAGCGGCGTGCGTAATCAAGAAGTCGAGTTCATCTTTCATCGGCACGGGTTCCATGGAGGGGCCGTCAACTTCCTCATCGGTGGTGCCCACAACCACTACATCATTCCACGGTATAGCGAACAGGACGCGTCCATCATCCGTCTTCGGCACCATAATAGCCGTATCGCCCGGGAGGAATTCTCGGGGCAGCACGATATGTGTACCTTGTGATGGGCGGAGGGTATTCTTCGCGTTAGGGTCATCCATCTTGCGGATGCTATCGGTGAAGATGCCCGTCGCGTTAATGACCGCCCGGGCCCCTAACTCCATCGTTTCGCCCGTTTCCTGGCACTCGGCAACGACTCCATTTACATAGTTGTGGCGGGCCTTAAGTAGCCCAGTGACCTTCATATAGTTGATGGCCACGCCGCCTTGCTCAACAAAGGTCTGCGCCATGTTCACGGCCAGCCGAGCGTCGTCGAACTGACCATCATAGTAGATGACACCACCGCGCAGCCCTTTTGGCTCGATCGTGGGAAGGTGCTTCTTCGTTTCCTGCAGGTTCAGATGCTTTGAGCGCCCGAAATTTTGGCGTCCGGCCAACATATCGTAGACCTTCATGCCAATGCCGTAAAACGGCCCTTCCCACCAGTCGTAGTTGGGCACCACAAACGCCAGGTTATGCACGAGATGCGGCGCGTTCTTCTGCATCAGGCCCCGCTCCTTGAGTGCTTCGAGCACCAGGGAGACGTTCCCTTGCTGCAGGTAGCGGACACCGCCGTGCACCAGTTTGGTGGAGCGGCTTGAGGTAGCCTTCGCGAAGTCATGCTGCTCCAAGAGCAGCGTTTCATACCCTCGCGAAGCCGCCTCGATGGCGACGCCCAGTCCTGTGGCGCCGCCGCCGATGACGATAAAATCCCACGGTCCTTCGTGGGCCTTCAGTGTGTCGATTCCAGCATCTCGTTGCATAACAATGGGTGGCGTATGGTACATAGCTGGCGGTGTCGTTCGCGGCGGGGCGATTAAGCGTCGGCCGCTGCTTTTTCCTTATCGGTGAGCTCCCAGCCCTTGGCCCGCTCCAGCGCGCGGTTCCATTGCCGCATCTTGCGTGCTGCTTCGTCGCGGTCCATTTCCGGCTCGAAGCGCTTGTCGACCTTCCACTGTTGCGCAATTTCGTCCACGCTCTCGAAGTACCCAACCGCGAGTCCGGCGAGGTAGGCGGCGCCCAGGGCGGTGGTCTCCGATACTTGCGGGCGGATGACCGGCACGCCGAGCAGATCGGCTTGCATCTGCATGAGGAGGTTGTTGGCCGTGGCGCCACCGTCGACGCGCAGCTCTTTTAGTTCGATGCCAGAGTCGCGCTCTTGCGCCCGGATCACGTCTACCGACTGCATGGCGATGCTTTCGAGGGCGGCCCGGGCGATGTGGGCTTCCGTGGTGCCGCGCGTGATGCCAACGATCGTGCCCCGGGCGTACTGATCCCAGTGCGGGGCGCCGAGGCCCACAAAGGCCGGTACGAGGTACACCCCATCGGTGCGGTCAACCTTGTTGGCGAGATACTCGACGTCTTCCGAAGAGCGAATCATGCGCATGCCGTCGCGGAGCCACTGCACTACAGCACCGGCGATGAAGATGCTCCCTTCAAGCGCATATTGCGTGGGCTCATCACCCAGCTTCCAAGCGATGGTGGTCAGGAGGTCGTTTTCGGACTTGACCGGCGTTTCGCCCGTATTCATCAGCATGAAGGCGCCGGTACCATACGTGTTTTTGCCCATACCTGGCTGGGTGCAGACCTGCCCAAAGAGCGCGCTCTGCTGGTCGCCTGCGATACCTGCCAGTGGGACCGGGGTGCTGAAGATGTCGCCAGAGGTATGGCCGTAGACTTCACTGGAGGAGCGCACCTCGGGCATCATGGACTTCGGAACGTCCAGAATGTCAAGCAGCTCATCATCCCATCGCTGCTCGCGAATGTTGTACATCAACGTACGGGAGGCATTGGTCACGTCGGTCACGTGCAGCTCACCGCCAGACAGCTTCCACATAAGCCAGCTGTCCACGGTACCGAAGGCGAGCTCGCCACGTTCAGCGCGCTCCCGAGCCCCGTCCACGTTCTCCAAAATCCAGCGGACCTTCGTGCCGGAGAAGTAGGAGTCGATAACGAGCCCGGTCTTCTCCTGGAATAGATCCACATGGCCATCGGCTTTCAGCTTGTCGCAGAAGCCAGCGGTGCGGCGATCCTGCCAGACAATAGCATTGTAGACCGGCTCACCGGTCTCGCGGTCCCACACCACGGTGGTCTCGCGCTGGTTCGTGATGCCGATCCCTGCGATCTTGTCGGACTTAACGCCCACTTTGCTCAGCGCTTCCGTGGCCACACCGGCTTGCGTCGACCAAATTTCTTTGGGGTCGTGCTCTACCCACCCGGGCTGTGGATAATGCTGTTTAAACTCGTTCTGCGCAATGGTCTCGATTAGACCATCTTTGTTGAAGATGATGGCGCGGGAGCTGGTCGTACCCTGATCGAGTGCGAGAATGTATTCCATGGAAGCCTCCAAGGCGTTCATGTGAGAGGAGTAACGTTTACTTTCGTTCTCTTTCGTTTAACCTTAGGGTAACATACAAACCGGAAGCGCTTTTGTCAAGGGGCTGCGAATAAAAGAATTCCTCTCACCGGCCTACGCCGCGTCTACCTCAGTCGGTTACATAAACTTTACAGAAGCGCTTCCATCTTGCCTGTTTGCGCGAAAAATAATATCTTTTGGCTTTACCGATATCCATTGCGTATACCATTAGCCTCTCATGTCCGACTCCACGCAGGGACCAGCCGAACGGCATGTCATCATTCTCAAGCGCTTGCAGGAGCACGGCTATGTTACGGTTTCTGATCTGAGTGAGCGGCTGGGCGTCTCGGAAGTTACAATCCGAAAGGATCTGGAAAAGCTTGAGAAACGCAATCTGCTGTATCGTACGCACGGGGGGGCAAACCTCCGCAATCCGTATGTTTTGGATCGGCCGCTGAATGAAAAGGTGACGCTGTACGCCGAGGAAAAGAGCCGTATCGGTCAGGCAGCAGCGCAGCTCGTGGCAGAACGCGACTATATTATCCTGGGGTCGGGCACAACCATGACGCAGGTCGCGCGGCACCTGCCCGAAGCGCCTGAACTTACGGTCATCACCAGCGCTATGAACGTGGCGCTGGAGATTGCGCACCTGCGGGGCGTGGAGACGCTGATGCTGGGCGGTACTGTGCGGCCCAGCTCCAAATCGGTTGTCGGCCCCTATGCGGAGGAAATGATCGAGGAGTATGCCTGCGACAAACTTTTTCTGGGGGTCGACGGGTTTGAGATTGACTACGGCCTGACCACAGCGAACGCGGCGGAAGCTCGGCTGAACCGTTCCATGATCAACTCGGCACAGCGCATTATCATTGTTACGGACTCCAGTAAATTTGGACAGCGTAGCTTTCGGCGCATTTGCACGGTCGACGCCATCCACCGCGTGATCACGGACGCCGCCGTCAAAGCGCCGATTGTGGAGGCGCTGGAGGAGCAGGGGATCATCGTTGATGTGGTGTAGCGGGGGAGAGCGCCGATGTCGCTTCGTGCGCGCCGCGTCCTCACGCATGCTGCTTGAAACCCACAGAGCGGCAGCGCCGTCCCCATCGCGCGGCCTGCTGAAGGGGCCGTCTCTGCCTGCCGTGCGTATCCGATGCTACTATGTTGCCACCTGACCCGACGCGTGTTGCCCCTGGAGCCCGACCATGGGAGAACATGACGGTGCGCGAGCCGCTGGATCTTTCTTTTCAGGGCTTTCCGGAAGAAGCGTTTGCCATCCTGCAGCGGCTCCGCGCGCATCCGCACATCGATCAGTATCGTAAAGACAAGCCCGGTATCCAGGCCCACATCAAGACGCCCTTCAAGCACTACCGAAACGACCTGGTGGTGAACTGGGTGCTACCGAGCCGCTTGGCCCTGGAAACCGAAAAAAATGTCTTCAGTCGCCTGCTGAAAAACGACTTTGGCGCTGGCGGCTGCCACGACAACCGGTGGATGGCGTTTTACCGCCCAGGCTATCGGCGGCTCACGGATGTGCAGCTTTCGCACAGCCTGGGGCCGGACGGTCTCAAGATCGGGCTGTACGCCGGATCGTATGGCACCGAGGTGCTGGCGCAGGTGCAGGCCGCTATCGCGCAGCAGCCTGAGCGTTTCCTCGACCTCCTGAACGACCGCCTCAGCGATAACCGGTGGACGTTTCGGTTCTATCGCGGATCGGGCGCGCAGCGAAAAGCCCATACCTTCGACCAACCGCTGGCTGCCATTCCCGAGGCCCTCGCGTCCGCCGACGGCGTGTGGCTGCGCACACGCATTCCCGCGGAGGTCGTCGTGTCTGATGGGCCACATCTTGTCCAGCGTGTCCTGGACCACATCGCTGAGCTGTGGCCGCTGTACCGGTTTTATGTTCAGGACCAGCCAGGCTCTGGCACGTAGCAGCCGACAGAAAGCGTCGTTCGTTACTTCCCTCTCGCAATTTGTTTTTATCGTATGGCCGATGTACTCACCATTAACCGCCAGCGGGCGGTTGTCACGCTTACCCTCAACCGCCCCGACAAACGCAACGCCCTCAACTTCGCCCTTGTGGCGGAGCTTAAAGCGACGCTTCGCCGGCTGGCATCGGACGACGCTGCGCGCGTTATTGTGCTGACGGGAGCGGGCTCTGTCTTTTCCGCCGGGGCCGACCTTGCCGCGTTGCAAGCCCTGCAATCTGCCTCGCCGCAGGAGAACCTGGACGACTCCGACCACCTCGCGGAGCTCTTTCAGATGCTATACCTCCACCCTAAACCCGTTATTGCAAAAGTGAATGGGCACGCCATTGCGGGAGGATGCGGACTGGCCGCTGTGTGTGATTACGCTATCGCGGCAGAGAAAGCGAAAGTCGGGTTCACGGAAGTGCAGATTGGGTTCGTGCCGGCCATCGTGGCGGTGTTCATCCTGCGCAAGATGGGCGAGACGCGGGCCCGGGAGGTGCTGCTCGGCGGAAAGCTGTACACCGCGGCCGAGGGAGCTGCTATGGACCTCCTCACCCAGGCTGTACCGGCTGATGAGCTGGACACTGCGGTGGACACGCTGGCAACACATCTGGCCACGCAAACGAGCGGGAGCGCCCTCGCGCTTACCAAACGCATCATCGCCCAGGTCAGTGGCGCCGGGCTCGACGAGGGCTTGCGTACGGCCGCGCAGGCCAACGCCTTCGCCCGCGGCACCGACGACTGCCAGGCGGGCATCCGGGCCTTCCTCAATAAAGAGGCCCCACCGTGGAAGCTGTAGGGGGGCAGCCGCTACGCCGCCAGGGGCGTGGTTTACGGCGCGATGAATTCGAGTGGGGCGTCGGGCCCAAGGGGAATCCCGAAGAAAATCCACACTACGAGGGTCAACGTGCTCACAATGCCGAAGACAATGGAGAAGGGTAACATGATGGCGATGATGCTCCCAATGCCAGCCTTCCGATCATAACGCTGGGCAAACACAATAATCAGGGGGAAATACGGCAGTAGCGGGGTCAGGATGTTGGTGAACGAGTCGCCGATGCGATAAGCCGCCTGCGTCAGTTCAGGGGAATAGCCAAGCAGCATCAGCATGGGCACAAAGGTGGGCCCCATGATGGCCCATTTGGCTGAGGCGCTGCCCACGAACAGGTTGATAAAAGCAGAGACAAAGATGAACGCCACGATAAGCGGGATGCCGCTGAGGTTCAGCCATTCCAGAAACTCAGCGCCGGTGATGGCGACCACCATGTCGAGGTTCGACCAGCTAAACATGGCCACGAAGTGCGCGGCGGCGAATGCCAGCACGATATAAACGCCCAGGTCCGACATGGTCTCTGACATCATATCCGTCACGTCTTTATCGCGCTTGATCTTCTTCGTCACCAGCCCATAGACAAGCCCGGGCAGAAAGAAAATCACGACCATGAGGCCCACGATGGCATTGAACGCAGGTTCGAACCCGCCGTCGGGGCCGCGGAGGGCGCCGTTCTCGGGGATGATGAGCAGGGCCGCGCCCACGATGCCCGCCAGAAACGCCACCGTCCCCCACCAGAGGCCGCGCCGCTCGTCTGCTGTGGGCTCAGAAATGGAGGTGTCTTCCTCAAAGTCTTCCGGTGGCTCATACGTGCCCAGGTAGGGCTCCACCACGTAATCCGTCACGAGCCATCCGGCAATCACAAAGACCGGCACGAGGGCCACGATCAGGTAGTAGTTGGCCAGCGCAGTGACCGCGTAGGTCGGGTCAATCACATGGGCCGCCGGCTCGGTAAAGGACGCCAGCAGAACATCCAGCGCTGAGACCGAGAGGTTGGCGCTAAAGCCTGCTGATACGCCCGCAAAGGCCGCGGCGAGGCCGGCCAGCGGATGCCGGCCGGCACCGTAAAAAAGCAGCGCGCCCAGCGGGATCACGACCACATAGCCGGCATCCACGGCGAGGTTGGACATGATGCCCGTGAACACGATGGCCATCGTCAGTAGCGCGTTGGGTACCGACCGCATAAACGACCCGAGCGCAGCCCCGATAAACCCGGACTTATCCGCCACCCCAATGCCCAGCATCACCACCAGCACCAGGCCCAGCGGGGGAAAGTCAGCGAACGTATCCGCCATGTCGGTAAACAGCCGCTGAATGTTGTCGCCCGAGAACAGGCTCTCCACCATGATGACCTCATCCGTCCGCGGATGCGTGACGGAGACGCCAAACAGGCTCACAATGAGCGACACCACCATGGTAATGGCGATGAAAATAAAGAAGAGCGTGACGGGCTCGGGAAGGGCATTCCCGCCCCGCTCGATGTAGCTGAGGAATTTCTCCGACCAACTGGACGGGGCATCCCCCGCGGTTGGGGACTGCTGTTCGGTAGAGGTATCGGGCTGAGCCATGGGCGATACGAAAGGCGAGGTGTGAAGACAACATGACGAACCAGGCAGAACCTACGAACCATGCGTCCGGGATACAAACGCGCCGTGCGTTGGCAGGGCTTACCCGGAGGATCGTGAGGCCTTGGGCAGAAAGTGCGCGTGAAGCAGCTCGGCCAGCGCGGGCACCGATACGCGGGCGATGCCATGCCGCGTCCCGGGCAGCACCCCCAGGCGGCTATGGGGCACGTGCGCGTGCAAGTCAAGGGCCGACTGTAGCGGGAAGAGGTCATCTTGGTCAGCGGCCGTGATGAGGGTCGGCTGCTGAATGGACTGTAGGCGGCCGGGTACATCGGGCAGGTCCGGGAGCCCGGCTACAAACGTGCGCATGCGGTCGAAGAGCAGGCGCCAGTCGCGGTGAATATGCTCCAGTTGCGCCTGCACGTGCGATGGGAGGGCGTCCGGTTGCAAGCGGGCGTTCATCTCGGCCACAAGGGCCTCATCCCAGAACGCGTTAGAGGCGTGGACGGCCAGCCGACTCACCTGTGCGGGGTGCCGCCGGGCAAGCTCGGCCGCGATGTAGCCGCCCATCGAAAACCCAAAGACGTGCGCTGCCGACCAGCCAAAAGACGCCAGTACGGCTTGGACGTTGGCCACGAAGAGGTCAGCGGTGAGGGGGGCGCCGGCAAAAACGTCGGAGGCCCCGTGCCCGGAAAAATCAAGCGCTGCGATGTGGAAGTGCGGCGCCAGGGCGCGTGCCAGGACGGCCGTCTCCGTCCGCGTACTGCCGGCCGCGCCGTGGAGGAGCACAAGTGGAGGGCGGTCGGCGCTGCCCCAGGAGTACACAGCGAGCGCCCCGTCCGGCGTGGCGACCATCGTGGGGGTGGGGAGGACCGGCTGGCTTTCGCAGAACTCCACGAGCACGCCGTGGGTGTCCTTCGGATGCAGAAAGACGATGCGTTTGCCATCGGCGCCGGGTTGCGGCTCGTCCTGCAGCAGCCGAAACCCGGCCTCCTGCAGCCGCGCCATGTGCGTCGTCAGATCGTCCACCTCAAACGCCAGGTGATGCAGCCCTTCGCCCCGCTTGGCGATGTGGCGCGCGATCGGAGAGTCCTCGTGCAGGGCCTCCAGCAGCTCCAGCTTGGCCGCCCCGGCCGCGATGAAATGGGTAGCCACGCCCTGGTCCTGTACTTCCTCGACCTTGTATGGCAGCGTGCCGAGCAGGCGGCGGTACAGGGTGCGAACAGGACCGGGATCGGCCACGGCAATGCCGACGTGTTCGAGCCGGGGGAGCAGGGAAGAAATCATAAACGCAACTGACTGAGCAGCAGGGGTTGTGAGTGGGCGAGGAGTACGGACCTTTCGCCTGGATGCGGTGCCAATCTACAAAAGCCATCGGAAAGGTAAAGCGGACCGCTCACGGGGCGCCCCTCCGCCGCGTCACACCGGACCCTGCAGGCGTTGAGTCGCGCCGGGGTCGAGAAAAGCGGAGGCCAACCTGCCATCAGCAAAACCTGAACGATACAAGCCCTACGGCCGAAGTTGGGTTTGGCTAAACTGCGAAAGCTCACGCAAACTCCCCAATCGGCCGCTGCCGGCCGAACTGCTGCGCTGCGACCATCGTAAGACATGCGTTCTTCATAAAAGCATCATACATTGAGTGCTATGACCCGTTCAGCAGGCGATACGATCTGGGGGCACGACGCCCGGGCCGTGGCCATTGGGCTTAGCCTGCTCTTTTCGGCGCTCATGTTTGTCGGGAAGTTCGCAGCCTTTGGCCTGACGGGAAGCGCCGCCATCTTCTCGGATGCGGCTGAGTCGGGGGTGCACGTGATCGCCACCGCGTTTGTCGCCTTTAGCCTGTGGTACGCCACGCGTCCGGCGGACCCCGATCATCCGTATGGGCATGGAAAGGTAGCCTATTTTGCCTCCGCCGTGGAGGGCGCCCTCATCATTGGGGCGGCCCTGTTCATTCTGTACTCCGCCATCCGGGCCTTAATCCTCGGGCCCGAGTTGCAGCGGTTGGGCGTGGGCCTGTTGATTGTGGGCGTGCTGGCATTGCTGAATGGGGCGCTGGGCTTATTTCTGCTGCGCGTCGGAAAGCGCACGAACAGCCTCATCCTGACGTCCAACGGCCACCACATCCTCACCGATATGTGGACGAGTCTCGGGGTGCTGGTGGGGGTGGGCCTGGTTTGGTTGACTGACGTGGTGTGGCTGGACCCGCTGGTGGCCATGCTGGTGGCGCTTAACATCCTGTGGACCGGGGGGCAGCTCATAGCGCGGGCCACAGAGGGGTTGATGGAGCGGGCCGAGGAAGAAGCCACCCTGCAGTTGCTCGACACGTTGGACACGGCGGTGGACGCCGATCTGGTGTCAGATTACCACCAAGTCCGGCACCGCCGCATCGACGACCGGCGGTTTATTGAATACCACCTGCAGTTTCCCCGGGAGCTGTCCCTGGAGGAAGCACACGACCGATCGCATTACGTGGAGCAGCAGGTCATCGAGCAGTTCCCGGGGGAGGCCGTCGTCGTTACCGCCCACCTGGAGCCGGACGGACATGCCTCAGCGCACCCGGCAGGCCACATAGAGCCTCCGGATCCGCTCCGAGAGGTAGGGGCCTCCCGCTAAGGGCCGTTGGAGGCGCACGGTGAACGTCCGCATGGTAGGGGCGTACAGGGCATCGCTCCCTCATTTTTGGCATCAGCCCCCCTTGGTCCATGGCATCGTCTTCTTCCCGTAGCGCGGTAAGCGCCCGGCGCATCGCGCATCGCCACCTGTTGCGGTTGGAGGCCGACGACGCCTACGTAGGGCGCCTGGCCGACGACGATGCGGACGCCCGCGAGGTGCGGCAGGCCAAGGACTACGTTGCCGGCATCACGCGGTGGAAGCGCTGGCTCGACTTCCTGCTGGCGACCTACTACGATGGCGACTACCACGACATGGAGCCGGAGCTCCAGCAGGTGCTGCGGATTGGCGCGTACGATTTGTTGTTTCTGTCGACGCCCGTCCATGCTACCGTCCATGAAGCGGTAGAGCTCGCCAAGCGGGAAGTACGCGCCGGGGCCGGGGGGCTCACCAATGCCGTCCTCCGTGCGATGGTGCGCGACAAGGACGATCTGCCCGCGCCGGATACCGGTGACTTCGCTGAGGATCTGGCCATTTTGCACTCGCACCCTACCTGGATGGTGCGGCGCTGGCTGGCGCGGTACGGCGAAGAGGAGACGCAGGAGTTGCTGCTCTGGAATAACCAACGGCCCACCTACAGCCTGCGGATCAATGCCCTGCGCCGCCGGCAGCCCTCGTGGAAGGAAAAGCTGGAGCAGGCGGAGGCGACCTACGAGCCCGGGCTGTACCTGGACGACTACATCCGGGTGGAGCAGCTCCAACCGATCATTCGCGCTGGTGTGCTCGATGGGGGGGCGCTGGCCGTGCAGGACGAAGCCGCGGGCCTGGTCGTGCGCGTGCTGGACCCACGGCCAGGGGAGACGATCGCTGATCTCTGCGCCGCGCCGGGGGGCAAAACTCTCTACGCTGCCGCCCTCATGAACAATCGCGGGTTTATCTACGCGTATGATAACCACCGCGGGCGGCTGCAGCTTGTCGACCAAAACGCCCGGGCGCAGGGCGCGCGCATCATCCAGACGGAAAAGATGGACGCGCGCCTGCTGTCCAGCACCGACGCCAAGCCCGTCGCCGACCGCGTGCTCGTGGATGCGCCCTGCACGGGCCTCGGCGTCCTCAGCAAGCGCGCCGATCTGCGCTGGCAGCGCACCAGCGACGACCTGGACGATCTCACTACGTTGCAGGATGAACTGCTGAATGCGGCCGCTACCATGGTGCGGCCGGGCGGCGTGGTGGTGTACAGCACCTGCACCATTGAGCCGGAGGAAAATGAGGAGCGGGTGGCGGCCTTTCTGGAGCGGCACCGTGGCTGGGCCCGAGAGCCGGTAGGGGACCGCGTGCCGGACGAACTGAAAACCGAGGCGGGTGACTTTGCGTCGCTGCCCCACCGCCACAAGATCGACGGCGCCTACGCTGCACGTCTGCGCCGTGGGTCACGGTAAGCAGGTCGCAGGAGCGCAGTTGGCACCGTGGCCTCCCGAGATACCGCCCGGAGGAGTCATCCGGCCGAGCATGCGCGTAGCGACTGGTGGTGGCCAGGCTCTGATGGCCAAGCGTCTGCTGTACGAGGTGGGCGGGGACAGCAGGCGCTTTTTTGACGAGGCGCCGGAAATGGTTGGGGTGAGGAGCGGTCTATGTGAGAAGTTGGCGCTTTTTACCAACATAAGCTTAAAGCTGTAGCATATTATCCCGATATGCGTTACTGTTCACTGAAGCAACGCGTGTGCAGGTATACCACAAGCGGTTCGAGTGGAGGATAGGAGCTGGCCTGGCTGAAGTCATTGGTTCGCCTCTTCTCCGTGTCGCCGATCAGCCATACTATACAGCGCGCCCTTGCCCTGGCACCTGCTCTTTAGAGCTATTTTCTGTCCTCCTCCTATACATCATTCGCACCGCTTTCTTCTGCTGACCCTGCTGCTGGGTCTCTTTTACCGCCCTGATATGCTGGCGCCGTACCGGGCGCAAGTAACGAAGCTTCTACCATTACAGAATAAGCAACAAGGGGCAGCGCGGCTTCCTCGGTGGGTAAAACAAGATGTCATTTTACACCTGTTAAAGGCGTTTGCAGAAAGGAGATGTACGGGGTTGCGACTCCACCACGCTGACAAAAAACTCCATCCTACACCCCAGTTTATGCGCACTGATAAAGGAACGCTACACACCAGTACCCTCACCTCGCTTTTGTGCTCTGGGGTAAAAATGAGTGCGCTGCAGCTTGCGTTTTGCGGCCTACTTGCGAGCGGCCTCCTCTTCATAGTCGCTCTGCTGGGCACTACACCTGCGCAAGCGCAGGATAACCCGGACTTTTTCCTGGCGGAAAACGGGGTTACGGTGATGTGCCCGGATGCTGAGGTGGGTGATAGCGGGGAGGTGGAGGGGACGGTTTATACGAAGCGTACTCGTGACCAGATTACCACAAGCAATGCCGCTACCACTTGCACCAGTGGCATTAGTGGGATGTCTTTCTTGTTTAGAGGAGATAAGTTTTTCAATGGCGACATCAGCTCTTGGGATGTCTCCAACGTCACAAGCATGAGGCAAATGTTCGATGGAGCTGAATTTTTCAACCAGGACATCGGGGACTGGGACGTCTCCAATGTCACCGATATGCAAAGTATGTTCAGCGTTGCAGCGTCCTTCAATCAGTATATCGGCGGGTGGGATGTCTCCAGTGTCATCACAATG
>Ga0207421_10002061_pt1 | contig 25353 bp, 29 predicted proteins | sample SodLakKL_010_SED_4_FD_187542 | JGI IMG/M metagenome (GOLD analysis project Ga0207421, IMG submission 187542) | Alkaline sediment microbial communities from Lake Tanatar, Kulunda Steppe, Russia - 8KL_010_SED (SPAdes) (version 2) | ecosystem: Environmental > Aquatic > Non-marine Saline and... | reverse complement strand
AGTTTATATTAACGATGTGAAAAGATATTAAATTGGTAGGATTCTGAACTTTATTTTTAATAAAAATTTAATTCAATTAATAAGGAGTGATTTTAAGTGAAGAGAAGAAGAAATTTTAGAAGAAGTAAAAATTATCTTGAAAAGATAAGAAGGAGAAGAAGGATTGGCGAAGATATTTCTGATCATAGTGATGTGAGAAATAGGAAAGTCAGAACTACTAAACGGGCAGATGACGATGACAGAAGTTGGAGAAGATCTATCAGAGATGAAGATGACGCAGAAAGCGATTCATTACCAGCTACTAATGTAGAAGATCAAGCAGAAGAGCCTAGAAGATTTCCTCAAGTTGATAGAGCAGGAACTGATCCTAAACGTAGTCCTGAGAGAAAAACTACAAAGCCAGGAGACGGTGGTAGAAGAGCAGACGAATCTAATTATTTAAATCGTAACAGGGGTAGAGTACGTTCTTATAGGGAAAGAAAAAGAAGCAGAAGGAACAGAAGAAATGAACGCAGAAAGCTTGCTACTAGAGGAAAAGAAAAAATAAAAGAAAAGAGATATGATGATTACTTTTTTGATGAAGAATCTTTAGAAGCTTTAGCTAATAAAGCATTTAAAGATATTAATGAGGCTATGGAAGATAAAGCAGAAATAGATAAGTTTAGAGATCTAATTGTCAAGGAAGCACACGCTCTTCCTAGTAAAAATTTATCATTAAAAGCTAAATTAGTTACTGAAAATGAATCTAAAAATGTAGAACTTTATATAGAAGGTTTAATGAAAGTTATTGATGATGAAGGAATTTTTGAATGTTATATTGGAGATAAGAAAGAAGAATTATTTGACAAAGATTCTACTATTAAAGTTGAGATTAGAGAAAATAAAATTAAAGTATTAGACTTTGATTATAGGACATATGTAGAATCCATGAACGAGAAAACTCATTTGCTAGAGGGTAATGTATCATTAGAGGATGAGTAATATATGAGATTTGAACAGATAAGTTATTTAGATGCCAAAGAAAGATTTAAAGATGATTTAGGTTTAGTTTTTACTGATTTAAGAGACAGTCCTGAGAATTTGATAGAACCAATGGTTACTCAGATGCATGATAAGGGTATATTTGATTCTCAGGACTATAACTTGTTATTTAAGCATACTGGATATATAGTTGCCAGAGAAAGAAGTAACGATTTGCTTTTGTTATTTGATAGGTTAAATATTATTGATTATAAAGCTTTTGTAAGTGAAGTTAGACGTGTAGAGAATTTAATGAGTATTGACAGATATATTGAATCTGATGAATATCATTATGAATGTGCTTTTTGTGGTAATATTTTCCCTACTTTGAATGAAAATTATGTAGAATGTCCTGATTGCAACAAAAAGCTAGAACTATGTTAAGGTAGTTGGGAGGTGGCAGGTTATCTTAAAAATAAATGAATCTAATTTATTAGAATTAACAAGGCAAGAAATATTAGATACAGTAAAACAAGATACTGAAACAAGGTTTAAAAAGAGATTAAATTATTCTATGAAAGATGTTAGAGTTAGTGATCCCGGCGAGTTGTATCGGGGGGACTTTAAAGCTCATTTTACTATAGGAGATTATGAGACTACTATAAAATTAGAAGGTTTTTTAGAAATTCTTAAAAATCATTTATCTCCAGAAGATACTGATAGATTTAAAAGAGTCAAAAAAGCGTTAAGTGAAGCTGTAAATGAAAATGAGATACACATACATTGTACCTGCCCTGATTTTAGGTATAGGTTTCAGTATATGGCTACCAGAGGAGGATATTTAGCGACTCCTCCGGGAGATCCTGAAAATCGACCTCCTGACTTGAGAAATCCTGAGAGAAGAGGAGCAGTATGTAAACATTTAGCTCATCTTCTTAATAGACCTTCTGAATGGTATCCTTATGTTGCAAAGTATATTAGGGCTATGATTGATTTTGACAGTAGTTTAATAGAGCAATTAATGACTTTAATGCAGGAAACTGCAGGCATTACACAGTATACTTCTATAGTAAAAGACGGAGATACAGGTAAAAAAATTCATAAACCTGCTGATTTAATGAGTGTTTTAAGTAACTGGATGAGTAGAGTTAGCGGTGAATATACAATAAATGAAGAAGAAAGCACTACAGTATCCATAGTCTTTGATATTAATATAAATGACGATGACCTTGATGCAAAAATTGAAGAGTTAAATAGCGACTTAAATACATTAGGCTATGAAGTCAGTCAGTATTCTGAAGATAAGTTAGTTATTTCTGTGAGGTGATGTGCTTGAAGAGAATAGATGAGACGATTAAAAAGTTTCATGAGAGGGTTTTTCAAAGATTGGATACCAGTGTTTCTGATGATGATAAAATTACTACTATTGATATAATAGAGTTTGCCATACATTTGGATGGAGCAAATATCTTAGCCAGATTAATAGATAAAGATATAATTAGAGATACTGAATATGATAAAGTAGAAGTTTATTATGATTATCCTTATGTGATATTAGGGTTTATCTATGAAGAATTTGGTCATGAGCAAATACAATTTGCTAAAGTAGAGCCACGAGTTTTTAGTAAAAGATTTAAAGAATATATAGTGAAAGAGTCAGATAGAGATTTAACTCATTATGACGATTTAACACAGTAATTTAAATATTTTTGGAGGTGGAAGATATGAAAAGGTTAGATTGGATGGAAGATATGCTTATGAAATTTCGTAGTGCAGAAGATTTATTGGTAGAAGTTGTAGGTGCTCTTTCAGGAGATGAAGCTAGAGATATATTTGAGTATGTTCTTAGAATGGAAGGATCAAATGAAGCATTAGATATTGAAATAGGACGTAGAGATAGATACGATATTTTAGATGATGTTTTGGATAGAATTTTTGTTAATAATGCAGAATTATTATTGGAAAATGTCGTTAGAGCAATGAGTCAGCAGGAGGCTCAAGAAGTTTTTGAATATATAGCTAGAATGCACGATATAAATGTTAGAGGTATTAGAGAAATAGAAGAATCTGTGAAAAAAGGAGGAAGATCATCTGTAAAGTTGTCTGTATATGAATGTCCTGAGTGTAGAAAAGAGTTTAAAGCTACTGAATCATTATCAGAAAGGATATATACTTGTCCCTATTGTTTTGAAGATGTTTTGATTGAATCTAGTAACGATAAGAGGTTAGTTGAGCAATTAGAAAGTAAGGTTAATGAATTAACAAATATTGAATATACATCTGATTATTACAATATTATTTATGAGATAGCTGATGAGTTAGGTGTTCCTGTATATTATAGGGATATGCAACATATTCCAGCACCTGCTATCAGGTCGTTAATAGATGATTTAAATAATATTAACGCATCGGATCCAGAATCAGTTAAAGATGTTTTAAAAGATTATAATTTAATCCCTAAAGGAGCTTAAAATATTGTTATTGAAGTAGGTGATTAGATGGGTTTTTTAGATCCTATTAAGAAAGAGAGGGATCTTCAAAGAAAATTCTTCATTGAAGCAGCCTATATGAAAGGTACAGAAGTAACATTAGTTCTTCCAACAGAAGTAGATAGAAATATTTATCATGATCCTGAAATTGATAGTTATGAAGAAGGATTAGAGATTGATATAATTCTCGATCAAAGACCTGATCGAAGAATGTTGGAAAAATTAAATTGGTATAAAGAAGAAGATGATATATTACCTCTTGTAGCTTATATAGGATCAATCAAGTCAATTAGAGATGAAGAGTTTGTAAAACCTGAAGAGTATCCTGAATATTTAAAAGTTATGCGAGAATCTATTATTAAAGTAGAGACTCAGATGATTGAAGAATTTGAAGAAGATCAATATTTAATCTCAGATATAGCAAAGACACCTTATTATGTTTGGGTATGTAAATTGACACCTTATAGATATGATCATATAGAGGAGGATATTGGTAAAGAAAATCAGGAGGCTAATTATAATATCTTGAGAGTTAAGGAGGAGTGTGTTTAAAGAATGCCTAAGAAAAAGCCCAAAAATGTTGAAGCTAAGCGTGAAATTGGCATCTTAGATAAGTTTAAAGAAAAAAGACAAAATTCAGAAGAGGTTGCTCCTAAAGAAAATGTTTCTTCTAACTCTAAAATTAATCCTTCAAATGTTGACGCTGAAAAAGAGATAAACATACTAGAAAGGTTATATAATAGTAAAAATAAATTTAATGAAGCTAAGGAAAACGAAGATTTAAACAAGAGTTCTGAGGAAGATAATGATAATTTAGAAGAGAAAACATCTGAATTAGAAAAAGAAGCTTTAGAAGAACGAAAACATTTATTGGAGATTGATGATGCTTCTGATTTAGAAAACGATAAATTTTGGGAGTATTATATTATAACTGCTTTAGAAGAGGAATTAGGCTTCCTATCTCTTTCAGATGGTTCTTTATTCTCTGAATTGAATAAAATAGTTGAAGAATATGCTGAGGACGAAGAGATGGCTAAGAAGTCATTAAAACAAGGAGTTAGAAATGTGAGGAAGAGGTTTAAATTTTTTATAGAAGAGTTTAAATAGTTAGGGTGAGAGGTGGTATAGTGACTGATCCAAGAAAAACTATTAATGTGTACAGAAATAAATTTAAGAATAAAAAGTCAAGTAAAAATAACAGTGAAGATGGAGATAAAGGACATATTAAGAAAACTAAAGTTGCAGATTCAACTCTGTATAAAAGAAAAAAAGATAGTTTAAGAAGATTACAGGAAAGAAATAAGAAAGCCTTAATTGAAAGTGGGAAAAATTCATTATTTAAGATTATTGAAATATCAAATGAAGGAATTGAATCTGGGGATATAGACGAATCTGATTTGAAGGAAATAAAAAGAGAGGCTCAGGTATTATTAGATTTGTTTAAAGATAAAGATTGAAGGTGTGATTATATTGCCTAATCCAATGTTTGTATATATACAACCTACTGAAGGAGATCCTAGTAGAGAAACTCCTTATGAGTGGAGACCGGGTAAGATATTTATTCCTAGAGATTTTCCTGATTTAACCCATCATATGAGTAGCTTTGCTGAACATATTGCTGATGTTTATTCTGGCGAGTTAGTTAGAGCAATTGAAACTCAAAGATTTCATTATAATTGGGATGATTTAAGTGTAACTTATTTTGAATATAAAAAGAAAAAGAGTTTTTCTACTAGGATTTGGGAAAGAACAGGTCTTTTGAAAAAGTCTATCACATATTGGAGAGAAGAAGATAAGTGGGTTGTTGGTATAGACAAATATTTAAGATATCCAGATACTAATGTGCCTGTGTATAAAGTTTGTCGGTATATGGAGTATGGAACATCTAAAATGCCCCCACGTCCTCTTTTTAGGCCTTTACAAAGATATATATCAAGACATATTAGAAGATTTTGGAGGAGATACGCATCAGAAGTGGGTATAGACCTCCACGCAGAATCTTATTGATTTATGTAAAATGAAGGAGGAGAGATAGAATTTGAGTGTTTATCATTATGATGACGGTTTGCTGTATAAATTTAAAAGTGCGTTTAAAAATACTGTTTTATCTCCTACTGATAGGGCTTTTCAGAGATGTGCTGAAATTCCTCCAAAAAAAGGCGAAGTCACTTTTCCTTTACTGTCTATTTATCGAGAAAACTATACATTACAAATGGCACAGTTTGATATGCATTCAAGAATGAGGGGGAGAAAAGTTAAATATGAAAATTATGCTAGAGAAGTAACTATGGAGAAAATGATTCCTCTCAGAATTGATTACCAACTAGATTTATGGTCGAAAAATCAAAGGAATGTAGATAAATTATTAGAGGAAATTCTTTTTTGGGTAACTAACGACCCTGCTGTAGAAGTTATTGCTCCTATTGTTAAGTCAGAAGATACTCCTGATCATCTTACCTCCTATATTTATTATTTGACAGATAAAATTGCTGAAGAAGATGTTGATTATTTGGAAGATAATATTGAATATGAGGAACAATTTGAAGATTATTCTGTCTATTCATATTACAAATTTTTAAACATTATTACAATTAACGATAAAATAGCTTATAGATGGGATGTCCCTGATTGTATTGGAGTAGAAGAGGATGAGTGGGTTGATAGTGTTGAATTTGTAAGAGATAATATGATAGATGACTTAGGAAACTATAATGAAATTGATTGGGAGGATGCTGTTGGAGTTTTTAATACTGAAAAAATTCCTACCTATAGAAAAACTATAGTTATTGATCAAGATTTACAAGATAACTCAGATATAATGTCTTTTGAGGATTTAGGTAGAATATACAGATTAACTTTTCCTTTTTATATAGACAATGCAAGATTAATTCAGCATAAAGATGTTAAAACTGTATTAGATGTTGATTGGGAAATTATATTGCAGGATTGATCTGCATTTTGTTGAGAGTGAGAGGAGGAATTATGATTGAAAGATAAAGTGGAATGTCCTATTTGTGGTAAAAAATATGTAAGATTAATGACTCATGTAACTGCCACTCATGGGATTAGTAAAGAAAAACTTTTAAAAGAATATCCAGAAACTAAATTAACAGCTGATTCTACAGGAGGTAATGCTGATCAAGATGACGTAGAAAGTATGGAAGAAGAAAATCAAGAAGAAATAGGAGGTGTCCGTAAAATGGTTTATAAAGTTAGGAATATGTTAAATCAAGAGATTCCTGTAGATGTGGTAATAAACGGCAAAAAGGTTAGAAAGTTTTTGAATCCTAAGAAATCAATTAAATCGGATAAAATAACTAAGAATATGAAAAAGTTAGAATCCAGAAGACAAATTAGAGTGGAAAGATTAAAATAATATTTAATATAAAATAGGAGGTGCTTTACTAAATGGTAATGTTAAGTCCTGGTGTAAAAACAAGAGAATTAGACTTTAGTGCTTATGCAGCCCAAGCGTCAACATCTACTTTGGGGATAGTAGGAGGGGCTACAAAGGGTCCAGTTAATGAACCGACAATGATAACAAGTCCAAATAATTTTATTAGAACATTTGGAGATCCTACTCCTGAGTGTCTAGCTACTTATGGAGCTATACAGTTCTTACAGGAAGGTAATATGATGTGGTACGTAAGGGTTACTGACGGAAACGAAGAATATGCTGATGTGATAGTTACTGACGGAGACGAAACAGCACATGCTACAGCTACTGTAGGTTCTGGAGATGATGGACAAATAGATATTGAAGTAGCTGATTTTGGTACAGAAGGTAATGATTATGTAGTTAAAGTGGAATTTCCTACTGGTTTAGAGGAAAATGTAGAGTATGCTACTGCTGAAATTGGCAGTGGAGATAATGGGACAGTGACAGTTACTTCAGATGAAATAGGAGATCATACTAATAATTATACTATTGAAGTAACAACTCCTGAAAATTTAGGGGAAACTGCAGATTATGCTACTGCTGTTCTTAATGAAGGAGAAACTGATGGAGAAGTAACAATAACTGCTGAAGAAGTGGGAGAGCATACAAACGATTGGAATGTAGAAGTATTAACTGGAGGATCAGAAGAAGATTTAGAAGCTAGCTTTGATGAAGCTACAGAAATTTTAACAGTGCAGTTATCTACTGATAACGAAGAAAATCTTGTTGCTGAAGATAATACAGCAGAATTAGTAGCAGCAGAAATTAGCAGTTTGCCAGAATTTGACGCTAGTTATTCTGGTGATGGATCAGCATCGTTAGATACAGCAGAAAATGTTAGCTTTGATGGAGCAGATGTTCCAGATGATACTGATTTAAGTGCTAGTTTTGACGCAGAAGTTTTAACTATTGAATTAGCAACTGAACTTGATGGAGATACTATAGCTTTAGATGATGACGCTAATACTGCTGAACTAGTAGCTGACGAAATTAGCGAATTGTCAGATTTTACTGCTGATTATTCTGGTACTGGAGAAGACGCATTAGATTCAGAAGAAACTGCTGACTTTGAAGGAGCAGTTGAACCTGATACTTATGATGTAAATGTTGATTTTACTGACCCAGAATTAGTTATTACTTTGGCTTCAACTATAGATAATGACGAAGTGGTATTAGATGATGATGCTAATAAGGTTAGTTTAGTTGCTCCAATAATTGATGATTTACCAGAATTTAATGCCGAAGATACTGGTACTGGAGAAGATCCTTTAGATAACGAAGAAGAAGTTGATTTTGAAGGAGGATCAGATGAGCCTGTTGAAATTATGGAAATTGAAGCTAAAACTCCCGGTACTTGGGCTAACGATTTTGAAATTGTAGTTGAAGAAATAGATAAACAAGATAAACCTTATAAAATAAGTGTAGTAACTCCTACAGATTCTGAACAGTTTGAAGTTAATTTAGATCCTGAAAGCGATGATTACTTTGAAGATAAATTAGATGGATCTAGACATGTAAGAGCAGTTGATTTATCTGATGGTTCAGGTACTGTTTTGGAAGAAGGAACTTATGTATTAACAGGAGGAGTAGACGGAACTGAAGATCTTGAAGATTGGGATATAGTTGGAGATATGGAGCCTCCTACAGGAATGCAATTTTTCAGAAATGTAGAAAGGTACGAAATTAATATCTTGATTGCTCCCGGCATGTCAGCTAAAGCAACTGTAGCTACTGAAATGTTAGATATTGCTGAATCTAGAGGAGATACTATTGCAATTATAGACCCTCCATTTGGATATGACGTTCAAGATGTAGTTGAATGGCATAATGGAGATGGAGAAGGGGAAGATGATCCTGCTCAGGCTTTAAATAGTTCTTACGGAACTATGTACTGGCCGTGGTTGAAGATGGCAGATCAATTTGAGAGAACTGAAAGATGGGTACCACCTAGTGGATATGCAGCTGCCCAATATGCTAGAAACGATAGAGTATCTTATCCGTGGTTTGCACCTGCTGGACTGAAAAGAGGTCGTTTAATCAGAGCTCTTGATCTTGAAACTAGTCCTAATCAGGGAGATAGAGACTTTATGTATTCTGGAGGAAATGCTGTTAATCCTATAGTTAACTTCCCACAAGACGGTATCACTATCTGGGGGCAAAGAACACTTCAAAGACAACCTACTGCTCTTGATAGAGTTAATGTGAGAAGGTTACTTCTAGTTATGAGAAGAGTTATTGCTGGATCTACAAGGTATGTTGTTTTTGAGCCGAATGACGAATTTACATGGAATTCTTGGAGAGGGTTAGTTGAGCCTTATCTTGAATCTATTAAAAGAGCAAGAGGGCTGTATGACTTCTTCGTACAGATGGATGAGGAAGTAGTAACAGATTATGATATTGATCAGAATAGAATGCCAGGTAAAGTTCATATTAAACCTACAAGATCAGCAGAATTTATTCCTATAGATTTTGTAATTCATCCTACTGGAGCTGAGTTCCCTGAAAGTAGTTAAAGATCAAATCAATTAATAAGGAGGTAGAAACTTATGCCTAAAACATTAGATGCTATGCATATGAGTGAAAATAGAGATTATGAACCTCAAAGGACTAATCATTTTGAAGTTCAGATAGTCAATGTAGGGGATGAAACTGATGTAACAATGGCTGTTTTAAGTTCGCCATTCCCTACTATTTCTAATGATCCTATTGAAGTTCCTTATGCAAATACAAATGTTAAGTTTCCCGGACAAACTACATTTGATGATATTGACATTGAATTAAGAGACTTTATAGGTGCAGAAATAGCACAGACTATGTATGATTGGAGACAAGAAGTATTTGATATTGAATCTGGAGAGATGGGCTTTGCAGCTGATTTTAAACGTAGAGGTTACCAATATGAATATGCTCCAGACGGAACGCATTTAAGAACTTGGGTACTCGAAGGTATTTGGCCTAATAGTGTAGATTACGGTGAAGGTAACTATGACGGTTCTGATGCTAAGAATGTTACTGTAACATTATCAGTTGATAGAGCTTATAGAGAATAAAAATTAAAAAGAAGGAGGAGGTTATTCTTTTATGTCTGAGTATTTAGATCAAGTTACATTACCATCAAGAGCTTTAGAATACGAAACTATTCCTGCAGATATTACTGTAAAAAATATGTCAACTAAAGAAGAAAAACTTATATACGGATCTTCTACTATGAATGCAGTAGATAATATTGTTCTTAACTGTATAAAAGAACCAGAAGATTTTAGCATGGATGATTTAGATAGTTTATTTACTTTTGACAAACATTTTCTAATGATGGCTATAAGAATCCTAACTTATGGAGGGGATTATAAGTTCAAATATAAATGTCCTTACTGTAATAATTCCCCTCAAAGATTTCAGATAAATTTAAAAAAGGATTTGGAAATCCATTACTTAGACGATGATTTTGTTCTTCCGATAGAACTTGAACTGCCTATGAGTGAAGATATAGTGGGCATTACTCTGCTTACTTCTGGTCAAACTAAAAAAATTCGTAAAAAAGCTGAGAGAATGCAAAGAAAGTTTCCTAATCTTGAAGGAGATATTAGTTATATATTGAGATTAGGAGAGTTTATTGAAACAGTTAATGGTGAAGAATTGGTAGAGAGAAAAAAGCAGAAATATGTAGAAGGGTTACATGGTAGAGATTCTGCTTATATTTGGGATAAAATTGATAATATAAAAGCAGGATACGATACTACTATATATGAGCAATGTAAATATAATGTATGCAGGTCAGAGTTGGAATTTGAACTTCCAATGGATATAGAGTTTTTTCGTCCCAGCTTTGACGACTGAAGAAGGACAGGAAGCTCGTAAAAAAATATGGAATAATATAATGCAAGAAGAATTTGATTTAGTATATTACGGAAATTTTAGTTATTCTGATGTAGAAGAGATGTCAGAATTTGAAAGAAGTTTTTTCTATAATAAATTATTAGACTCTGTTAAGAAGAAGACAAATAACAAATAAAGGAGGTTCTGTTCCTTGATAAATAATCAGATTGATCAACTTAATCAATTAGAAGCTAATGTAATGGGTGCTTTTACTTTTATCAAAAAGGCAATAAGTCCTTTAGATGAAATAAATGAATCTGCTCAACAATTTTATAGAAGAGTTAGACCTAGGCAATTGCAGAACTTCTTTAGAAGAGCAGAGAGAACTTTATCTGAAGCATCCGGTTTAGGAGATAAACATAAAGAAACTATAGATGCATTAAGTAACATATCTCGTAAATTAGAAGGAACAGATCCCTCCTCTAGACCTTCTTCTAAACAATTTAGTAAGTTTGGTGAAGGTATTCATTTTGCTGAGGAATTTGAAAAAGGTGGAGAGGATTTTGATAACTATATTGATGAGCATTTAAGAGAAAATATTCAAAGATTTATAGAAGAAGATATGACGGAAATGGTTGAAGAATTCGATGAAATGATTAAAGAAAGAATAGAAGAAAGAACTGAACAATGGGAAGAATATGAAGAAACTTCAGAAAAATCTTTTGATCAAATGGAAAGAAATGCTAGGTCTGCTTTTCGGGGGGCGGGACAGGCTAGCGATAGTTGGTTTGATCAAGCCCAAACAGGATTCTTAGGTATATTAGGTTTAATGGAAAGTGCCCAAATACGAGGATTAATAGAAGAAACTGCTTCGGAAGGTATAATGGGAATCAGAGAAGTTGAGGACGATATACAACGAAGAATGGGATTAGGATGGGAAGAATATGTTGATGCAAGAAGAGATATGAGAGATATGTATTTTGCTTATCTTGATGAAGAATATGAAGGTGCTAGAGGTTTCAGGATGTTTGTACTTCAAGATATGGTTGATGCTTGGAGAAGATTAGAGGAAACTGGTATAGAAGTTTCTCAAGCTAGCAGGGAAGAAATAACTTTAACTTTAATGGAGTTACAAAAAGTTCATGGAGACGTAGCTGATGTAGCTACTAGAGAAATTATACATTTAATAGATGAATATGATGAAGGAAGAGAAGTAGTAGAAAGATTTTCTTCAGCTTTAGGTGCTATGGCTAAAGAAGGAATCGAGGTACATGAAGAAGGATGGCAAATATTTGAAGGTTTAGGAGAAATAGTTCAGGGGAATGTAGATTCTGCTGAAGAATTTGAGGAACAAATGTTAGCCATAACTAGAACATTAGGAGGATTAAGGGCAGCTGGAGTAGAAGATGTAGGAGCATTTGAAGATTTATTCGGTACTCTTATGAAAGGTGGAAGAGAAGCACGAGAACTAATGGCTAGAATGGAAGGTATAACTTTAGAAGAAATTCAAAGATATATTGAACATGGAGAATTTGATGAAGCAATGATACAAATTTTTGGAGAACTTGAAAGATATGCAGATCAAGGTCAAATAGAATTATTAAGAGCATTAGGAGAAGAAATGCAAATTCCTGAGTCTACTATAGAAAGTATTAGAACTGGTAGGTTAACTCAAGAAGGATTTGAAGAATCTATAAGATCTTCTAATGAAGCCATTAAAGAGCATACTGATTGGCATGAATATATGCTTGAAGAAGGAATGAGAACTGAAGGAATGTTGGGAGGAATAACTAATCAGCTTAAGAATATGGCTATGGCTACTCCTATTATTTCTGATATATTTGATGAACTAGCTAGATTAAATGTAGGTTTAGATGATATATTGAAATTTGCTATTGTATTTAAAATGCTTAAAATTCCTGCTCTCTTAGGTAAGATAGGGGGAGGATTAGCAACTGTAGCAGGATTTTTAGGAGGAAAAGGAGGTATTGCTGTAGGTGCTAAGAAAACAGGAGGTATATTGGCAGGAGTATTAGGGGTTAAAGCTGCTCCAGTATTAGCAGTCTTAGGAGGAGCAATGGCAATTTATAAAGGATGGGATTGGACTGTAGAAAAAATTGGAGGAGCTTTAAGTTGGCTAGGAGGAATGTTCTACGATTTAAATACATTTATAACTGAGAAGTGGCATGACTTACCAGCCGTACTCCAATTAGTTACTGCTCCTTTTTATGCTGTAGCAGAAATTTCTGTTTGGATAGCTGATAATTGGGAAGAAATGAGAGAAAGGTTAGATCCTTTAATTGATAGAGCAAGAAGATTTTTAGCTCCAATTTCTTTATTAGGAAGAACTTTAGGGGGAATTCTTAGAACTGTAGGAGAATTAGCTATGACTTCTATAGGAGATTGGGGGGAAATACTCGGTATAGAAAGAGAAGATATTCCTCTTATAGATTTAATCGATAGATGGCGAGAGCTAACGATAGATGATATACCTTTATTAGGAACTATTAATAAATGGAGACAGTTATCTATAGACGATATTCCTTTGCTTAGTGCTCTTAATAAATGGAGAGAGTTAGGTGTAGGGCTAGATTTTGATTTTCCTGATATTGAAGATGTTCCGGTAGTTGGGGTTATTTATGGATGGATGACAGAAGGATTAGGTTTAGAGTTTAGATTTCCTGATATAGAAGAAATCCCTGTGATAGGTACTTTATATAGATGGTGGACAGAAGGATTTGATTTAGATATAGAAACACCGGGTGTAGCTGATATTCCTATTATAGGAAGATTTTTTGATGATAGCGATGAAATGCCGGATGCTCCTTCTACTGCAGATGTTTCTAGAGGAACACCTCCTCCTACTGGAGGTCCTAGTGGCAGAGGAGGTACTGTTTCTACAACAGAACAACAAATAGAAACTTATACAGGTGCTGCTCCTCATATTGGATCTGTTGCTGAGCATTTTGAGTCATCTGGCAGAGGAGCAGGTACGATAGCAGATACTGCAGGGGATATTGGAGGCAAATCCTACGGAACTTACCAAATTGCTACTGAAACTGGTACTATGGACACTTTTCTTAATTTCTTAGAAGGAGAAGCACCTGAAGTAGCAGGTATGTTAAAAGAACATACAATAGGATCTCAAGCATTTGATGAAGTTTGGACAATGTTAGCAGAATCTCCTAGATATGATTTTGGTCAAATGCAGAGAGCATTTATAGAAAAGTCACATTTTGCTCCAGCAGTAGATAGAATAGGAAAATCAATAGGTTTAGATGTAATGTCTAGATCGGACGCTTTACAAGAAACAGTATGGTCAACTGCAGTACAACATGGGGCAGCAGGTGCTCAAAGAGTATTTGAGAATGCTCGTATAGATCCTAGTATGGATGACGCTACTATAATTAGCAGAGTTTATGCTGAAAGAGGCAGAGATGAGGGAATGGCTTGGTTTGGTAGTGCAAGTCCTGAAGTAAGACAAGCTGTGGTAGATAGATTTGGTAGAGAAGAACAGAAAGTTCTAGCAATGTTACAGGATGCAGAAGGAGGAGGCAGAAGAGGTGCTGTAGGATTATACACAGGCGGAATTGCTATGAAACCTGTATTAGCATCTATTGCTGAACATAAGCCTGAAGCTGTTATTCCTCTTGATAAAATAGGAACGGTAATTGCTAGAGCACAGTCAGTTGTAAGTCCAGACAGAGGCAGAACAGCACGTACTGATTTTTCTGATCAAAAACGTCCTTATGTGATAAGTGATAATGAAGATGTTGTTAATGCAGTAGAGAAATCTGCTGATAAGATTATTGATAAGCTTGATAATATTAAAGATACAGATGATAGAGAAGAAATAAGAAAGAAAGTTTCTAGAGACCATAGAGAAAGAGGAAAACATCCTTTATTAGGTAGAGTTAGTGAGTTTTAAGAAGGAGGTAGATTAGAAATATGCCAATGCCTAAACCATTTATACCTGCCTTAATAGTAAATGTATTAACTGGCACTCCTACCAGAATTGAGATGTTACCTGAAGAATTCAGCGAATCTAATAATGCTGATTTGCAGAATATCGATATAACTGGTAGAAGTTCTCCCTTAATAGGGTATGCTGGAGGTGGACCTAAAACAGTTTCAATCAATCTACCTCTTCATGACGATTTATGCAGTTTAGGTATAGTACAGACTGTAAATAATTTAAAAGCATTAACTTATCCTGAATATGGTGGATCTATTGAACCTCCTAAATCTTATCTTAGAGTTGGAACTTTTTTTAAGATATTTGGAGCATGTGAAAGTTGTGATGTGACTTGGAGAAAACCATATAGGGAAGACCACGTTTCAGGAGAGATGACTTATATATATGCTGAAGTGTCTTTAAGTTTTACTAATGTGGTAGAGGTACCTTTTTCAGCCAGTTCAGTGCAGGGTGGTAAAGATACTGATATTTAGGAGGGTTTAAATTATGTATGATATAGAAAGAAAAGAGGATATAGATAGAGGCGAATATAAAGATTCCCGTTATAGAAATCTTCAAATTGCTGTTGATGTAAAAGGCAATAGGTTTTTTACTACTAGATCATTAATAAATTTTAAATCCTCCCCTAAAGACAGAGTTCATGAAGTAAAACCGGGAGAACAAAATAGATTAGATTTGATAGCATATAAATATTATAATAATCCTACTTTATGGTGGGTTATAACTTATGCTAATAATATATTAGATCCAATGTTAGACGTAGAAGTAGGTGATTCTTTAGTAATACCTGCAAAAAGTACTTTATATGGTAGAGGAGGTTTCTTAGCCTAAAATGAGTGAAGTAGCTGATAGACAAATACTTGTACCTTTTCTTGATTTTCAGTTAGGTGATTTTGAATTAACTCCCATACCTCCTGAATATTTTCTAGATTTTTCTTATACTAGAACGGTAAGAAATGCGTCTAATGAATTTGTTATAACTGTATATGATCAGACAGCTTTAGAAATGGGGTTTAGAATTGCTCAAGGAATGGATGATGTATCTTTTTCTTATGGCTGGTTTGGTGGAGATGGAGAGATAAGATCTCCAACTTATAATGCTATTATAATGGATTATGAATCAGATTTTGAAGCAGGAGGGGCGACTTTATCGATAACAGGTTTTACAGTAGGAGTTAAAAGTCAAGGAAAGCCTAGAGAAAAGGCTTATAGAGTAGATGAAGATTCTGATGAGGGCTTAAAAATTCATGAAATTGTAGAAGAAGTTGCAGAAATGGAAGGATGGGAGATAGGACATATAGAGCCTACTGCTCCAGTTTATAAGAAAGAAGGTACTGAAACTGAAGAAGAAGTTCATAAAGTATTTAAACAGAGTAACCAAACTTCTGTATCTTTTTTACGAAGTTTAGAGGAGTATGCTATGACAGAAGAAAACGAAGAAGGAGGGTATAGATTATGGTTTGAGGATCATACCAGTCCTCCAACTATTAACTTTGCTCCTCCTGATTATTTAGAAGATCCTTATGAAGAATATGAGTTTGAATGGAATTCTCCAGAAGGTAATGTTAGAGATTTTAATCCTAGATTTAGTGGTTTAATACGTGCGATAGCAACTTCTAATTCAAATACTGAAATTAAAGCTGTAGAAGAAACTTCTAACGATATGCTTAAAGAAGAATATGATGATGATAGCAACCCTGATAAACAGCTTTCTGGGTTTAAAGATAAAGATTATAGTGAGTATAAAAATACTTTGGATGTTTCTTCTGTAAGTAAAGATGAAGCTAAAGGCAAAGAAGTAGCAAACTTTTTTACATCTATGTCAGAAGCTTATGAGGCAGAATTAATTGTTGACGGAGATCCTTATTTAGAGGCTTATAATACAATAACTGTAATTCCATATGTGTGGGGAGAGCCTCATCATACAGCAGGAGATTATAAAATTTTTGAAATTGAAGATACTATAGGTGGAGGGGATTTTGAAACTACATGTACTCTTATGAAAAATGCTTCAAGAGAAGGAGAAAGAACTAAACCGGGTGATGACGTTGTTTCTCATCCTACTGCTGCCGATGAGCCAATTATGACTTAAGAGGAGGATAGTATGAGACCTGAAGACTATAAGAAAAAAGAAAAAATTCCAGGACTCTATAGAGCAAGAGTTGAATATATAAATGATCCTCTGGAAATAGATAGAGTTAAAGTTAGAGTGCCTAAATTTCATGGGATACCTGAATTTGATGAAGAAGATGAATATTTTAAAATAAGAGACCTCCCGTGGGCTAGGAGATGTACTGTATTTGCAGGATATGATATAGGGGATTCTCAAGTTCCTCCAGTAGGATCAATTGTGTATGTTATGTTTGAAACAGGAGATATAGAAAGACCAGTTTATATGGGAGGAGTTCACGGTACAGAAAGTGAAGTAGCCCATACTTTTGGATGTTTAGATCCTAGACAAGAACTTCCAGTACCTGATGATATACCAGCAGGACAATGGGATGCTCCTGTTGGAGAAAATGAAGTGCCTAAAGACGCTAGAGAAGGTAGAGAAGATCATATTCCAACGAAAAGTGTTCTGTATAAATCTTTAAAAGGACATACGATATATAGTGAAGATAAAGACGAAAAAGAATCTTTTACGATAATAGATAGGGCTGGACAGGCAATAAAATTTATAAGTCCTATCTTGTGGGATGAAAATCATACAGGAGATGAATCATTTCAAAGAGGGATAAAATCTACTGAACCAGGCTATCAAGAAGATCAATTTGATTATGAAGACGAATCTTTTCAATCTACAGCTATTATGTTTTTAAGGGATTTAGCTGGCCAGTTAATCAGAACTGTAGCTGAGTATGGTAAAGAAAGAATAGAGATAGTTTCTCATAATTATCACAAGGATGATGATAGAAGAGTAGCATTTGAAATGAATTCTGGTGAAAGTAATGTTAATTATATGTTGTTAGCTGAGGATGAAGAATTAGATAATAGAGTATATATTTATGCAGACGCTATAGAACCTAAATTGGAGCTAGTTGTAGTTGAAGGTGGGGAAGAGATATCACGTCAAGAAATGACCGATGATATACTTCAATATGCTACAGGTGAAACTGAAATCCAATCTATTGATAGAATAAGAATTCATACAGATGATGAAATGAACATAACAGCAGACGGAGGAGATTTAGAGATGAGTGCCAGTGGAGAATTTAATAGGCAATCAGGGGGAGAAATGAATAATATGGCAGGAGGTAACTTTAATACTGATGCTCCTAATATTCATTTGAATTCTGGAACTTCCTCTCCCTATGGAGGGGAATTTTTTGATTATGAACCCCCATCTGATAACACTACATGGTCTGACGAATTGCCAGAAAGATTTGTTGATTAAAAGGAGTGATTATTTATGCCGGGAGTAGTAAGATATGGAGATGCTGAAGCAGGTAGTTGTTATCAGCCCTGTATAGATCCTCCTTCTACTGTAGCAAGAGCAGGAGTCCAACTTTTATCTTATTCTCCTGATGTATTTACTAACGGTCTAGCTACAGTTAGAGAAACTGATCAAGGGTTAACTAATTGTGTTTGTAATGCAGTTTATACTAATGTAGAAGGGTCTCCTAATGTATTTGTTAATAATTTACCTGTGGTAAGAATCGGGGATGAGAATATTTGTAATATGTGTGGAGCAGTAGGGGCAGATGTTGACGGATCAGGAAATGTAATAGCGAATTAAGAGGTGATAATTAATGCCAGAAAGAACTATGGATGTAGGTACAGGGATAAGATTTCCTAATATGTTTTCTTTAGCAACTAAAAGGACAGCTGTTTTAGATGGGGTTGATAAGATTAATCAAAGTATACACGATATATTGTCAACTAGAAAAGGAGAAAGAGTTCTTCAGCCTGAGTATGGATCTGATTTATATAGAGTTATTTTTGATCCTAATGATGATTTTTTAGCTGATCAATTAGCTATCTATACTTTACAAGCATTGGAACATTGGGAGCCTCGTATAGAAATTACTAATGTTGATATTAAAACTCATCAAAGTTATCCTGATGAAGTTCCACCTCATACAGCTTATATTTATATATCTTATCTTATTAGTAAGTCAAATATAAAAGCTTCATATGTATATCCTTATAGAACTGAGCCTAGAGATTTTCCGGGGTTAGAATAAGTTAAGGAGGAGATGAAATGTCAAAAGATGTCAATATTAATGTGAAAAAATGTAATTTTTCTGTTGAAAGTGATAAGCCTGAAAAAGAAGTTATGTTAGATTCTGAAATTGGAGAATTGTTTATTAAAGAGTTAGATAAAATTTTTGATAAGTTAGAAAATAAGGAATAGAGGTGATCTTAGTTGCCAGAAATTACACCTCAAGGGTATAAATTTATAAAAGAAAAAATATTTGCTTCTTGGAAATATGTTAGGTTAAAAGATGAGAATGAGCAGGAAATAATTAAACTATTTCCAGAGGATTATCGTTTGCAATTCAACGAAAGAGAAGGAGAACAGCTAATCGAATTAAATTTAATTATTAAAGGAAATGATCACGATATGCCTGAATTGCCTGTAACACTCAGGTATATTTCTTTGTATTCTGATGATTTTACTGGAGATGCTGTTGCTATTGATGAATTCGATCCTCCTATTAGCATAGAATCACTCCAAGATGAGATAGAAATAGATTTATTGGTAGAAATTCCTAGAATAACGATGTAATTCGGGGAGGTATTATCTAATATGATAGAAAATGAATTAAAGAATAAAATAAAAGACCTCTCTGATGAAGATTGGATAGAAGTTGCTATAGATTTTAAGGATTTAGATAAGAGTTTTGCTAATGGAGATTATGAAGTTACTAAAGAAGGACTTAGAGAAGAAGCGGATTATTGTGAGTATAGAGTTAAAAGATATTTAGATGAACAACAAGAACTAGGGAATGTAAAATGGCATAAATCTTTTTGGGTAGCTAATACTATATTAGCAAAGGTAAAAGTATTTATAGTCGAGGAGATAGATAATTTTTCAGAAATTAAAGTAATTGAAGAATCAAAAGAAATTACTATAGATGAAAAAGAAAAATATCATATAACAGCGACTGACCCTTTATCTATGTCAGATGATATAGGTACTTGGGAACATATAGAAAGAACTGGAGCTCCAGATGTATGGGCTATGGGAAATTATGGTCAGGGAATTACAGTTTGTGTAGCTGATACAGGAGTGGCAATTGATCACGAAGAATTAGAAGGGGCAATGGGAGGAGAACCTCCTTATCACGAAGGATATTGGGCTGAGATAGATAGTGGAGGTAACGTTGTAGAAAATAGTGAGCCTAGAGATATTAATCATTATCACGGTACTCATGTAGCAGGAACAGTATTAGGAAGAAATGTAAATTATCGTATAGGCATGGCTCCTCAAGCTACTTTAGCTGCCGTATCATTAATTCCCGGAGGCGGTGGTAGTTTTCAACAAGTACTTGGAGGGCTACAATGGATAGCTGACAATTCAGACCATATAGATGTAGTACAGAACTCTTGGGGTGCTTCTGGAGTAAATCATTCTGTAGGAGACGCTATTAAAACTTTATATGAGTTAGGAGTCGTAGTAAGTAATTCAATAGGTAATGATGGAGAAGGTAATACAGGCACTCCCGGAAATACTCCTTGGGGGATCGGAGTAGGTGCTACTAATTCATCGGGAGATGTAGCTAATTTTAGTGGCGGTGACGAAGTAGATGATTATGACTATGATTATGATTATGATAATTACGAGCATATAAAACCTGATATAGTAGCACCAGGAGTTAATGTATATTCTTCTATGGATGATGGAAGTTATTCAGGACTAAGTGGTACTTCTATGTCAGGACCTCATGTGGCTGGAGCGTGTGCTTTGTTATTAAGACATAATTATCAACTATCTCCTAGAGAGGTTATGGAAAGGTTATATAGAAATACAGGAGAACATCATCATCTTGATTTAGAAAACGAACCATCTGATGAGGAAGTAGATAAAGACATAAGATGGGGGTGGGGAAGATTAAACATCTATGAAACTGTTATGGATGTACCTGAAGAAGAAAAACCTCCTATTGAACCTCCAATACCTGTAGAAGATATGATAATTAATATTAGTAATATAGAAGGTTATCATTTTAATTATTTTGATCTTATTTCAGAAATACAGTCTTTTATGGGACATAGATATAGGGAGGAATTTGATGCAGATTGGTTAAGAGGAGACCTTAGAGTATTAGTTACTAGAAGTCATACTTTACAAATTCCTGAACAAATCGATATTTCTGGAGGTCCTGAAAATTTAGGAGATTCTATATCATTACCTGTCTCTCCCTGCGAAGAAAAAGAGTTTTATGATAATTTATGGATAACTTATAGAGGTCAAGATTATGAAATAGAAATAGCTCAAGCTACAGAAGATAGAATGGATTGGAAAAATATACAACCGATAGTTTGGTCTCCAACAGGATCTAGCCATCCTGCTATTATTTTTAATAGAAGAGGGCAATATATTTTAGCTTTCCAGTTAATTCCTGCAGGAGCAGTTGATACTGAAATTTGGGTACTTGAACCTCCGTATACAGGAGAGGGATTAAGACGTGTGGGGTATGGATATAATCCTCGATTTTTAGAAACTTTTGAAGGGAATATCTATCTATTTTATGAAACTTTAGATCGAAAACAAATAGTTTATTTAGAACACGATTTTAGTGGTAATCCTACTCCTCTTTTAGAAGATGAACCTGAAGAAGGAGTTAGATTAAGATATCCTGTTTTATACGAAGATGATTCTATCAGATCAGTGCCGACTCCTGCAGTTTTCTATGAGGATGAAGTCGAAGGGTTGAAATATTATGCAGAACATCCTAGAAAAGCTTATTGTCCTTCAGATAATTTAGGGGATATTTTTGTAGAATTTAATAATATGGATTGGGAAGATCTAAGAGTAGGTATAGAAATATTTGTTTATGATTATGATGGGAATTTACTTCCAAATGCTCATGTTACAATAGTAGGGCAAATCGATCAGCCTACTGTTTCTCGTGTTACTGGATCTGACGGAGGAACTGGTGAAATTAGAATAAGACCTTATGCAACTGATTATAATGTTATTATTAATCATCATGTGTTAGGTGAAGCTGATTATTTTTGGTTATTATCGGATCAACTAGAAGAAGGGGCAGTATTTCATTTTCAATATATAGAGCATCCTATCTTAGAAGAAATAATTACCTTAAAACCTGAATTAAATTGGTTATGGGAAGATGTAAGATATGATGTGACATTCAATGTTTTTGATCAAGAAGGCAATATTGTTCCCGATGCAGAATTAACTCTTTTAGGACAAATAGATCAGGAAACTTTAGATGGAGTTACTGATGTAAACGGACAAGTTACTCTATATGAAATAAATGCGTATCCTAGTGAGTATAGAGTAGAAGTTTATCATTCAGAATTAGGTTTAGAAAATAAATGGGGATTTTTAATTTATGATGAAATAGTTGATCCTGAATTAGAGAGAACTATGGATGTAGAGTTGCATTATTTTGATCCTTTTGAAGAAGAAATAACTCCAACTATTAGTTTTGATTTTTTATGGGAAGGAACAACTCATGATGTATTATTTAGAATTCTTAGTCCAGAGGGGCAGCCTATACCTGATACAAATATTACAGTTTATGGGCAAGGAACACAAGATACTGTCAGTGGTGTAACTGATTCTAACGGTGAAATACAATTTACTCTAAATGCTTATTCTACTCCATATGATATGAAAGTCGAACATGAAACTTATGGAACTTATCATACTGAAGTTTTTGTTTATGGAATGGAAGGTTTGTTTTTAATAAAGACTTTTAATTTTCCAAGAGAAGAAGTAATTAGTTTAAATCCTAGTTTAGACTCAATGTTATGGGTTGAAATAATATAAGGAGGGTTATTATTAATGAAAAAATCAAGAAAAGTCGAATTACGAGGAGACTTTATAAAAGATAATATTTTAAGAATTAAATTAAGAAATTATACTATACCTGATAATCCTAAAGGAGTAGTTGTGGAACAAGAAGAAAAATATAAAAATTTTAAGTATTATAATTTAGAAAAAGATGAATTTTTTAATGTAGATCCTACTCTTACACTAAAAGTTATAGATAAAGAAAGTTTTCCTTTAGAAAAAGTAAATGTAACTTTAGAAGATAATACTTTGGTTACTGATGAAAAAGGAGAATGTATTTTTGATTTAAGAAACGCAGGTGTTTTTGATTGCAAGCTTAAATACAATGAAAATGATATAATTTTTGAAAATACTTGTGAAATTGAAGTTTTAGAAGATAAAGTTGAAAAAGTTATAAAAATTGATACTGATAAAAATTCAATAAAAGTTAAGTAGGTGATTTTCATGAGTTTTGATTGGATGCCTGCTAAAAAATATGAAGAAGAACCTATAAATGTTATAGAAGAATATGCAAGAATATGGGGTACAAGATATTCACCTGATCTGTATTTTAGTTCAGAATTTGTTAATAAGCTTACTCCTAACTGGGAAAGTTTTATTCCAGAAAATTGCTCTGAATTAATGCAGATAAGTTTTGATAATAGAGATAGTTGGATAAATTTAACTAAAGGAGTTACTTTTGATAGACCTTTACATTACGAAGGATTTTTAGTAATAAGACAAATTTTAATAATTGAGGAAGTTCATTTGTTAAAGTTAGAAAATAATCCTCAATTATACTGGTTTGAATTAACAGTAGAAGATGAAGGTCCTGATCCCTGTAAACCTAAAATCGAAGTTAATTTTTCTGAAGATAATGATAAAACATATATTTGTTATTGTTAATAAATATATTAAGGAGGTTTAAGTAAATGGCAGAAGAAACTGCTACTATTCATGGATATGGAAGTTTTATTGAAAAAGTTTTTGATGGAAAATTAGAATCTTTACAGGCAGTAGATACTGTTGTTAGATGTGCTTTGATGGATGAAAATTTAACACATGAACAATCTGACAGATATTGGCTTGATGTTAAAACTCATGAAATAGAGGGGAGAGAAGATTATGATCCTGAAGACCATTATTCTCCTGTAGATTTAGAGAACAAAGAAATATTCTTTGATGAGCAGGAAAAAGAAATTTATTTTAGAGCAGATAATATAACTTATGGCGATGAAGTAACTTTAACTGCCAGTTATATGGTCATTTTTGTGGTCGATGATGAAAATATTGATGATAGTCCTCTTATGTTATTCGTAGATTTAGAAGAAGAAAGATCAAGTTTGAATGGAAGATTTGAAGTTAATTGGCATGAAGATGGGCTATTTTATATATCTATTTAAAGGTGGTGAGTTAATTGGTTAGTACAAATATTATATATTCACCGCAAGCAGGTAGTCCAGCTGCTGAATTAACTTCTTCCATGAGTGAGGATGATACTGAAGCAGAAGTTAATGATGTAAGTCTTCTTCCTGATCCTCCTAATATACTTACTTTAGTAGATGATGAAGATTTTGAAACTATTATATATCAAGAAATAGATGAATCTAATAATAAAATAAAGAAAATCACTAGAGGTGTTCAAGGAGAAATTCAAAGTTGGAGTTCTGGACAGGAAATTAAGAGATTAATGACAGCTAGAGATTTTGAAATTATTCAAGGTTGGATAAAAGATTTTATCAATCTTTGGTACGAAATGCCAACAATAGATCCTATTAATTTCGATATTTATGAGAATGTTGTAGAAAAAGAATTTATAGTTACATTTAATGACGCAAAAGAAATATTAGATATTAAGATTGAAGGATATATAAATATTGATAGCGAAAAATATGATTTAAATAATGATTTATTAGTTATTCAAACAGAAGATATATTAGAATATGCTGATGAAAAAGGTATAGATGAAGTTAATATCCATGTTTATTTTAATGATAAAAGAATTGAAAAAATAATAACTGCTAATATACTGGCAGGTAATTTATATAGTGAAGAATTAAAGTTTAATTTTGACTCTGAGTTTGAATTTGAAGATATGAGAGAAGAAGGAGAAGTTACAGTATATGACAGTGATAATAATTTACTAAATGATGTAGAAGTATATATGCAATCAAAATACACCGATATACATGAACAAACTTTCACAACAGATGAAAATGGGTATTTTGAATTTAAGTTTGTAAGTGACGCTGTTTATATCTATGAAATTGAGCATGAAGGTAAAATTCATACAGGTGGTATTTATCATAACGATCCTTTCGTCTATACAATACAATTAATTGAGGATAAAGAAGAAGATTTAAGTTTATCAGCTGATTTTGACGGTATAGAATGGGACGATTAATTTAGTGAATATTTAAAGATCCTTATAAAATAAAGATAAATTTATAAAAAATTTAAATCAAATAAAAAAGCTATAAAATTTATATTTTTTTTATGGCAGTTAAATCTCTTAAAGGAGTGGTACTAAATGGTTAAAGAGTACAAAGAAGACATAAATGCTAAAATGGGTATAGGTGGTCATGTTGAACTAGTATTAAAAGACACACGAACAGGAGAAATAGTAGAAAGAAGAGATGGCAGTAATTTATTATTAAATGAATATTTAAATAAATACTTTACTACTACTAATACAGCTTTATTACAC
>Ga0207421_10002060_pt1 | contig 25364 bp, 26 predicted proteins | sample SodLakKL_010_SED_4_FD_187542 | JGI IMG/M metagenome (GOLD analysis project Ga0207421, IMG submission 187542) | Alkaline sediment microbial communities from Lake Tanatar, Kulunda Steppe, Russia - 8KL_010_SED (SPAdes) (version 2) | ecosystem: Environmental > Aquatic > Non-marine Saline and... | reverse complement strand
GCCCGTGGACGGCCCGGCGATGCGCGGCGGCCTGCGGCCGCTGTTTCGCACGGGCGAGACCACTCGAACGGCGGATTGGTCAGGCACAACCGGCCTTTCAGCCTCACCGCTCAGGCGCAAGCGGCGACAAATGCGAAGCGGGAACCGATTCCCAGATGGCGAAATTCATATGAGCATTATATGAGGCAATATGTTTATGTTTGACTGGAAGATCATCCTTGCGGCAGTGCTGAGCGCGCTGATCGTGCTGTCATGGCTGATGATCACCCGCGCGCCCGTCTATTTGCCGCGACTGGATGCAAATGCCCCACCCCCGCCAGAGGGGCCGGTCTATGTGTTTGGTTTTGCAACCCTGACCAACCCCGTGGTGCGTTTTGTAGTGCTGGGTCGCCATGTTCCGGCGGAACCTGCGGCGCTGCGCGGCTGGCAACGCCACCGCCGCGATTTGCGCGATGCACCCGATATTGTGCTGCATGGTGTGCGCTTTCGCGTCACCCCGGCAGAGATGATCCGCCTTGACCGATACGAGCGCACAGGGCGAAGATACCGGCGTGACCTTATGGAACTGGAAGATGGCAGCTTTGCTTGGGTCTACCGCCTGATGGGCGAGGCCGGGCTGGAGGCAGTGATGGACTGACACGCAGTGGCAGGGATGCGACCCAATGATTCATGATGATATTCCAACAGATACCTTTTTCACTTTGCCAGATCATGCAGACCAGTCCAGTGCCCTGCGCAGGACCGGGATCGAGATTGAATTTGCAGGCCTCTCTGTGGCCGAGGCCGCGCAAGTTGTGCAGCACCTTTGGGGGGGCATCATCGAGCCTGTTGACGACCGTGATTTGAATGTCAAAGGCGGGCAATTCGGGGACGTGAAGGTCGAGCTGGACATATCGCTGCAAAAGAAATGGGCCGAGGATCTGGCCGCGCAGGCGCTGGGTGGCCTGGTCCCGGTCGAGATCGTGACCGCGCCCTTGGCGCAAGGGGATCTGCCACAGGCTGACCGGTTGGTGGGCGCGTTGCGCAAGGCCGGGGCGCTGGGCACGCGCGCGCGGCTGGCCTATGGCTTTGGGCTGCATCTGAACCCCGAACTGCCCGGCCCGGATGGCGTGGGACTGGTCGCGGTGGCGCGTGCCTATGCGCTGCTAGAGCCGTGGCTGCGCCAGTCCGACCCGATCGACCCGGCCCGCCGCGTTTTGCCCTTCGTGGACCCGTGGCCCTTGGACCTGACCGATGCGCTGGCGCAGACCGCCCGCTGGACGGTCGCGCAATTTGCCCGCACCTATACGGCACACGCGCCGTCGCGCCATTACGGGCTGGACCTGTTGCCTGCCTTGCAGCACCTTCACGCCGAGGCGCTTGCGGCCGTACCTGTGGCGCATCTGAAAGGCGCGCGCCCGACCTTTCACTATCGCTTGCCCGAAGCGCGGCTGGACGAGCCGGGCTGGAGCATCGCCTATGAATGGAACCGCTGGTGCCTGATCGAGGCGGTGGCGATCAACTCCGCCGTGCTGGAAGACCTTGCGCAGCGCTGGCAGGACCACCGCACAGCCCTCGTACCACGCGGGCGCGATTGGGCCGCACAGGTCGAAACCGTATTGGCAGCGGCCAATTTACGACCGCACTTGGGCGCTTGCACTGGCCAGCGGCGCTGATACCGGTTAGGTATCGGACAGATCACAGCCTGATTGCAGCGAGGATATTTTGGACACCAGTTTCGCGTCAGTCTTTTATGAAATAGCACTTCTGGTGCTGCTGGCCGCAGGTGTTGGCTTTATCGGCTTGTTGCTGCGCCAACCGCTTGTGGTGGCCTTCATCGCCGTGGGCGTGCTGGCAGGGCCGGATGCGCTGGGGCTGGTGTCGTCGACCGAGTTTATCGAAACCCTCAGCCAGATCTCAATCGCAGTGCTGCTGTTTCTGGTCGGGCTGAAGCTGGATGTCAGCTTGGTGCGCAATCTGGGCAAGGTGGCGGTGGCCACGGGACTGGGGCAGGTTACTTTCACGGCGTTTTTCGGCTTTCTGATCTGTCTTGCCCTTGGCCTTGATCCGGTCACATCGCTGTATATCGCCATAGCGCTGACGTTTTCATCGACGATTATCATCGTCAAGCTGTTGTCCGACAAACAGGAAATTGGCGCGCTGCATGGCAAGATCGCGCTGGGCTTTCTGATTGTGCAGGATATTTTCGTCGTACTGGCCATGGTCACGCTGTCGGCTATCGGGGTAGGTATGGGCGAAGATGCGGGCGGGCTGTGGGATGTCGCGCAGGTCTTTATTGGCGGCGCGGTCATGGTCGGCGCGGTGGTCGTGTTCATCCGCTATGTCGCAAACCCGCTGCTGGCACAGATCGCGCGCTCACCTGAATTGATGGTGATTTTTGCTGTGGGTTGGGCGGCCAGCCTTGCGGCATTGGGCGATGCGCTGGGCTTTGGCAAGGAATTGGGCGGGCTGCTGGCTGGTGTGTCGCTGGCCTCGACCGAATACCGCGAAGCGATTTCGTCGCGCCTTGCGTCCTTGCGCGATTTTCTGTTGTTGTTTTTCTTCATCAATCTGGGCGCATCGCTGCAACTCTCGACTCTGGGCGACCAGATCGGCCCCGCAATCGTGCTGTCGCTGTTCGTGCTGATCGGCAACCCGCTGATCGTGTTGGCGATCATGGGCTATATGGGCTACCGCAAGCGCACCGGCTTTCTGGCCGGTCTGACAGTGGCGCAGATATCCGAATTCTCGCTGATCTTCATGGCGATGGGCATCACCATCGGCCATATTGGCGGCGAGGCGATGGGGCTGGTCACGCTTGTGGGTCTCGTGACGATTGCGCTGTCGGTCTATATGATCACATGGTCGCACAAGCTGTTCGCGATCTGCGAGCCTTTTCTTGGACTGTTCGAGCGCAAGCGTCCCCACCGCGAACAGGACGACACCCAAAGCGTGGATGATGCGCGCAATGTGGATTTCGTGATCTTTGGGCTGGGCCGCTATGGCTGCCGGATCGGCAGCAAGCTGCATGACAAGGGCTACCGCGTGCTGGGCATAGACTTCGACCCCGAAGCGCTGGCGAACTGGCGGCGCATGGGGCTGGAGGCCAGCTATGGCGATGCGACCGACCCCGAATTTGTGGTGCATCTGGACCTGACAGGGGTGCAGGCGGTTGTCTCCGCTGTGCCGCGCGACCGTGGCGCCCTGACCGAGGCCGACCCCCAGCTTGCGCTGCTGCACGGCCTGAAATCGGCCAATTACAAGGGCAAGGTGTTCTTGTCCGTCCAGCAAGTGGCCGAGGCAGAGGACCTTATCGGCAAGGGGGCGAGTGTCGTGCTCAAGCCCTTCGACGATGCCGCGGATTACGCCGTGCGCCAGTTGACCGAGCAGGCAGAGAGTTAGGGCTGGGCGTCTGACACTGGTGTCGGATGTGGGGCGCGTTCATCTTCACTGGTCAATCCGCGTGGTTTTGGCTTGGACGCAGGGGCGATAGGTGGAAGTGAGCCCTTTGCGGAAGTTGAGGTTATGCACCAAGCCGCGCAACGTCGTGCCCGTGGGCGGCCCGGCGATGCGCGGCGGGCTGACGCCCTTGACTCCGCGCGGGGGCGAACGACCGAAAGGTCCCGCATTTCTGCCCTTCGCCCCAAACCCGGACAAGCGTCGCGCTGATTCCGCCTTGCTCCTGTCGCGCAGGAGGCCTAAGCCATGTGCCATGCGAATTCTGTTTCTCGGCGATGTTATGGGGCGGGCAGGGCGTGCGGCAGTGGCTGCATACCTGCCTTTGTTGCGCGCTGCATGGCGGCTGGAATTTGTCGTCATTAATGGCGAGAATGCCACCGGCGGCATGGGCCTGTCGCCAGATCACGCCAAATCCTTGCTCGAGGCGGGGGCCGATTGCATCACTCTGGGCGATCATGCCTTTGACCAGCGCACCATGCGCGAGTTTATCGCCACCGAGCCGCGCATTCTGCGGCCCCTGAATTTCGCCAAATCTGGCGCACCGGGCATCGGTGCGCGGGTTTTTGATGCCCCCGGCGGGCGGCGGGTGCTGGTGGCGCAGGCTTTGGGGCAGGTGTTTATGAAACAGCCCTATTCCGATCCGTTCTCGGCCATTGACCCGATCCTGCGCGCCCATCCGCGCGGCGGTATGGTGCAGGCGGCGATTGTCGATATCCATTGCGAAGCCACATCCGAGAAATACGCCATGGGCCATTGGTGCGACGGGCGCGCCAGTCTTGTGGTGGGCACGCATACGCATATCCCCACGGCGGATGCGCAGATCCTTGGCGGTGGCACAGGGTTTCAGGCCGATGCAGGCATGTGCGGCGATTACGACAGCATCATCGGGATGCACAAGGATGAACCTATGCGCCGTTTCATCACCGGTATGCCGCGCGCCCGGTTTGAACCCGCCTTGGGGGCGGCGACAGTATCGGGTACCTATATCGAGACAGATGACCGCACCGGACAGGCCACCCGTATTGAAATGGTGCGCCTTGGCGGGCGGCTGCCGCAGGCCGGCCCTGCGCCAGTGGACTTGCCCGTGACGCCAACCCATGCCAGCGGCTGATGCGCCCCTGCGCCTAGGCGTGGCGCTGGTCATGCTGGTGGGGATTGGCGCGCTCTGGGGGCTGGGTGCGCCCTTGGTGCGGTTTGCCCGGCTGGAAGGGCTTGGCACGTTTTCCGTTGTGTTGTGGCAAAGTGCCGTCGGGCTGATTGTGCTCGCGGCGGTGCAGATGGTGCGCGGGCGTTTCGATCTGCCGCGCGACCCTGCCTCACTGCTGCTGTATGCTGTGGTGGGGATGCTGGGCATCGTGCTGCCGCATCTGGCAGGCTATTGGGCGCTGGGGCATATTCCGGCGGGGGTGCACGCATTGCTAACTTCGCTGGTGCCGATGTTTGCACTGGCGCTCGCCCTTGGCCTGCGGATCGAGCGGTTTCGCCCCGTGCGCGCGCTTGGGCTGGGGCTTGGAGCGGCAGCGGTGGCATTGCTGGTGCTGCCAGACGAAAGCCTGCCGCCCTCGGTGCCGGTGGTGTTTGTGTTCATCTCGGCGCTGGCACCCTTGTGTTATGCGCTGGAGAGTGCCTTTGTCGCGCATATGTCGCGCGCGCAGGCGGGCGCATTGCAGGCGCTTCTGGGTGGCTCGCTGGTGGCGATGCTGGTCATGGTGCCGCTCACCTATGGCGCAGGTCAGCCGGTTTTGCCCAGATCGGCCCAACCGGCCATGCTGGCGCTGGTGTTGTCAGGGGCGTCCAGTGCGCTCGCCTATGCCGGATATGTCTCGCTTTTGCGCAGCGCGGGCAGTGTCTTTGCCACGCAGGTCGCCTATCTGGTGACGGCGTGGGCGATGCTGTGGTCGGTGCTGATTCTGGGCGAGCGGCATGGCCCTTGGGTCTGGCTGGCGATGGTTTTGCTGTTCGCGGGCCTGTTTCTTGTGCAACCCCGCCCCAAGCTTGCTCCGACAGTGCCGCCACTTACCTAAGGCCTGCTTGCATCTGACCATAAATATGCGAAACAATTACTTCAGCCACCGTGTTTGGGTGCGTAAAGGACGGAGACACGGTCATGTTCGGAATTGAACTTGGCGGAACGCTGCAAGCGATCTTCGCATTGCTGATCGTCTTTGGCATGTTTGTGTCCTTTCTGCGCGAAGCCTATCCGGTCGAGGTGACAGCCATTGGCGGCGCCGTGCTGATGCTGTTGCTGGGCGTTCTGCCCAAGGAAGCGGCACTCAATGCCTTTTCCAACCCTGCGCCCTGGACGATTGCGGCGCTGTTCATCATCGTGGGCGCGCTCGTGCGCACCGGCACATTGGACTGGATCACGCAAGCCGCTGTCAGAAATGTCGAAAAGCACCCGATTTTGACGCTGATCACATTGACCCTGACAGTTCTGTCTATGTCGGCTTTCGTCAACAACACCCCCATCGTCGTCGTCATGATCCCGGTGTTCATCACGTTGGCCAAGACCTTGGGCACATCTGCCTCCAAAGTGCTGATACCGCTAAGCTATCTGTCGATCATGGGCGGCACGCTGACCTTGCTGGGCACCTCGACCAACCTGCTGGTTGACGGGGTTGCGCGAGCCAATGGGCTGGAACCCTTTACTGTGTTCGAGATTACCAAGGTCGGCATCATCATGGCAGGTGCGGGGGTTTTGTATCTGGGTCTGATCGGTCGCCACTTGCTGCCAGACCGCAAATCCATGAGCGATCTGTTGTCGGACCGCTCGCGCACCAAGTTCTTTACCGAAGTGGCCATCCCCGAAGGGTCGCGTCTGATCGGACTGAAACTGGCCGAGGTTGATATCTTCAAACGCGAAGGCGCGCGCGTGATTGACGTGCTGCGCGGCGATGCGTCGCTGCGTTGGGGCGACATGAAAGAGATTGAAATGTGCGCCGGGGACCGTGTGGTCCTGCGTACCCAGATTTCCGAAGTGCTGGGGCTGAAGAAGAACCCCGATGTGACACAGGTCAACAGCCAAGAGGTTGACGACCCTGACCTGATTGGCCCGCAGCGCGATGTGGACCGTCTGTCCTCGGTCGAGACGACGACGGTCGAGGTGCTGATTTCGCCGGATTCGCGCATGGTGGGGCGGCGTCTGGGGGGGATGCGGTTGCGCAGGCGCTACGGGGTCTATCCGCTGGCGGTGCATCGTCGCAATCAGAATATCGGCACGAATATCGAAAATCTGGTGGTGCGGGTGGGCGACACGCTGCTGCTGGAAGGCGCGCCCGAAGATATCGGGCGGCTGGCGCAGGATATGAACCTTGCCGATATCACCAAACCGACCGAGCGCGCCTATCGGCGCAAACATGCGCCGATTGTCATCGTTGTGCTGGCTGCGATTGTGGTGCTGTCAGGCTTGGGGCTGGCCCCGATCGCGCCCTTGGCGTTTCTGGGGGTGGCGGTCGTGTTGCTGACCCGCTGCATTGACGCGGATGAGGCGTTCAGCTTTATCGACGGGCGGTTGCTCGCGTTGATTTTCGCCATGCTCAGTGTGGGTGCGGGGCTAGAGGCGTCGGGGGCCGTGCAACTGATTGTCAGCGGCGCATCGCCCATGCTGACGACCCTGTCGCCCTTCTTCCTGATCTTGTGCATTTATGTGCTGACCCTGACATTAACCGAACTTGTGACCAATAACGCGGTGGCTGTGGTGTTGACGCCGATTGTCATCAGCCTTGGGCTGGCGCTTGGGATTGATCCGCGCCCGCTTGTGGTGACGGTTATGCTGGGGGCGTCGGCGGCCTTTGCCACGCCCATCGGATACCAGACCAATACGCTTGTGTACGGGCCGGGCGGGTATAAATTCACCGATTTCATACGTGTGGGCCTGCCGATGCATTTTGTCATGGCCCCGACGGCGGCGTTCTTCATCCCCATTTTCTGGCCGCTCTGATCCGGTTCCCGCTGGCGGGGCTTTTCGGTGCTGCCGGAATTTTGTGCAAAGCTGCGCATCGCCGTGCCGAGGGTGCTGCCCTTTGAGGCGCGGCGGCCTGCGGCCTTGACTCCGCGCTTGGTGCGTAGCCTCAGGGCCCGCAAATCTGCGCCCCTGGCCATCACTCGGACAGCGCACGCTGTCTGACCATTTCCTTTAGCCTGTCCGGCTAGTCTGACAGGGCCGCCTGACCGGGCTTCTTCGCCATCAAGGCCAAGGGGCGCTTGTGCGGGGCGACATGAGGACAGGCATCAGCAAATGACCACTGAAAACAGCCCGCCCAACGGGCCGACACCGGAAAATATGGTGTCCTATTCCGAGCAGCTTCTCAACCTCAGCATCAAGCGCCTGACGCGGTTGCTGGAAAGCTATGATGACATCACGCCAGCCTGTGGAAAGGAATTGACCGAAGAATTCCGCAGCCTGCGCAAAGCCCTGGAGATTGCCTATCATGAACGTGCCCAGCTACAGAAACTCAAAGGTGTGGACGCCGCCAGCGGGACCGTCCTCGACCTTTGTGCCGCAAGAGATGAAATCGCCCGCCGAATTTCTCGCCTCCGCGCCGCCCGGGACAGTGGCGGAATTTCTTGACGGGTTAAGCGATACCGCCCTCGCAGCGCTGCCATGGCTGTTCGAGTTCTGGGCAGCCCCCCACCAACTGCCCCCCGAAGGCGACTGGCGCAGTTGGGTCTGTCTGGGCGGGCGCGGGGCAGGAAAGACGCGCGCGGGCGCGGAATGGGTGCGCGCGCAGGTCGAGGGCGCGCGGCCCAATGATGCAGGTGCTGCGCGCCGTGTGGCGCTGGTGGCCGAAACCTATGATCAGGCGCGCGATGTGATGGTGTTCGGCGATAGCGGTATTCTGGCCTGCTCGCCCCCTGACCGCCTGCCGCAATGGGAAGCGACCAAGCGCCGCCTTGTCTGGCCCAATGGCGCGATTGCGCAATGTTTTTCGGCCTCTGACCCCGAGGCGTTGCGCGGCCCGCAATTTGACGCGGCATGGTGTGACGAGTTGGCGAAATGGCCCAAAGCAGCCGAGGCATGGGACATGCTGCAATTCGCGCTGCGGCTGGGCGATCATCCGCGCCAGTTGATCACCACCACGCCCCGCGCGCAATCGACACTGAAATCCATCCTGCGCGCGCCCTCAACGGTCATGACCCATGCCGCAACCGAGGCCAACCGCGCATGGCTGGCACCGTCCTTTCTGGAAGAAATCCGCGCGCGCTATCGCGGATCGCATCTGGAACGGCAGGAACTGGACGGGGTGCTGGTGGAAGATACCGAAGGCACGCTCTGGCCAATGGCGCTGCTGGAACGCGCGCGGGTGGCGGATCTGCCCGAATTGTCGCGTGTGGTGGTGGCGGTGGACCCGGCGGTCAGTTCGGGTTCGAGATCGGACCTGTGCGGAATCGTGGTCGTGGGCGCCGTGACAGACGGCCCGCCGTCGGAATGGCGCGCCTATGTGCTGGAAGATGCCAGCCTGCGCGCCACCTCGCCCAGTGCATGGGCCCGCGCGGCACTGGATGCGATGGCGCGCCACAACGCCGAGCGGATCGTGGCTGAGGTCAATCAGGGCGGCGATCTGGTGGCCGAAGTGCTGCGTCAGATCGACCCGTTGGCACCCTACCGCGCGGTGCATGCGACACGCGGCAAGGCCGCGCGCGCGGAACCTGTGGCCGCGCTGTATGAGCAAGGGCGGGTGTTTCATGCGGCAAGGCTGGGGCCGCTGGAAGATCAGATGATGCAGATGACCGCACAAGGGTTTCGCGGCACCGGCAGCCCGGACCGCGTCGATGCGCTGGTCTGGGCGGTGCAGGATCTGATCCTTGGCCCGGCGGCGCGCTGGTCGCGCCCGATGGTGCGTACGCTGTGAGAACTGCGTCTTCATGGCTTGGCGCTAGGGTTCACCTCAGGCGGAAGAGATTTCGGAAACAGGCGGGGGGCTGTCTGCCCCCCGCACCCCCCGAGAGTATTTCGCGCAAGAAAATGGGGAACAGGATGGAGAGTGCGTCTGATGTTTGAATTTTTGCGCAAGGCAAGCCCCCCGGAACAGGCAACGCAGCCCGGAAGTGAGGCGAAAGCTTCGGCCGTTGGGCCGCTGACGGCGGGGCGGATAGCTGGCAAGGCGGCATATGGTGTGGCCGGGGCCGCATGGACGGCGCGCGATGACGTGTCGCTGACCCGCGCCGGGTTTCTGGGCAACCCGGTGGGCTTTCGCGCCGTGCGGCTGATCTCGGAGGCGGCAAGTGCGCTGCCGCTGATCTTGCAGGACTGTGCGCGGCGCTATGAAACGCATCCGGTGCTGGAGTTGATTTCGCGCCCCAATCCGGCGCAGGGGCGCGCAGAATTGTTCGAGGCGCTGTATGCGCAGCTGTTGTTGTCGGGCAATGCCTATCTGGAGGCAGTGACCGACGAGGCCGGGGCGGTGCGCGAATTGCATGTGCTGCGATCCGACCGGATGCGCGTGGTGCCGGGGTCCGATGGCTGGCCGGTGGCCTATGACTACACTGTCGGCACGGCCAAGCACCGCTTTCACATGCGCGAGGGAGCGGCCCCGATCTGTCATATCCGCAGCTTTCACCCGCAAGATGACCATTACGGCCTGTCGCCCTTGGAGGCCGCGCGCCGTGCGGTGGATGTGCATAATGCCGCGTCCCATTGGTCGAAGGCGCTTTTGGACAATGCCGCGCGCCCTTCTGGTGCGATTGTCTATCGCGGTGCAGAGGGGCAGGGCAGCATGAGCACCGAGCAGTTCGAGCGGCTGCAATCCGAGATGGAGGCGCATCACACCGGCGCGCGCAATGCAGGCCGCCCGATGCTGCTGGAAGGCGGGCTTGACTGGAAGCCGATGGGTTTCTCGCCCTCTGATATGGAGTTTCAGAAAACCAAGGAAGCGGCGGCGCGAGAGATTGCCACGGCCTTCGGCATCCCGCCCATGCTGCTGGGTATTCCGGGGGACGCGACCTATGCCAATTACCAAGAGGCCAATCGCGGGTTCTACCGTCTGACGGTCTTGCCGATGGCGATGCGGGTGACAGCGAGTGTCGCGCATTGGCTGTCAGAGTTCATCCCCGGCGAAGTGGAGTTGAAACCTGATCTTGATCAGGTGCCCGCACTGGCCGTGGAACGCGAACAGCAATGGCGGCGCGTGGGCGAGGCGTCGTTTCTGAGTGACGGCGAAAAGCGCGCGCTTCTGGGCCTGCCCCCGCATGTCGAGGGCGCATGAGCGCGCGCCGGGCCGTGGGCGGCTCGCGCTATCTCTATGACAGTTTCGAGGCGGCACAGGCGCGGATCGAGGCACACGAACGCGTGTTCGAGGTGCGCAAGGAAGCGCTGGAATTTCGGATGCTGCGGCTCGAATCCGCGTTGGAGCGGCTGGAAAAACGCCTGTGGCTGGCGGTGTTCGGTGTGGTTGCAGGGGTGCTGTTGCACGGCGCGCTGGCGCTGGCCAGTGCCTTGCAGTGAAAGGAAAGAGTGTATGGAATATAAATTCAGCCCGCCGCAGGCCGCGCTGAGCGTGACCGAGGGGCACAGGATCGGGGGCTATGCCTCGGTTTTCGGACGGCGCGACAAGGGTGGCGACACGGTTATGCCCGGTGCTTATGGCGCGTCGCTGAAACGGATGGCGGCGCGCGGCGATCAGGTGCGGATGCTGTGGCAGCATGACCCCGCGCAGCCCATCGGCCTGTGGGATGAGGTGGTCGAGGATGCGCATGGCCTGCGCGTCACAGGCCGCTTGCTGCCCGAAGTGGCCCGCGCCCGCGAGGCGCGCGCGCTGCTGCTGGCGGGGGCTGTGGACGGGCTGTCCATCGGCTACCGCACCCTGCGCGCCGAGGCGGTGCCGGGGGCTGGGCGCAAACTGATCGAGCTGGATTTGTGGGAGGTCAGCCTTGTGACCTTTCCCATGCAGGCCGAGGCGCGGATCACCCGCAAATCCGATATCCTGCGCGATCTGGATGCAATGACCGCGCGCATGAGCGCTGCGCGCGCCGATGTTGCGCGGCTGTAATCACCAGCGTGCGCTGCCTTCACCTGATCTTGGGCGATATCCTTTAACCTGCCCTTGATCGACATTTCCCCCTTCCCTTGCAGGAGACTGACATGACCCGACCCGTGCCCCCGGCAGCGGGCCAGAGCGGCGCGGCTGCGCCCATGGCCCATGACCCGGATATCGAGATGAAAGCCGCGATGCACGGCTTTGCGCAGGAATTCGATGCCTTTCAGGCCGAGATCACCCGGAAATTTTCACAACAGGAAGAGCGACTGACCATGCTGGATCGCAAGACTGCCCTTTCCCCCACCCGCCCGACATTAAGCCAGGGCGAGGCGGGCACCACCCTTCACCACAAGGCCTTTGACGCCTATTTGCGCTCTGGCGATGACAGCCCCCTGCGCGGGCTGGAGCTGGAGGCCAAGGGCCTGAACACGCAAGTGGCCGCCGAGGGGGGCTATCTGGTGGACCCTGAAACCGCATCTGTCATTCGCAGCGTGCTGCATGCGACCGCGTCCATCCGCGCAATTGCCAGTGTGGTCACGGTCGAGGCGACATCTTTTGATGTGCTGGTCGATCATACGGATGTGTCGTCCGGCTGGGCCACGGAATCTGGCAGTGTTGCGCCATCCGACAGCCCCACCATCGACCGTATCCCGATCCGGCTGCATGAACTGGCCGCGATGCCCAAAGCCAGCCAGCGCCTGCTGGATGACAGCGCGTTTGATGTTGAGGGGTGGCTGGCCGGTCGCATCGCATCCAAATTCGCGCGGGCCGAGGCTGCGGCCTTTATCCATGGCGATGGGGCCGACAAGCCGCGCGGTTTCCTGACCCATGACACGATTGACGAAGAGTTGTGGGAATGGGGCAATCTGGGCTATATCGCCACGGGCGCTGATGGCGATTTTGCCAGTGCCAATGCCTCTGACGCGATTGTCGATCTGGTCTATGCGCTGAGTGCGACTTACCGCGCCAATGCGGTGTTTGTCATGAATTCCAAAACCGCAGGGGCGGTGCGCAAGATGAAAGATGCCGATGGCCGCTTTCTGTGGTCGGATGGTCTGGCAGCGGGCGAGCCTGCGCGCCTGATGGGCTATCCGGTGCTGGTCGCCGAGGATATGCCCGATATCGCCACCGACAGCACGGCGATTGCCTTTGGCGATTTCGCGGCTGGCTATACGATTGCAGAGCGCCCCGATATGCGCGTGCTGCGTGACCCGTTCAGCGCGAAACCGCATGTGCTGTTCTATGCCACCAAGCGCGTGGGTGGCGATGTATCGGACTTCAAGGCCATCAAATTGCTGAAATTTGGCGCAAGCTGATGACGCTTCCTGCCCTGTGTGGTTGCGCAGGGCAGGGCGGGTGCCCTGATGCCTGTTTGCCCGGCCTGACCGGTCTTGCCCCTTTGCCCCCGCACGAGCGGGCCGGGCATGTCGGGGCACCCATTTTCCCGATTTTCTGCGCGAGGCTGACATGACCCTGACCGAGATCACCCCTATTCCCTTGGCGGCCTTGCCGCTGGCCGAGTTGCGCGACCATCTGCGCCTGTCGTCAGGCTTTGCCGATGACGCGACGCAGGACGGGCTGTTAGAGCAGTATGTGCGCGCCGCAATCGCCACAGTTGAAGGGCGGGTTGCGCGGGCCTTGTTCCTGCGCAGCTACAGCCTGCGACTGACGCGCTGGCGCAATGGCTATGCCCAAGCGCTGCCTGTGGCCCCGGTAACTGCGCTGCACAGCATGACGTTGCTGGATGCGGGCGGGGTGGAAACTCTGGTCGCGCCCGCGCGCTTCCGGCTGGATGCCGATGGCACCCGCCCACGGGTCGAGGCGGCGGGCACGGCCTTGCCGTCCATTCCGACCGGCGGTGCAGTGGTGATTGCGTTTTCAGCCGGGTTTGGTGGGGAGTGGACCAGTATTCCGGCTGACCTGCGCCAAGCGGTGCTGCTGTTGGCGGCGCAATATTATGAGGGGCGCGAGGCGGGCGGCAATCCGGATATGGGGTTTGGGGTGCGCGCGCTTCTGGAACGCTGGCGCGATCTGCGCCTTGGGGGGCGGGTATGAGCGCCGCGCCCAATCTTTCGCGGGCACTGGTGCTGCAAACCCCTGTCATCACACCCGATGGCGCGGGCGGCTTTGTGACCCAGTGGCAAGCGCTTGGTACATTATGGGCCGAAATTCGGGCGGGGGCGGGCCGCGAACGCTTTGCCAGTCTTGGCCCGTCGGGCGATGTGCGGCTGCGCATTCTGGTGCGCGCCGCCCCGCTTGGCTCTGACCGTCGCCCGCGCCCCGATCAACGCCTGGTCGAGGGCGCAAGGATTTTTCGAATTCTGGCGGTGGCCGAGGCCGATGTGCAGTGCCGCTATCTGGTCTGCACAGCGCAAGAGGAGCTGCCCGCATGAGCTATGTCATCGCCCCCGCCCTGCAAATGGCGATTTTCCAACATCTTGCCGCCGACAGCGCACTTGCGGCGCAGCTTGGCGGCGCGATCTATGACGCGATCCCGCCCGCGACCCCGCCCGCCACCTATGCGCTGATCGGCGTGGAGCAGGTGCTTGACCGCTCCGACAAGACCGGCCGCGGGGCCGAACATCGGTTGACGATTTCCGTCGTGACCAATGCCAGCGGCTTTCTGGCTGCAAAACAGGTGGCCGCGCGGATTTGCGAGCTGCTGGAGGCACCAAACCTTACCCTGTCGCGGGGTCGGCTGGTGGGTATGTGGTTTGACCGCGCCGAGGCCCGCAAGATCGAGGGCGACCAGACCCGCCGCATTGACCTGCGCTTTCGCGCGCGGGTCGAGGATAACTGAGTTTCACGAATTAGGAGGGTGGCCCAATGGGTGCACAGAATGGCAAGGATTTGCTGGTAAAGGTCGATATGACGGGCGACGGCCAGTTTGAAACCGTCGCGGGCCTGCGCGCCACGCGCATCAGCTTCAACGCGGAAGCGGTCGATGTGACCTCGCTGTCATCAGCGGGGGGGTGGCGCGAATTGCTGGGGGGCGCGGGGGTCAAATCGGCGGCAATTTCGGGCGCGGGCGTGTTCCGCGATGCAGGCACGGATGAACGGGCGCGCGCGATTTTCTTTAATGGCGAAACACCGCGCTTTCAGATCATCATTCCCGATTTTGGCATTATATCCGGCCCGTTCATGATTACCGGCCTTGATTATTCCGGCAGCCATAACGGCGAGGCGACGTTTGAATTGTCGCTTGCCTCGGCAGGTCAGCTCACCTTTGTGGCGGATTGATCCATGGCCAACCCCTATGCAGGCGAGGTGACGCTGGTGATGGACGGCCAGCCCCATGTGCTGCGCCTGACGCTTGGCGCGCTGGCCGAGTTGGAAGCAGCCCTTGGCGAGGACACGCTTCTGGCACTGGTCGAGCGGTTCGAGCAGGGGCGCTTTTGCGCGCGCGATGTGCTGGCCCTGCTGGTGGCGGGGTTGCGCGGCGGCGGCTGGCAGGGGCAGGCCGCTGATCTGACCCGCGCCGAGATCGCGGGCGGCATTCACGGTGCAGCACAAGTGGCCGCGCAAGTGCTGGCCCGCGCCTTTACCCCGCCTGCATGAGTGCCCTTGATTGGCCCGCGCTGATGCGCCTTGGCCTACGCGAGTTGCACCTGCGCCCGCGCGATTTCTGGGCGCTGACCCCGGTCGAGCTGATGATCATGGCCGGGCTGGAGGGCACGCCCGGACCCCTGACCCGTGCGCGGCTGAATGAATTGGCCGCACGCTACCCTGACACTGTGAAAGGCACGCAACATGACCAGTCTGAGTGATCTTGAGGCGCAGATTTCCGCGCTGGAGCAACGCCTTGGCCAGACCACAGGGCTGGTGGCCGAATTTGACAGCGAACTGGCAGGTCTGGGACGAAACCTGACCTTTGCAGGGCGCGAGGTGGACGGGCTGTCGCGCAGTTTCTCTACGGGGTTGCGGCGGGCTTTTGACGGCGTGATCTTTGACGGAATGCGCATGCAGGATGCGCTGCGCGGCATTGCGCAGTCGATGGCGGGCAGCGTTTACAATACCGCGATGCGCCCTGTGCAGAACGCCTTTGGCAGCCTTTTGGCGCAAGGGGTTACAGGGGCGATGGGGTCCATCATGCCCTTTGCCAAGGGCGGCGTCATTTCTCAGGCCACAGCATTTCCCATGCGCGGCGGCATGGGCCTGATGGGCGAGGCGGGACCAGAGGCGATCATGCCGCTGTCGCGCGGCCCTGACGGGCGCTTGGGCGTGCGCGCGGCAGGTGGCGGCGGGGCGGTGAATGTAAGTTTCAACATCCAGACCCCCGATGTGGCGGGCTTTCAACGCTCGCAAACCCAGATCGCGGCACAGATGGGCCGCCTTCTGTCGCAAGGCAATCGCAACCGCTGAAAGGGGGCACATAGTGGCATTTCACGACATCCGATTTCCCGCCAATCTGAGTTTTGGCGCACTTGGCGGGCCAGAGCGGCGCACCGAAATTGTAGAGTTGGCCAATGGCCATGAGGAACGCAACACGCCCTGGGCCGCATCGCGCAGGCGCTATGATGCAGGCATGGGCCTGCGCGCGCTCGATGATCTGGAAGCGATGGTCGCGTTTTTCGAGGCGCGCCAAGGCATGTTACATGCCTTTCGCTGGAAGGATTGGGGCGATTACCGGTCTGCCCCCGCCTCGAAACCCATCACAGTGTTTGACCAGCTTCTGGGCCTTGGGGATGGCACAAACCGGGTGTTTCAGCTGCGCAAGGCCTACCGTTCGGGGGCGCAGACGATCTGGCGCGAGATTGTCAAACCTGTGGCGGGGTCGGTTCTGGCCGCGATCGGGCGCGATGAGATGAGTTTCGGGCTGGATTATGAGGTCGATGCCGCAACCGGCCAGATGATATTTGCCCGCCCCCCCGATGCCGGGGCCGAAGTGCAGGCCGGGTTTGAATTTGATGTGCCCGTGCGGTTTGACACCGATCTGATCCAGATTTCGGTTGCCAGTTTCAAAGCAGGCGAATTGCCACGCGTTCCGGTGGTCGAGGTGCGCTTATGAGTATTGCTGCACATCTGGCGTTAGGGGCCACGACCATCGCCCGCGCATGGGCGCTGACGCGCGCTGACGGGGTGACTCTGGGCTTTACCGACCATGACCGTGATCTGGGTTTCGACGGGGTGATTTTTCGCGCCGATGCGGGCCTGAATGCGCGCGCGTTGGAGCAGGTCACAGGGCTGGCGGTCGATAATTCCGAGGCGGTGGGTGCCCTGCGCGATGCGGGCCTGAATGAGGGTGACATCACGGCTGGCCGCTATGACGGGGCCGCTTTGCGCATATGGGAGGTGAACTGGACCGATGTCCCCCAGCGCCGCATGATCTTTCGCGGCACATTGGGCGAGATCACGCGCGCAGGGGGGGCGTTTCGTGCGGAATTGCGCGGGCTTTCGGAACCCTTGGGCCAGCAGGGCGGGCGGGTCTATCACGCGGCCTGTGCGGCAGTGCTGGGGGACGCGGCATGCGGGCTTGATCTGGAGACGCCGGGTTATAGCGCGCAGGCGCAAGTGCTGCGCGTGCAAGACGGGCAGCATTTCCACTTTGCCGGACTGGATACGGTCGCGCCGGGATGGTTTGCGCAGGGGCGGCTGAGCGTGCAAGGGGGTGCCGCGTTGGGGCTGGTCGGCCATATCCGCGAGGACCGTATGCAAGACGGCGCGCGCCTGATCTCGCTTTGGGACAGTTTGCGCGCACCTGTCGCGCCCGGTGATCCGGTGCGGCTGGAGGTGGGCTGTGACAAACAGGCCGCAACCTGCCGTCAGAAATTCGCCAATTTCCTGAATTTTCGCGGCTTTCCCGATATTCCGGGCGAAGACTGGTTGATGGCCTATCCCAAGGCGGGCCAGCCCAATACCGGCGGCTCGCGGCGCGGATGAGCGGGCAGGCAGATATTGTGGCCCATGCGCAGCACTGGATCGGCACACCCTATCATCACCGCGCCAGTCTGCGTGGGGCAGGGGCCGATTGTCTGGGCCTGATCCGGGGCATCTGGCGCGCGCAATGCGGGGCAGAACCCGTACCCGTGCCGGATTATTCCCCCAGTTGGGCCGAGGCGGGCGGGGATGAGGCGCTGTGGCAGGCCTTGATGCGCCATATGACGCCTGCATCCGTGCCCGCAGACGGGCAGGTTCTGCTGTTCCGGTTGCAAAGCCGCGCGCTGGCCAAGCATCTGGGCATTCAGTGCGGGGGCGGCGCGCAGTTCATCCATGCCTGCCCGCGCGCAGGTGTGGTGCAAGCGCCGCTGTCTGCCCCTTGGGCGCGCCGGATCGTGGCGCGTTTCACCTTTCCCGCAGTTTTTGATCGAATGGAGTGACGCATGGCAACCTTGGTGCTTTCGGCGGTGGGTGCGGCAGTGGGGTCCAGCTTTGGCGGAGCTGTTCTGGGCCTGTCTGGTATGGTGATCGGGCGTGCGGTCGGTGCAACACTGGGCCGTGTGATCGACCAGCGGCTGATGGGCGCGGGGTCCGAGGTGATCGAGCATGGCCGCATGGACCGGCTGCGCCTGACCGGCGCGATGGAGGGTGCGCCCGTGCCCCGCGTCTGGGGCCGTGTGCGTCTGGGCGGGCAGGTGATCTGGTCCAGCACATTCCGCGAAAGGGTACGCAGTTCGGGCGGGGGTGGCAAGATCGTCAAGAAGCCGACCGTGCGCGAGTTCAGTTATTCGGTCTCGGTCGCGGTGGCGCTGTGCGAAGGTCCAATCCTTGGGGTCGGGCGTATCTGGGCGGATGGGCAGGAAATCGCACCCGCCGATCTGAACCTGCGGCTGTATCTTGGGGGCGAAGACCAGCTTCCCGACCCGCTGATCGAGGCGATTGAGGGGGCGGGCCATGCGCCGGCCTATCGCGGCATCGCCTATGTCGTGATCGAGGATCTTGAGTTGGGCGCTTTTGGCAACCGCGTGCCGCAACTGAGTTTCGAGGTCAGCCGCAACACACAAAGTGAAGCCGCGCAGAGTCTGAGCGACCATGTGCAGGCTGTGGCCCTGATGCCGGGCTCAGGGGATTTCGCACTGAGCACCACTCCGATTTATACACGAAACCGCTCGCATATTCTGGATGAGGCAAACCTTAATCCGCTGGCGCTGGCCTTTTTACAGCCGTTTATCAACCCTGTCAGCACGCCCATGAATCTGAACTCCCCCACAGGGGTGAGCGATGTCGAGGCGGCACTGGACACTTTGGTGCGCGAACTGCCCCAATGCCGCTCTGCCTTGTTGATCGTGTCGTGGTTCGGGTCTGATTTGCGCGCGGGCCTGTGCCAGATTGAGCCGAAAGTCGAATACTCCAGCCGCCTGGCCCCGGCGCAGCCGTGGTCCGTGGCGGGCCGCGCCGCCCTTGCCACGCCGGAAGTGGCGCGTGTTGCAGGGGAATTGGTTTATGGCGGCACCCCCTCTGACGCCTCGGTGATCGAGGCAATTGGCGCGTTGAAAGCGCGCGGGCAGGCGGTTGTCTATTACCCGTTCATCCTGATGGAAATCCTGCCCGAAAACGGCCTGCCCGACCCGTGGTCTGCCGCGGAAGATCAGCCCGTCTTGCCTTGGCGCGGGCGCATCACCACGGCAAAAGCACCGGGCCAGCCCGGCAGTGCGGACGGGACAATGCAGGCCGAGGCAGAAGTCGCCGCTTTCTTCGGGACAGCACAAGCCAGCGACTTCGCTGTCACTGCTGGCAGAGTCACCTATTCCGGCCCGTCAGAATGGCGCTACCGCCGGTTCATTCTGCATCAGGCGGCGCTTTGCGCGGCGGGGGGCGGGGTGGATGCGTTTTGCATCGGCTCCGAGATGCGCAGCCTGACGCAGATCCGCGGGGCGGCGCACAGCTTTCCCGCCGTCGCCGCGCTGATCGCACTGGCCGCCGAGGTGCGCGCCCTGCTGGGACCGGAGGTGAAGCTGACCTATGCCGCCGACTGGTCGGAATATTTCGGCTACATCACAGCGCAGGGCGACCGGTTCTTCCACCTCGACCCGCTTTGGGCGGATGAGAACATAGATTTCATCGGCATCGACAATTACATGCCGTTGTCGGACTGGCGGGACGGGCGGGCGCATCGGGATGCGGATTGGGGCACAGTCTATAATCTGGACTATCTGCGCGCCAATGTCGCGGGGGGCGAGGGGTATGATTGGTTCTATGCCACTGAAACCGACCGCCGCTCGCAAAACCGCACCCCGATAGTGGACAGTTCAGACTGGCAGGAAGACTGGATCTGGCGCAACAAGGATTTGCGCAGCTGGTGGGAAAATGACCATCACGAGCGCGTGGATGGGGTGCGCGCGACCAGCCCGACGGCATGGGTGCCCCGTTCAAAACCGTTCTGGTTCACCGAATATGGCTGTGCGGCGATTGATCGAGGTACGAACCAGCCGAATGTGTTTCTGGACCCGAAATCCTCTGAATCCTTTATGCCGCATTTCTCGCGCGGGTGGCGCGATGATGCTGTCCAGATGCAATATGTGCGGGCCGTCAATTCCTATTGGGCCGATCCTGCGCATAACCCCGTATCTGAGGCTTATGGCGGGCCAATGGTCGATATGGCGCGCGCGCATCTTTGGGCATGGGATGCGCGGCCTTATCCGTGGTTTCCCGGCAATCAGGCGTTGTGGTCGGATGGCGCAAACTGGCAGCGCGGGCATTGGATCACAGGGCGCGCAACCGGCCAGCCGCTGGACGGGGTGATCGCCGAGATTTGCGCGCGCGCAGGTGTTCGGGATGTCGATGTGAGCCGGGTTTACGGCGTGGTGCGCGGGTTTGCCTTTGCTTCGACCGAGGCACCGCGCGCCATGTTGCAGGCGCTGATGCTTGCATATGGCGTCGAGGCGGTGGAGCGTGGCGGCGTGCTGCGGTTCGCGATGCGCAACGGGCAGGCGGTCGCCGCCCTTGGGCCGGATGACCTGCTTCGCCATGACAGCGGTGATCTGGCTCTAACCCGCGCGCCAGAGGCGGAACTCTCTGGCCGCGTCCGGCTGGGCTATGTCGAGGAGGGCGCGGATTTCGACATGCGCATGGCCGAGGCGAGCTTTCCGGGGGACAGCGAAAGCCGGGCCTCTGGCTCTGATCTGCCGTTGGTGCTGACCGAGGGCGAGGCCGTGCTGATTGCCGAGCGTTGGCTGGCACAGGCGCGGGTGGCGCGGGACACGGCGCGGTTTCGGCTGCCGCCCTCGCGTAACTTGGGCGCGGGCGATGTGGTGGCGCTGGATATGGGGGCGGGTGGGGCGCTGTGGCGGATCGACCGCGTCACCCTGTCTGCAGGGCGCGAGTTAGAGGCCACGCGCGTGGAAGACGCGGTCTATGAATGGGGCGAGACGGCGCGCGCAGGTGGCACCCTGACCCCCTATCAGGCACCCGCACCAGTGCAGCCTATCTTTCTGGACCTGCCGCTGATCACTGGCGAAGAGGTGCCCCAGCACCCGTGGCTTGCGGTGTCGGCGCGCGCTTGGCCGGGGCTGGTGGTGGTGCATCACCGCACGGGGCCAGATGCGTTCGCGTTGGACGCGCTGGTGGCCTGCCCGGCGCGTATTGGCGTGACGGAGTCGCCGTTATTTGCCGCCGGGCCGGGCCTGTGGGATCGCGGGCCTGCGCTGCGGGTGCGGATGCTGTCGGGCCATCTGGACTCGGTCGCCCCTGCGGTGGTGCTGGGCGGGGCCAATCTGATGGCCATCGGCATGGGGGCCGCGTGGGAGCTGTTTCAATTCGCCGAGGCAGAGTTGGTCGCCCCCGGTGTCTATGATCTGCGTCTGCGTCTGCGCGGGCAGGAGGGCACGGATGGGGTGATGCCGCAGGTCTGGGCAGCGGGGGCTTTGGTGGTGATGATAGATGCGGCACTGGAGCAATTGGCCGTACCGCTGGAGGGCTTGGGTCTGGCGCGGAACTATCGCATCGGGCCTGCCAGCCGCCCGCTGAGTGACCCGAGCCATCACGATGTGCCCGCGGTGTTCACAGGCGTGGGCCTGCGCCCTTATCGGCCTGCGCATCTGCGTGCGCGTTGGGGGGGCGGGGGCGATCTGCATCTGGCTTGGGTCCGGCGCACGCGGCGGGGGGGTGATGGCTGGGGGCTGGCCGAAGTGCCGCTGTTCGAGGCCTATGAGCGTTATATCCTGCGGGTGCGCAAGGGCGGCGCGGTGTTGCGAGAGGTGACCTGTGATGCGCCGGAATTCACCTATACTGCGCAGGCGCAGGTGCACGATGGGGTTGCGGACAGTTTTGCGATTGAAGTGGCGCAACTCTCGGATGTGTTCGGACCCGGTCCCTTTGCACGGCTGGAATTGGGCCAGTGATGCGCCCCCGCGCGCACGCGGCCCGCCCACCCACCCCCGCAAACCGGCGCTGCCGGTTTGCTTGCCGCTTGCGCACGGGGGCGGCGCGTGGCGGTGGCGATGCGTGAGATCACGCAAGGCGATATCTGTGCGGCGGCGCGCGTGCTGCTAGCGCACCCAAAGCGCGACTGGCCGCTCCTGATGGCGCAGATGCTGTATGAGGCGCATGTCGCGGATTGCTACCGCAAGCGTTTTGGCCGCGCGCATCCGCGCCTTGGCACGGGCAGCTTGATGAGCGTGGCGCTGGCACGGGGTCCGGCGCCAGTCCCTGTGGCGGCGGATAGTGTCAGTCTTGTGGCGACGGGGGCTGTGATTGCCGCTGTGCTGGTGTGGCGCGCAGAGCGACAGCGCAAGGCGTGGCTGCGCGACGAATCCCCCTTTCCCTGCTGCGCACAGATGCCTATATCGGCGCCATGGCACAAACACCCCTTCTGCAACTCTCGAATATCTCGCTGACCTATGGTGGCAATCCTGTCTTTGACGGGTTGGATCTGGTTGTTCAGCCCAATGACCGTGTGGCCCTTGTGGGGCGCAACGGCTCTGGCAAATCCACGCTGATGAAAGTCATGGCAGCCCTTGTCGAGGTCGACAAAGGCGCGCGCAGCCTCTCGCCCGGTGTGACGGTTGGCTATATGGAGCAGGACCCAGATTTCGCCGGGTTTGACACGCTGGGCGATTATGCCGCCCAGAATCTTGACCCCGCCGAGACGTATCGCATCGAGATGGCCGCTGAGGGGCTTGATTTCGACCCCAGCCTTGACCCCGAAAAGGCCTCGGGCGGGGAGCGGCGGCGCGCGGCATTGGCCAAGTTGCTGGCCGAAGCGCCCGAATTGATGCTGCTGGACGAGCCGACCAACCATCTGGACATTCACGCCATCGGCTGGCTGGAAGCGCGCCTGCGCGAGACGCGCGCGGCCTATGTGCTGATCAGCCATGACCGTGCGTTTCTGCGCGCGCTCAGCCGTGCCACTTTGTGGATCGACCGGGGGCAGGTGCGGCGGCGCGAATCCGGTTTTGACGGGTTCGAGGAGTGGCGCGACACACTTTGGGCGCAGGAAGATGACGCCCGCCACAAGCTGGACCGCAAGATCAAGGCCGAGGCGCGCTGGGCGGTGGAAGGGATCAGCGCGCGGCGCAAGCGCAACCAGGGCCGCGTGCGCGCCCTTCAGGATTTGCGCGCCGAGCGTGCAAGCCAGATCCGGCGGCAGGGCACGGCGGCCATGGCGATGGAAGCTGCGGCCCCGTCGGGCAAGCTGGTGGCCGAGTTGGAGAATGTCCATAAGGCGTATGGCGACCGGGTGATCCTGCGCGACTTCTCGTTGCGGGTGACGCGCGGGGAACGTGTGGCCTTTGTCGGCCCTAATGGCGCGGGCAAGACGACGCTGCTGCGCATGATTACCGGCGCGGAAGAGGCCGATGCGGGCAATATCAGGCGCGGGACCAATCTGGAAACTGCCATTTTCGACCAGAGCCGTGCGCAACTGGACCCGAATGCCTCGCTCTGGGAAAACCTGACGGGTGATCCGTTGATGCGGGTGCCGGGGCAGGCGGATCAGGTGATGGTGCGGGGCCAGCCCAAGCATGTGGTCGGCTATCTGAAGGAATTTCTGTTCGATGAGGCGCAGGCGCGCGCGCCTGTGCGCTCGCTTTCGGGGGGCGAGCGGGCGCGGCTGTTGCTGGCGCGGATCATGGCGCAGCCTGCCAATCTGCTGGTGTTGGACGAGCCGACCAATGATCTGGATGTGGAAACGCTGGACCTGTTGCAAGATATCCTGAGCGAGTTTGACGGCACGGTGCTGCTGGTCAGCCATGACCGCGATTTCATTGACCGCATCGCCTCGACCACGTTGGTGTTTGAGGGGGAGGGGCGTGTGACGGCCTATGCGGGCGGGTGGTCGGATTATCTGGCGCAGCGCAGTGAGGGCGAGGCCCCTGCGGTGCAATCCGCCCCTGCCCCGCGCAGCAAGGAGAAGGGCAAGAGCAAGGCGAAAGCCAAGACTGGCCTGAGCTATACCGAGACGCACCGGCTGGAAAAACTGCCCGCCGAGATCGCGCGGCTGGAGGCAGAGATTGCGAAGCTGGCCGGGCTTCTGACGGATGCCGAGTTGTTCACGCGCGAGCCGGTCAAGTTCCGCAAGGCGACCGAGGCGATGGCCGCGCGCCAGACCGCGCTGGAACTGGCCGAGGAAGAATGGCTGGCGCTGGAGGAGAAGGCGGCGGGGTGAGGGGCCAACCCGCCGGACATCTGACTTGCGCCGCGCGGAAGCGAAGGCCGCCGCGCCGCAAAGTGCCGTGGGTGGCGGGCGGATGCGGCGGGGCCTGATCCACTGCGCGACCGCCCGCACAGCGTTCAATCCGTCATATAGACGTTTGTGACACTAGCGCCGCGCGCCGAATATGGCGGAGCCGACGCGCACATGGGTGGCGCCCTGCGCAATCGCAATCTCGAAATCATCGCTCATGCCCATTGACAGGCTGTCCAGCCCGTTGCGCGCGCCTATATCGGCCAGTTGGGCGAAATGGGCGGCGGGGTCTTCGTCGACGGGCGGGATGCACATGACGCCGACAATTGGCAGGTCCAGCGTGCGGGCATCCTTGATAAAGCGGTCGGCATCATCGGGCAGCACGCCGGCCTTTTGCGGCTCTGCGCCGGTGTTGACCTGCACGAACAGATCGGGGCAGTGGCCCAACTCTTGCGCAAGGCGTGCGAAACTCTGGGCCAGTTTGGGCCGGTCGAGGGAATGGATGGCCTGAAACAACTCCATCGCCTGGCGGGCCTTGTTGCTTTGCAACGGGCCGAGCAGATGCACCGCGACGTCGCCGAAGCGGTCGCGCCAGCCGGGCCATTTTCCGGCGGCTTCCTGCACGCGGTTTTCACCAAACAGGCGGTGGCCTGCGTCCAGCACAGGCAAGACGCGGTCTTCGGGTTGTTCTTTGGACACAGCGATCAATTGGACCGAGCCGCTGGGACGCTGCGCCGCAGCTTCTGCCGTCGCGATCCGGGCGCGGATGTCTGTCAGGGACATGGGGGTGTCATTCTCCGATGAAGATGCGCGGTGATCTGGGGCGCTGGGTGTCGGGGTCAAGTTCGAACGCGGCCCCGAACCGCACCCCGCCATCGGTTTCGCCGGTAAATTCAAATTTCAGCCGTGCGCGGGCGGTCATGCGCAGCCCGTTTTCGCGTTGCTGCGCCCAGTCGGGCGGGCGGTCATAGACCAGCCCCATCCGCGCATCGCCCGAGACTTTCGGCCCGAGTTCCTGCGCAGAGGCGGGCAGGGCAAGCAGCAGGCAGGCGAAAAGGGGGCGGAGCATCGGTCAGACCTTTGCGATTCGTCACATTGGGGCAAGTGTGCCGCCCATAGGGCTGCGGTGCAACCCCTGCCTATCTGGCAACGCTGCGCACATCCTGCCCCGCACCGATAAAGACGCCGCCGACACCGTCGAGGGCGGCGGAGGTGGTTTCACACCCCGAGAGCAGGAACACGCCAAGGATCATACCAAGTGCCGAGATTTTCAAGGGTTTCATACTGCCTGCCTTATGGTTTGTTGGTTTGGCATAAATTACCCGGAATTCAGGGTCTGTGTGAAGAGTGCTGTTATCAAAAAGAAAAGAGCGGGCAAATGCCCGCTCTTT
>Ga0207421_10002058_pt1 | contig 25376 bp, 15 predicted proteins | sample SodLakKL_010_SED_4_FD_187542 | JGI IMG/M metagenome (GOLD analysis project Ga0207421, IMG submission 187542) | Alkaline sediment microbial communities from Lake Tanatar, Kulunda Steppe, Russia - 8KL_010_SED (SPAdes) (version 2) | ecosystem: Environmental > Aquatic > Non-marine Saline and... | reverse complement strand
AGAAGCTATACCTGAAGACGATCGGGTGTTCAGCCACTGGGAAGGCGATGTGCCCGAAGGAGAAGAAGAAAAATCTGAAATAACGATAACTATGGACGATAACAAGCAGATAACAGCACACTTTTTACGTGAACCGTTCTTTGAATTAGATATAATCGATTACAACAAAGAAGTGGCTGAAGGTGAAGAAGTATTTGTAGAGTATACCGTAACAAATACTGGACAAATTCAGGGCAGGCAGACCATCGAATTCAGAGTAGACAGCGAGTTAAAAGATAGTGAAGAAATCACGCTCGGACCCGACGAGGTGTACGAAGGCAATTTTACCTGGGAGTCTGAAGAAAAAGGGACTTTTGAACTTGAGATCAGAAGTTATGACGATGAGGATGTGGAGAGTACAACTAGTATTACTGTTTCTGTGATAGAGGAAGAGCAGGAAGAAGATCCTTTCATCGTATGGTGGTTGATTCTTTTACTCGCGGCGGGAGTCATCATCGTCTTAGCTTTCTTGATGAAAAGAAAGAAAGAAGGCCCCAAGACAAAAAAAGAAGAATCATGGGAAGAAGTATTAGGATTGAAGGATGCATAAGGATCGATAAGCTTTAAAAAACTCAAGAATCAGGTAGTTCTTCCTTCAGCTCGGAAAGTTTCGACTCTATGGGGGTCAAGTTTGGTTCGAGATCGAGTGCTTTCTCTAAACAATCTTTGGCTTTGTTCAATCTTCCTTTCTCCTTGAAGATGATCCCTTTATTGGACCATGCCTCCGGATCCTCTGGTTCTATAGAGGTTACCTTGTCGAAGCACTTTATGGCTTCATCCTTCTGTCCTTGGTGATAGTACGCATAACCCTTATTATACCATGCTTGAACAAGATCGGGATCGATGGAAGAAGCTCTTTCATAGCACTTTATGGCCTCATCGTATTCTTCCTTTTGAGCGTGTACCGCCCCTTTATTGTTCCAAGTTTTCGCGTCTTCCGGTTCAAGCGAAGTGGCTTTTTCAAAACACTCTATCGCCTTTTTGAATTCGCTTTGATTGTAGTAGGAAATTCCTTTGTTATACCATGCTTGAACAAGATCGGGATCGATAGAAAATGCCCTTTCATAGCAGTTCACAGCTTCATCGTATTCTTCCTTTCCAGCGTATACTGCTCCTTTATTGTTCCAGATCTCAGCGTCTTCAGGATTTAGGGATAATGCCTTTTCGAAGCACTCTATGGCTTCGTCGTACTGCTCTTTTTCCTTATATGCGGAAGCCTTTACGGTCCACGCTTCCGCATCGTCTGGATCAATCTCCGTAACTCTATCAAAGCACTTTATAGCTTCTCCGTATTCATCTTGTTCATAGTAGGTTACGCCTTTTATCGCCCATGCTTTGGCATACTCCGGCTCGATAGAGGTAGCTCTGTCGAAACACTCTACGGCCTTGTCGGCTTTTCCGTCTCTTTTATGAGTCAATCCTTTGTTGTTCCACGCTTCTACGTAATTTTGGTCGATAGAAAGGGCCTTTTCATAGTACTTTATAGCCTGGTCGTATTCGCCTTTTTCTCTGTGAGCGGAAGCTTTTACAGCCCACGCTTCCGCGTCATCAGGATCAATCTCCGTGACTTTATCAAAACACTTTATAGCTTTACCGTATTCTTCCTTTTCAAAGTTAGCTACACCTTTATTGGACCAAGCTTCCGCAAGGTCAGGATCTATAGATATGGCTTTTTCATAACACGTTATAGCTTCGTCGTATTCCTGCTTTTCTGCGTAGGCTACACCCTTATTGGACCATGTTTCGGCTGAATCAGGATCAATGGAGGTTACTTCGTCGAATTCATCCACTGCCCCTTCGTAACTTCCTTTTTCCAGTTTTCTTACGCCTTTTTCAAAGTGTTCTTTCACTTTATCGGAGATCTCATTCTCCGAATCACATATAGCCGTACTAGTATTTCCATCGATCTCAAAATGAGCGCGATCATTTTTTATTCCGTTTTTAGAGGGCAGATCACTATCGCAGTTTTCACATGAATTTGCACTAAGAGGATTTTTTGTCCCGCAGTTACTACATCTAATCATCTTCTTCACCTTGATTGCAAAATGTTTTATTCCATCAATAGACTTAATGACTTTTTGTTATATAGATATTGAGGTTTTGCCTTTATATAATATTCGAAAAACTCTCGCTTTACACGACAAAATGTAATAAACAACGGCACAATACCTTCTTCGAAAATGAAAGACGAAGAGAAACAGCCTTCTTTGAAATCACAGGAAGTCAAGTCCATAGAGAGGCTTTATGAGCAAGTCAGAGACTACGACCTTGTTTTGACCGTAGACGCGCCTTTAGCCGATGCCATAAACACTCGACTAGAGCAGCCAAAACTCGGTCTTTTCGCAACGACACCGAGAAGATGGGCCTTGAATAAGATGGATTCGGATGAAATCATAGAAAACGACCGTGACCTCTTCTTGAACATAGTCAATCATCTTGATATAGATTGGAAACGAACAGCGCATATCCTTGAAAATATACTCGATTGTTGGAAAGAAACCGGTGATCCCGACAACATCCTCAGAGAAGAGATGTTTGACGATCAAGAGACAAAGAGTGTCTTGAAAGTAATCCAAAGTACAGTGAATCCATATACCGCCTTGGAAAGACACACACTCCCAGAAAGCAAAAAAGTAGCGGTGATAGCGTTCCATCAGTTCAACGCTTTAGACAAGAAGATACTTCCTGATGATCATGACGTGATCTCACCTTTTTTGGAGCGCAAGGATGAACAGCCACACTTTGATATATTCAATTCATCTGCAGAGATGGTAGAAACGGTGTTAAGCAGCGTGAAAAGATTGGAACCTGAAGATGTTGGTGTAGTGGTAGAGAAAGGGTCCCAATACAACTATCTGATCCAAGCCGGTTTACGATCAAATGATATCCCGTATATGCTATCGAGAGATATAACCGAGAACGAAGCTCTCAGGAATTTCATGAACCTGATCAGATTGGCATTCTTCAAACGAGGAATCAAGATAGGAGAAGTGAAGTCGTTCGTTGAAGATGAACAGAAGATAGATCCTAAAATCAGCGAATATTTTCTTCGATCATCAATAGATCCTGCTCTGATAGGCATCAAAAAGAAACTCGATGAATTACCTGAGATGACCTTTCAAGAAATTTTAAAGGATGATATATTCGAAAACGAACTTGAAGAATTAGAAAATCAGCTGGAGAAACTCGGCCTTCTCGATAAAAAGATCACACTTCGGCTGCTCAACTCACTATCTTATTATCTGAACACCTTCGATGTGCCTTCCGAGAGTACGGATCGCGGCGTCTTGATAGCATCGCCGAAAACGTCCGCATATATAGATAGGTCAGTGATATTTTACATCGGTATGGACACTTCATGGACCCCGGAAAGTTCCGCTAGACCTTGGGTAGATAAAGACAAGTTCGACCATAAAAAAAGGAACGATTTCAAGATACTGCTTCAGAACGGGCAGCAGAGATACTTTCTGGTCCAAGATAGAGTGATGGATCAAAATGTGACACCGTCATTCTATTTTAACGAATTCACGGAGGAAGAGATAGAAAGCTTCAGAGACCTGAAGCATGAACTGAGGAAAAAGGAACTCATCTCAGAAGAAAGAGCTTTCTCAAAAGAGCATATAGAGGTCGATGAACACAGGAAAGAGATGATGAGTCAAACCGCCCTGAACGCATTATCGTACTGTCCTAAAGACCAATTCTTCTCCGAACTCATCGATACCTCGGATAAACCTTACTTCAGGAAAGGTACGCTTTTTCACGACTTTGCAGAATACTACGTAAATCATCCTGAAGTGGAAGAAGAACTTGAAGAAGTTGTACAGAAGATGATCGAACATATGTCGCCTTTCATAGAGGAATACGAAAGGATCGGATTGAGAACCCAGTTCCTCATAGGCGTTAAGAACCTTATAGCTTTCCTTAAAAATAGTGAACCGGGTTTAAAGGAGCCCAAAGGTTACGTGAAGAAATACACAGAAAATATATTCGCAGAGCATTTTGGCGAGGAGATAAATACGAAGTTCACTGAATCGTCTTTTTACAATAAAAAAGTAGGAGCAAAAGGAAAGGTCGACCTCATTCTCGATAAAGATCACATAGTCGATCATAAGTCCGGAAGAAAAAAATCGATATACCAGATTATCAGAGATTCAGATATCGAAGATATAGGTAGAAAACCGGACTTTCAAGCCAAGATGTACATAGCTCATCATCGACATCATCATCCGGATACACCTATCACCTTCACATTTTACCATCTTCTGGAGAACAGCGACGAAGTGGTCACCGGTGAAGACTCTCCTGAGCAGAACGAACTAGAGATAAAATATCATCCACGAAAATTCGACCATATCTTCCAAAAAGAAAAGATATTCGAATCGCTGAAATCATCCAAAAACCGGAAGAAGGTTCTAGATAAGCTGGGATATAATCGATATCGAAATTTTTTTGAAGATAGAAGTCTACCAGAAGTGGATAAACAGGAGATAAAGAACAAAGATATCACCACCGAATTCATCAACTTCGCTCAAAGTAAAATCGGTTCCTATAAGTACGTGAAAAAGGCATGCAAGAGCATAATGAGGGAGCTAGTGAAATACCGTAAAAATCACCTGTTCAAAGATGATATAGATGATTTTGAAACTTTCCTCCAGGAGCAGATAAAAAAGTATGATGAATACAGAAGATCCAACTTTCCAGTGGGTGATGTAGATTTAGACAAGATAGAAAACAAGGACTTGGTGATAGTCGATGAGTGAAATAACGCCCAACGCCAAACAAGAAGAGTTGATAACAAAAACGGAAGGCATCTTCTTAGCGGATGCGGGACCAGGGACGGGCAAAACTTTCACGATCTGTAGACGCTACGCCCACATATTGGAAAACGACGTAGAACCCGAAGATATCCTTCTGATAACTTTTACTAATAGTGCGGCAGAGAACATGAAAGAACGTATAATAAACAGATCGGGATACGAAGCCGCGGAGCTCAGAGATGCGCCTATTTCTACATTTCACAGCCTTTGTAACCAGATATTGAGTAGGTACGGCTATGAAGCTCCCAAAGTCATAGGCATCGATGACACCATAACCAGTTCTACAAGAGTACTAGAAAACGAGGTTTTGGAAAGGCAGGAATTCCACCGGTTCATGGACGATTTTATTGGCAGATATCCTGAATACAAAGATTTCTACAGGATAGTCTACAGCAGGAACGAGCTTCTCGACCTGATAAAGTCCCTGGGAGCTAAAGGTATATTTCCGAAAAGTGAAGGGTGGTTCAGAAATTCAGAAACCCATCTAGACGGTAATTTTGAAGAATTCAAGGAGCTTTTCGACGAGATGAACGAACCCGTGCCCGGGGTCCACGGCCCAAGACAATCTAAACTGAGAAAAAAACTTTCAGGCTATAAAGACAAATGCTTTTTGAAAGATGGACCTTCTCAAGTCGACATAAGAGGCGAAGGTACTCAGGTCCCTGAAAAGTTCGCTGAAATATGCTTCAGAGAGGATAGAAGAGAACTGAAGAACTTTATCCATGACCTGTACTTTGAATATATAAAATACGCTTTGAGCAGGAACTACCTTAATTTTGGTTTCATGATGATGTTGGCCTTCGCACTTCTATGCGAGGACCATAGACTGAGAAAGAAACTGTCCTTCGATTACATAATGATCGACGAATTCCAGGATACTAATGAGATACAGTTCAAATTAGCACTTTTGCTTTCAGATTCTGGAAACATCTGTGTCGTCGGCGATTGGAAACAGAGCATATTCTCTTTTCAATATGCCTCGGTGGAAAATATAGTCGAATTCGAAAAACGGTTGAATGAATTTAAGTCGGACCTGAACAGCGATCATACCAGGGTGGATTTCCCCATCGGAATAGATGATAATATAGAGCTTGAAGAAAATTTTCGCTCAACACAGGAAATCATCGACTTTTCTGAACAGGCTCTTCTCGTCGAAGCTACCAAGGGGGAAGAGTTAGAAAAAGAGAAGACCAAGTCTAGAATAACCTCGCTGAAATCAGTGGATAACGAAGGACCAACCGAGATAAGAGCTTATACAGGTGAAGACGAAAAGGAATTGGTTCTGTGGAAGATAACGGAGCTCGTCGATGATCCGGATCATACTCTGATAGAGAAAGGAGAAAAAAGGACTATAGATTATAATGACATAGCTGTCTTGACAAGGACGAGAAATTTTGGTTTAAAACTTCTCGAAAAGGCTGAAGAGCATGACGTGCCGTTAGCTTACGAAGGAGGAGTAGAACTCTTCAGGACTAAACCAGCTTTACTTTTACTCGCGTGGATGAGGGTCGTTCAAAATGAAAGTTCGAAAAGAGGATGGTCGGTACTCCTTGACGAAGCCGGATACAGCATGAACGAGATAAAGGAGATATTCGATAAAAATTCTCATCCTGAGAACATGCGCAAATTCAAAAAATTACTTGAACAAGAAAACAGTATCGGTTCTCTAGCTAGAAGTGTTTTCGATAGATACTCGATACGGAACGCCTTCGCGGATAAGATCATCGAAACGTTACAGAGCACTTATGATAATACTTACTTCAACAGGGATCAGATGATAGATTTCATCGTGGCCAATATCGAGTCACAACAGACTTATGAGGTGGACAGTACCGAAAGAGACGACGTAGCAAAGATACAGACCATCCACGGTTCTAAAGGTTTAGAGTATCCTGTCATCATACATGCGAATATGGGACCGGGTCGAGGTGGCTTTGGAAATTGTATAGAATTCCGTGAACCTCTCGGCTTACGGCAGAAAAAGATATTTTCAAAAGAAAAAGAAGATCATCCTTACACCTACGATAACTGGAAAACATATGTGATGTCCAAGTGCTTGAAAGGTGATTACGACGAAGAGAGGAGGCTCCTTTATGTTGCTATGACCAGAGCTGAGAACTACCTTTTTTTCACAGCTGAAAAAGAAAAAGAGAGTGAATTTCTTAATAACCTTGACATAGAAACAGAAGTCATCGAGCCTGACAAGATAGAACCTCCTTTAGCTAAAACCGAAGATAGGAGTGAATTATCGGTGAGCAGACCGAAAAAGAATTCTCCAGTAAAGTGTTCTGTCCACTCTATAATGGATAAATCCCGTTTAGCTAAAGTCAAAGGAAAAGGTATCGAATACGGTGCAAAAGTTCACAACTTCGCTGAAGCATGCCTGAGAAAGCGTAGAGTAGAACCGGAAAATTTAGACGAAGAACATGTAAAAGACTTTCTCGAATCCCTAGAAGGTGAACTGATAGCAGAAGTAACTTGCTTGTATCCTATAAATGTCAATGGAAGAAAAGTCCTGCTTCACGGGATCATAGATCTTATACACATTCAAAAAGATTCCATACACGTCATTGATTACAAAACTGACAGGGAGAGGAGTGCAAAGGACGAGTATGTCAAACAGTTGAGCGTTTACCATCATGTTCTAAAAAAGCAATATCCGGATAAAGATGTTTCATCATCCATTTTCTATACTGAGGAGGAAAAACCGGAGAAGATAGAAGTCCTGACCGAAGAAGAGTTGAGAGAAGTGGTAGAAGACTTCTGTTTATAGTTGTAGGAAGGGAATATTTTTATAGGCAGAAATTCATGATAGAAATGATAACCATGAAATCGAAAATGCAAACCCTGGTCATCTCTCTTTTACTCGTGATCGGGTCGTTTGCAGCTCTGACCGGTTGTTTAGAGGATGAAGAGCCTGAAACGGGATTGAACGTATTGGGAGAGGAAGAAAAAGATGAGGACCTTGAGGGGTCTTCTCCCAAACCTGGTAATAAATTTTACTGGATACATATCGAATTGGAAAATAAGGGCGAAGACCAAAACATAGATCCAGATCCAGAATACTTCAAAATTGAAACCGAAGAAGGAAATGAATATAAAAATCCTCAAGAAGAGGGTATGCCGGACACTATAGAACCAGGAGAGGCGGAGCATTTCTGGTTGGTCTTCGAAATACCAGAGGATGAAAGTCCCTTGAGGATCCGCTATAAGCCTTAAAAAGTAAGAGCATCTAACAATAGTTGCACAAGATGTCGTTTCAGTCTTTCTGACAAAGATTTTAATAGAACAAGGGATTCAGGATAACCGCTGATAAAATGGGATCTGAAAAAGTTGAAAGCAGAAAAAAGGAAGAAGTGGACTCACTACAAGAAGATAATCCCTCTTCAAAAAGTGAAAAAATAATGGAATTGACTCAGAAATACGGGGCAAAAAATTATGATCCTTTACCCGTGATAATATCAAAAGCAGAAGGTGTTTGGGTTGAAGATGTTGACGGAAAAAAGTACATGGACATGTTGAGTGCTTATTCTGCGGTGAGCCACGGTCACTGTCATCCGAAGGTCATAGAAGCACTAAAAAGACAGGCGGAAGACGTGACTTTGACATCTCGTGCATTCATGAACGATCAATTAGGGTACTTTTATGAGAAGGTTTCAGAGATAACTGGTAAAGAGAAAGTTTTGCCCATGAACTCCGGTACTGAAGCGGTAGAGACCGCCATAAAAGCAGCTCGAAGGTGGGGATATTTTGAGAAAGGAGTACAAGAAGATAAAGCCGAGATCGTTGTTTGCTCTAATAATTTTCACGGACGTTCTATAACGGTAATATCGTTCAGTACTAGAGATAAATATAGAGAAGGATATGGTCCTTTTACGCCGGGATTCAAAGTTGTCCCGTTTGGCGATATAGAAGCGTTAGAAGACGCTATCGGTCCCAACACTGTTGGATTTTTAGTAGAGCCTATGCAGGGCGAAGGAGGGATAATTCTCCCACCAACAGGTTACTTGAGTGAAGCGAAAGAGCTGTGTGAAAAGGAGAACGTACTGTTCATTGCAGATGAGATTCAAACTGGTTTGGGAAGAACTGGTAAGATGTTCGCATGCGACTGGGAAGAAGTAGAACCGGATATCTATATATTGGGAAAAGCGCTCAGCGCTGGTGTCTATCCCGTTTCGGCGATAGCGGCCGACGACGAAGTTATGGGTGTGTTCGACCCGGGTTCACACGGCTCTACTTTCGGAGGTAACCCTTTAGGTGCGGCGGCAGCAGCAAAAGCGATAGAGGTCATACAGGAAGAAGATTTTGTTAAAAATTCTCGCAAGATGGGCAGGTATTTCCGTAAGGAATTGAAGGAGATAGATAACTCCCTCATAGAGGATGTAAGAGGAAGAGGTCTCTTCATAGGTGTCGAACTGAAGGAAGACGCTAGACCACATGCCGAAGAACTTAAAGAGCAAGGTATACTGGTGAAAGATACAAAGAAAACCGTTCTTCGATTTGCTCCTCCGCTGGTGATAACGAAAGATGAGATCGATTGGGCCCTTGAGAGGATACGAGAAGTTCTGTAGAAGGAACATCAATACTTTTTAGCTACGTGTTTGGATATCATTTCAATACCGTATCTTGAGCCTATAGAACTCCCTACTACGGTTATACCCCAGAACCAGATCAGTCTATCCAAAAATACCGCGGTCGCTGCGATCCCGGGAGGGACTCCTACAAATATGAATACGGAGATCATGCCCCCCTCGTATATACCTAGATTGCCCGGCGTAGCTGGTATCATCAAAAGCATCAGACCCAAGCCTATCGCTATCACTATGTTGGCCAATCCTATATTGTGTCCGAAAGCCGCTAGAAGTATGTAGAACTTCACAATAGTTAGACTCTGCCTCACGACGGATAAGCTCAATCCCTGTGCGAACCTTTTTCTGTCGCTAAGACTTTCTTTGAAGTTCTGTCGAAAAATCTCGTACTTTTCGAGGATCTCATCCTGATATTTATTCAATCTTTTGATCTTTTTGGAGATGAAACTCAAAAACTTATGCATGATAGTCATATCAAAGTAAATCTCGATGATAACAAATATGATGATTGCGCATAGGATCATAAATATAAGCAGGATCGTGTAGATCCAGATTGGTGGACTTTTCAGCACCATCAATAATACTACGGCAGCAAAGACTATAACCATATCCACGATGAATTCCATTGTAAGATCGGTACCTATCGTGGCTAGACCTTCATTGACTTTGATCTTGTACTTTTTTTTCAAAAGGTAAACTCTCCCGGCTTCACCACCCATCTTGAAAACAGGGGTCAAGTTATTCATCGCCTGCCCTACAAGCATGATCTTGAAAAGATCCCAGCGGGTCACCTCAGGATTATTTTTCCTGACGAATATGCCCCATCTTTCTGCCCATACGACTATACTCAATATTATGACCGCGATCACCAGGGCATAATAGAATGGATTCATCCGTAGTGTAGATTCGATTATCTGATCGAATCCTATTATGGAAAATAATAAAATGACCGCGACTATGCCGACGACGAGCATCCCTATTATCTCTAAAACCTTTCTTTCCATTTGCTCCCGATGAAAGAGTAGGAGTTTAAAAGCTTTTATCAGTTTTATCTCCGTAGCGGGCGATTTTTACATCTTCTTTTTGAAACCTATAAGTCCGACAAAGGCTATAAAGGATAATACCAAAAGACCGTGTTCATATGAACCGGTAAGTGCGATAACAACTCCGACGCTGACCGGCCCCAGGACTCCAAATGTATTAGCGATACCGTTCATCAATCCCGTAGCGGACCCAAGCTTGCTTGTCTGATTACTATTTTGAAGCTTGGTGAAGAACAGCGGTGGAGCGAGTTGTCCAGTTAGGAAAACGAGAAAAAGTAGGAAAATCGACATTTTTGCTCCGGATATCGGCGAAAAAGTCAGGATCATGATCATCACACCGGACATGAATAGAGAGAAAAGAATTATCTTGTTAGTATTTCCTTTCAAATCGCTGACCCAAGAGCCTAAAAGCATACCCAGTATAGCGCCGATGTAAGGTATCGCCGCCAAGTAAGCGCTGTCTCCTAAATTTAAGCCTGTCGTTCTTTCGAGGTAAGACGGGACCCAGAGAGTCGTGCCCCAGAAAACCGTATTGACAGCGGTGAAACCGACGGTGATCTGTTGAAAAGAGCGGTCTTTTAACAATATTTTGAATGACTTTAACGTGTCGAAGTCATATTCGTTTTTTTCTCCTTTTGTTTTTCTATTTTTTGAAGGTGTATCCGTTATGAACAAAAATAGTGGGATGACGAGCAAGATGCCGAAAAGGGCAACGAGATAAAAAGAATAGTGCCAACCTATCTCGTGTATTATAGGACCCATTATGATAGGAGCTACAGCTATACCTAGAGGTGCCCCGATCATGAAAATTGAGTTCGCTCTTCCCCTCTCATTTTCTAAGAACCAACCCGCTATCACTTTTGTGGCTAGAGGATACATTACACCCTGTGATAGCCCGAGAAGCATCCTGGAAAAAAGGAACAATCCGTAGTTTTGTCCGAAGAAGGCCCCAAGAAAAACTGCAAAAGAACATCCCGTTAAAGAGCCGACAAGTATGATCTTGGACCCATATTTATCGATATTAGGACTGAAAAATATGTTAGAGAATCCATAAGGAACTAAAAATATACCCATCAAAAGCCCGCCCAAAAAACCCTGCTCAGCTCGAGACCAAACAAGATCATCACCTATCTCTTCCAACGCTACCGAAGTGCTCAACCTTCCCATGAACGCGATAAAGATCGTTAGAAAAAGCAGCAGCAGTATCAGCCACTTGTATTTAGGAGAGAGATCGATACTAGCTCTGTCTATCTTTGAGTTCATGCATTCCGGTACGAGATCAAATATTGTTTTAAGTTTTTGGTGGATTACTAAGAGACGATCATACCGACCTTCGTGGATTTGATCAGATCCGATCCACCTTCACTCATCAGTTAGATTCAATGTTTTAGATATCTTATCCATGTGCTGCATCAATATGGTTCCAAGGACGCTCATGATGAGTACGTAAGAAACTGCAAATGCAGGCACGGTTTCAGTTATAACTGGTGTGGCATATCTACCGACTGCTTCGGCGGATAAAGCTGCGATTATCAGTGAGAATTCACCTCTAGTGATCATACCGACTCCTACACGAGTGGATCCTAATCGGTCGAGTTCAAAGAACTTCGCTCCATAATAAGCCGTGAAAAATTTGTATAGCCCCGATCCAATTATCACCAGCAGGAGTAGGGTGCCTATGCCTCTAAAAAGAAGTGGGTCAGTTTCCATTCCGATCCAAAAAAAGAAGATCCCTCCGAAGAGGTAGCGAAGCGAGTAGAGATACTGCTGTAATTTTGCAAGGTGTTTCGTCCCTCCAAATGCAATACCAACGAAGAAAGCAGCCACGGCCTCGCTGAGACCTAGAACGATAGCAAAACCCGAAATGATCGCTATCAACCCTACGGCTCGTAAAACGAAGTTTTCGTCAGATTTAGTATCAAGTATCTTCTCAAAAAATTCCGGTTTAAGGAACATGAATGTTAATAGTACAGCGACAAATATCATCGCAAGGGCAATATTAATTCCGATCGTTCGAAAATCTGCACCTTCTCCAAGCAGTATCGTTGAAATCACCGAGAGATAAACGACTATGACTAAGTCCTCAAAAACTAGTCTTTCCAACATCTGATCAGCTTCAGGAGTGGACTCCCATCCAAGATCCATCAACGACTTACTTATTACGGCGCTGGACGATATATAAACTATACCTCCTATCAAAAAAGCCACGAGAAGGTCTTGAAAAAATAGATACCCAACAAGCACTCCAGGAGCAAAGTTCAAGAGGTCCATAGTTCCCACTACGGCTATCTTTCCCCTATGCCTTCGCAATTTTTTCAAGCTGAAACTGAGACCCATGAAAAAGAGAAGAAAGATCACTCCAAGCTCTGCACCAAGTTCGATGAATTGATCAGCGGTCTCGCTATATCCTACGTGAAAATTCCATAATCTTCCTATCCCGTAGGGTCCGAGTACTATACCCATAACTATGAAAAGAGGTATATCCGATTCCTTGATATAAGAGGCTACACCAGCGGCGACTGCAAGGGCAACGATCATCAAGCCCAGTTCGAATATTGCGGCTTCTCCTAGCATAATCGATCAGGTTAGACACGTAGTAGTTTTTAAGCTGTCTTTAAAAGCACTAAAAAGGAGTGATATATTTATCTCTTCTTGAACATTAGTTGATTCATATCAGTTTGGTCTGTTTGACCCGGTTACCTCCGATGTTGAGACTTTTCACCGACTCGATGCTTTCATCGCTCTCGATAAGGTCGATTATCTCATGTTTTGGGACAGAAGATTGGATCTGTTTGGTCCTTCCTCTTCTCCCGAACGACTTTACCCTAGCATTGATAAGTCCCAGCATATCCAGCTCAGAGATCAGATCGGTGATCCTGCGTTGAGTTAACGGATCCATACCGGACCTCTTCGTCAATTCATTGTATGCGGAGTAGACCTCTCCAGTGGTCAATTTATCGCTCCCGTTATCGTCCATGAGCAGTATGGAGTAAAGCACGAGCTTGGAATGCGTCGGCAAGGTGTTGACCGCCTCTCTCACGCAGTCCTGCTCTATCTTATTCTTTGCTCTATATACATGGTCTGTTGTAACAGATTCGTCTCTCTCCCTTTCAGCGATCTCGGCAGAAACTCTTAAAAGGTCCAGAGCTCTCCTCGCGTCGCCGTGTTCTTGAGCAGCTAGCGCCGCGCACAATGAGATGACGTCACTTCCCAAGATCTCGGGCTCGAAAGCTTTTCCCGCTCTATCAGCAAGTATGTCTTTCAACTGTTCAGCATCATATGGAGGGAAGATCATCTTTTCCTCTCCCAACCTGCTTTTGACCCTAGGATCCAAAAATTCAGTGAACTTTAGATTGTTAGAGATACCTATCAAACTCACTTTACTTTGATCCAGTTCAGAGTTGATCTTTGAGAGGTGGTAAAGTACGCTGTCTCCACTCTTGGTGACCAACTTATCGAGTTCGTCCAATATTATCACTACAACTCTAGATTCCTCGTCTATCTTTTCACGAAGAGATTCATAAACTTTCTCCATAGGCCATCCCGTAAAAGGTATCTGATCGCTCCATTCTTCGACGAATTTATTGCCTATGTTTTTCATCACCCCGTAATGGGTATCCACCACTTCGCAATTGACATATACGTACTCCACCTTATCTATGTCATAATCTTCAAATTCATCATCCAACTCGGCGCTTTCTAAATTCTCTCTTTTCAACCGATTGACCTCCCTTTCGAGAAAACGGACGACGGCTGTTTTCCCCGTACCTGTTTTACCGAAGATCAAAACGTTCGAGGGTCGATTTCCCCTCAAAGCTGTCACCATTATGGACGCTAAGTCCTGTATCTGGTCTCCCCTGTGAGGCAGCTGTTCAGGTATATAAGACGGCCTCAGTATATCTCTGTCCCCTTTGAAGACTGAGTTCGAATCCATATGGGATTTGAATATATTATCCTGCCCTATCATATTCTATCACTTCTTTTTTTACCCCTGCTAACCCCTTCATTTCAAGTGGAAATCTAGACCGAAAATCAAATCATTTCGTTTTTTAATTTCCGGTCAATCCGGGTTCGCCGTGAGGGATATAAGGATAATAGAAACAATACTAAAAGCTTTCGTCAGACATCGACTGGTGCGAGATTACCCTTAAGATAAAAGCCTTTCGTATGACATTTCGATGACGCTTTTTATACTTTTATATAGTCTATGGGACTTTCTCTGATAATTTTATATATATATTATATAGATTAATCATAATCTCTTTTTCCGGCTTTACGTCTAGACTAAGACTAGAGCACACGGTCTTCTCCATCGATAAAGGATTTCGAGTGGAAACTCAAATCAGAACTTTTCTCTTAACTGGACATTATCTCTCGTTTATCGAGCCGAATTCTTCAGCCAAGGAAGGCAAGCCCAATCTCTTCAATGTGGTCTTCATGGGAATACCTTTTTTATCCCAACCTCTTGTATCGTAGTAACGATCGAGTTCTTCCTCAAACTTTCTTCGTGAAAGCGTTTCTCCCTCGGTGGGCCCATATAGAACTTGATCCTTGAAAAATCTATCCGGAAGTTTATCGTCTTCTCTGGTAAAGCCGTTCCTGAGATTGAAAGCCTTTGAAAGGTTATACGTTCTTTCACCGACGGTCAAAAATTCGTCTAGATCCATATCAAAGCCGGTTACCGCATTCACCAGCTCAAGCAGACCTTCGTCCACCATAAGCCCTCTTGAAAATTTACAAGCGCCGGTCACGTCGTAGAGAGTCATCAGATCTTCCATCGCTTTCAATGCAAATGCCTTACCATCCAACTTTTTCCTATCGTAATCTTCAAAATCCCAGTATCCATTCGCCATCTCTAATGCGTAGAGGCAAGATGTAAGATGATCTGCACCTCTAGGAGCTACCGCGAAGGCCAACGCCATGCCTCTAACGCCTCTAACTTCAAAGCCGGCGGGAGGCATTCCTTTGACATGTATGGCGAATTTTTCGGACCCCTGACCTACTTTCTTAGAGGCTTCGTAAACACCGTCGCCGAGCAGTTCACCCAATTCACCTTTCTTGTAAGCTATCCTTTTAAGAGCTTCAAGCATAGCTTCGGCGTTACCGAATTCAAGATCTAAATCGGTCTCGATCATCCCCTTTTCATAGGCCTCCATAGCCCATGCGATGGTAACTCCGGCAGAGATCGTATCTAAACCCAATTTATCGCATATCTCGTTACCCTTCGCTACGGCTTCGATATCGTCCACTTCGCAGGCTCCGCCCAATGAGTATTGTGTTTCGTATTCCGGCCCATCAACAGCTATATCACCATAGGGCGTATCTTCAGCAACGAAATACTGGCTGCACGGTTTAGTGCAGTAAGGGCACGGCCTTCTTCCGTCTCTGTATTCAGCGGTCCAGTACCTTGGATCCAGTTCGATCCTGTCGTCTTCTTCTTCCAACTTTTCATAAGCTCTTTTAAAGTATCCTGCCTGCCAATTTTTTGTGGGGAAGCAGCCTAATACCTTGTTTTTGGCTTCCATGGCTTCGCCTGTACCATATTCGATCTGATCTTCGGGAGAGAAACTCTCATCGGCGGTCTCGCCCTTTCCGGTGGTTATCTTCCTCCATTTGCTGTTCAACTCTTTTAGTTTATCTTCATCCGCAACTGGTATCTTCTTCGTACCTTTCACAGCTATAGCTTTCAAATTTTTGGATCCCATGACGGCTCCCCCGCCTCCTTTACCGGCCTGCCGATCTTCACATTCGATCATCGAGATCTTAGAGAGTTTTTCTCCAGCCGGGCCCGTGATAGCGGTAGCGTGTCCTTCATACCTCTTCTTTATCTTTTCGTCCGCTTCTCTTGTATCTAGACCCCATAGGTCTTCTGCGTCTTCGATATCTGCTTTTTCATCCTCTATCACGATAATGCTGGGTTTTTCAGCCTTCCCTTTCACCACCAAAGCGTCGTAGCCGGCTTTCTTCAGCTGGTCCCCGGCTTTAGCTCCCACGATAGATTTTCCATAACCTCCTGTCTGTGGGGCTTTGAAACCGAAAGTAGACTTTGAAGCGGTGGGTATCTTTGGGCCCAGAAGGGTCCCCGCTGCCAAGATCAGTACGTTTCCTGGATCAAGGGGATCAACGTCCGGTTCCACCTCGTCGTAAAGTATCTTCGTAGTGAAGCCCGCTCCACCTAGGTATTTACGTAAAAATTCATCCGATAACTCTTTCTCATTTACTTTTTCTTCAGTAAGATCGATCTCAAGCAATTTATTCCAATATCCCTTCATCATATCGCCGGGCAGCAATCTAACTGCGATTATTTAAGTTCAACGGAATTCTATCCTTGTCATGTTCTCTCGCTCTGTGAAGATATAAAAAAAAGAGGTTGTGAGGATAAACATCCTCTTCCACTCGATCACTCCTCTGGAGTTGATGGAGGTGGACTTCCTCTTTGATCTTGTTGTGATTGTTCCTGTGATGTTTGTTCCTGTGATGTTTGCTCCTGTGGGGGCGGAGTCGATGAATCAGCCGGTGGTGGCGGCTGAAGATTTTCTTCATCTTTCTTTCTGACTTTAAGTAGTACCAATACCAGTATTACAACGATCAATATCGGAACGATTATGATTATCAATAGCAAAGTCATGCCCCTAGCTATAAGATCATCTAAGAAACCAGCGACTTCTTCGGCATCTTCATCATCGTTTTGGGGTGTCTCTCCGTTGTCATCTCCATTATCGGTATCGTTATCATCTCCGCTCTCTGAACCCTCATAGCCTGATGGATACTCCGCGTCGGGACCCGCCATGTCAATTTCAAGCTTACTTTCGTCTCGAACATAGACTTCAGAAATCAGTAAAATGTCAGGTTCACCTATCTGTTCTCGCGTAAAAACGATGCTCAAGGTATCAGTACCGACACCGTCAGTAGCCGGTTCGAAGTGATTTCCGAAAGCACCTCCATCATAATATCTTTCTGCATACATCTCGCATAAGCCATCGTTAAAGAATATCTCGTAGTTTCCTTCTTCGTTGTCTTTCATAAATATTTCGTACTCAATATCAGGATGGTCTGTGATGGTACCTTTCACCGTAAGGCTAACAAGTACATAGTCGTCGGTTTCCGATATCTCTACTCTGATGATATCTAGTTCTGGATTTTCGACCAGTATCCAATCATCTTCACCTTCCCCAATCTTGCGCAAAACGTTATCTTCAGGATCCGTTACCACATCACTGTAGGGAGTATAGTCCTCGTCGTCGTCATCGTCGTCATCCGGCGGTGTTTCATCATCGTCATCCTCGTCTTCCAATTCTTCTATCGCAACGGAAAACGTATACTCTGCACGCGAATGAATACCCATGGATGCCCAGGAACATTCTACTTTGAGGTACCAATGATCTGAGTCTATTTCATAGGATACCGTATGCTCGTCACGACTTATGGTCCCTCCTGAAGATTGTAAACTCAATTCTTGACTCCTATCGGGATTAAAGAGAATCAACTGATGTTCATCATAATAGGTACTGGGTGATTCTGAACTGAACTCCAACTTTATCAGTGAGCCGGATTCAACGTATATCTTATACATGTCAGCTATATCGATGTCACCGAGCCTTCCTTCGTACTCTCCTTCCTCTATCTCATAAGCTTCGTCGAAAGTACTTGGTACGTCACCGCCGCTGCCAGCATCGTTCTGATAATCTATAGAGACCGTAAAAGTGTAATCTCCGTCACTATCACTATAGCGTTTTTCTATCTCGATGTACCAGTGATCGGTCTCTGTTTCATAAGCTAATAAATAGTCATTACTGTATGAAGAACCTCCTGATGAATACATACTGAACAATTCTTCACGATTGGGGTTGTAAAATATCAAAATCTGGTCGTTAGGTGCCTCCGATTTGAATTCTATATCGACTATCGAACTCGGATCTAATTCTATCTTATACATATCTTTTTCATCTAGATCCTTTAACATGCCTGTGTGTTCACCTTCTTCTATCTCGTAGGCTTCGTCGAAAGTACCTGGTACGTCACCGCCGCTGCCAGCATCGTTCTGAGATCCTATGGTGACCATGAAAATGTAATCACCGTCGCTATCTGAATACCTCTTCTCTATACTGATATACCAATGATCCGTTGGAGTTTCATAAGCTAAAACGTAATCCTCCTGGTATGCAACATTCTGGGAAGAATCCAAACGGAATACTTCCTCGCGAGTTGGATTGTAAAATCTCAATCTCTGTTCACTAGATGCCATTGATTTGAATTCTATTTCAACTATCGAACTCGGACTCAATTCTATCTTATACATATCTTTTTCATCTAGATCCTTCAACATGCCGGTATGTTCATCTTCTTCGATCTCATAAGCTTCGTCGAAATTATCTGGTACGTCACCGCCGCTGCCCGCATCGTTCTGATGATCTATAGAAACCATAAAAGTGTAATCTCCGTCACTATCTGAATACCTTTTCTCTATACTGATATACCAATGATCGGGTCCTGAATCATAAGCCAACCCATAATCATCACTTTCTATAGCGTTGTTTGAGGAATCCAAACGGAAAACTTCCCCACGAGTCGGATTGTAAAATCTCAATCTCTGTTCACTTGGAGCGTTGGTACTGAATTCTATACCGATGATCTGACTGGGTTCTAACTCAAAGGTATAGAAATCTATATCGTTCTCTTCATCTAGAGAACCTGACCAATCACCCGGCACTTCGATTTCAGTAGCCGTATCAAAGTCGTCTCCTTGTCTAAGCTCTTGAGCATTCATCAATGCTGGTACTGCTAGCAGTAACGAAAATGCTATAAAAGTTGCTAAATATTTTTTTATGTTCATATATTAACACCTATATTCCCCTATAAATACTCATCTCTATATATTCTTTGTGTTAATATATTCTTTTTTAATAATGAAATATAATAAATCAAATAACTACGATCAATCATATTTATAAAAAAGAAAAGATTAAGAGTGTTTTAGAGTCGAACACCTCTTTTTGCTCCCCTGTATAGATTTACTAGTTCTAATCTTTTGGAGGTGGAGGAGTACTTTTTTTGTCTATTTTCTTCGGTGGTATCGATTGTGGAGATTTGTGTTCTTTATCTTCTTTTCTCACTACCTTGATCAGAACAACGATTATTATTATCACTACTGCGATGGGTAACACTATCATTAACAGTAGTAACATCATTCCTCTAGCGAAAAGATCGGCGAATAGTCCTTCTATTTCTTCGTCAAATACGTCGTCGTCATCATCAGTAACATCTCCGTTATCGTCGTCTGGTGGAGCTACATCGTCGTCATCGTCAGGAGGAGTCCCGTTTTCTTCTCCAGGATATATCGCATCAGGTCCGGCCATATCTGCTTCAGGATACTCTTCGTTCATCGCTATCACCCAGGAGATCAGCAATACATCTGGGTGACCTATCTGATCTCGGGTAAAATGTACGTTTAATGTGCTGGTCCCGACACCGTCGACGCTCGGTACAAAATTGTTGCCGAATGCCCCTGAACCGTAACCTAAATAAGCCGACATTTGTGCATCGCCGTTGTTGTAATAGATCTCGAATTCCCCTTCACCCGTGTCATCCTTTAGATATATCTCATAGTATATATCCTGATGGTCCCTGATAGTTCCTTTGACCGTTAGAGAAACCGTTACGATCCCTCCACTCTCAGAGATTTCCACTTTGATGATATCTACATCCGGACTTTCGACATACTCCCAATCATCTTCCGTAGGACCGACCAATCGCATAACGTTTCCCTCGGGATCCGTTATCATATCGCTGTAAGGTTCAATGATCGGATCTTCATCGGATTCATCCTGAACTAACACTGTTCTTGATTGATCGCCGAATTCGACTGTGTACGTCCCTGGTTCTTCGAAGGTATGTACTGTGTAACTCTCGGCCCTTTCTTGACCTCCTAACTCCATAATATGTATGGTTTCGCCGTTCACGGTGACTGGTATCTGTCCAGAAGCATCACCTGTATTTTCTGCACTGACTGTGATCTCGACTTCTAGTGGTGCCTCGCCCATGGTGGGTTCTACCTCCAATTCGTAATCGAAGGGTAGGAATTCAGCATCTTTGGGACTCGCAGTATCTTGATAATATCCATCGTCAGTGTATTCCCAGGTTATGATCGACTCAAACCGTAACATCGGAGGTTCGAGAAGATCTTCCAAAGAACAACTTACGATCAAAGTATCAGAACCTATCCCAGTTACATCGGGTTCGAAGCTCCTATAACCCCGGTCATTACTAGCCAGCATGGAAATGTAATCGTCGGAGTACACATAATAATAGAAACCATCTTCGTCGTCGTCCATGTATACTATATAAGATATGTTTTCATCCGCCGTTATCTCACCTTTCACGGTCAAAGATATGGTGACGATCCCATCACTCTCCGATAACTCGGCTCTGATGATATCTATATTCGGTCTTTCAACATTATAATCCCAACCGGTGCTGTGCCAGTGGAACACATCTCCTTCCTCGTCTATGATCGTATCGCTATATTCGTCTTGCGCACCCACTATTACCGGTACTGCCAGCAGTAATGAGAACGCTATCAAAGCAGCTAAGTACTTATTTATTTTCATTTTTCACCCCCCTTTATTTTGGTAAATCTATAAGGGGTTAACAGGCATATATACTTTTCTAAAATATATATGGGTTATACTATTATTAATATTATAAAAACCTAACCCCTTATAAAATTAAAAATCCGCATGGGGTATAACTATATAAAGAACCCCCATTCTATTCCTGATTGAAGAGAGGAATTAGTAACATGAAAGACGATAAACAAAAATTCGATGAGATGTCTTTGGATAGAGATACACTTTCTGCTCTTGAAGCCATCGAATTCGAGAAAGCAACTGAAGTGCAGGAGAGATCAATTAAACCTGCAATGGAAGGAAACGACATGATAGTTCAGGCCCGAACAGGATCAGGAAAGACCCATTCTTTTTTGATCCCTATCTTTGAAGAAATGAGGGGTAACAGAGGAGTGGAAGCTATAGTTTTGACTCCTACGAGGGAATTAGCCCAGCAGGTAGAAAAAGAGGCCAGTAAGATAGGAAAGCACCATGATATCAATACGTTAGCGATATATGGGGGAGCGAGCATAAAGTTTCAGATCCAACGTCTACCGAAAACTTCATTCGTAGCTGGAACTCCTGGTAGGGTCATGGATCTGATGAGAAGAGGAGAACTCAAATTGGACGATATAAATTTCTTCGTTCTTGACGAAGCTGACAGGATGCTTGAGATGGGATTCTTGGATGACATAAAGTGGATCATGTCTAGGACACCAGAAGAAAAACAGATCATGCTTTATTCGGCTACTATGCCTAAAAAGATAGTCAAATTGGCTAACCAATATATGGACGATCCTGTTGAATTAAAGCTCAGCGAGGACAAGATATCCGCTAAAGGCGTATCTCAGCACTACGTTTCGGTCGGAAGGAAGAACAAACTCTCAGCTCTTTCTTCACTACTAGATAACGAAAAGGGCAGATATCTGATATTTTGTAATACCAGGAAGTACACTCAGATACTTGCTGATAGGCTGAATAATTACGGCTACAAAGCTCATTCTCTTCATGGAGATATGAGTCAATCCGCAAGAACGAAAACCATGAACAAGTTCAAAGAAGGTAAGATCAATATCTTAGTTTCCACGGACGTTGCATCTAGAGGGATAGACGTTGACGATATAACCCATGTGGTGAATTACGACATACCGAAATACGAAAAGGACTACGTACACCGAATAGGTAGAACAGGAAGATTAGGCAAGGAAGGAAAGGCTGTTACATTTGTCAGTAAAGACGAGATGGAATTTTTAGAAAGGATAGAGGATTTCGTGGAAGATAAGCTCACAAAACTCGATATGGAGGAAGAAGGTAGAGTGAAACATAGGGTGGATTATGATCATCAGGCCGATCTGTTCGGTATGGTATCATTCGAATTCTCTTTGAACGGGGGATCCATGAGCAGGTGGGACATAGAGAAGAAGATGAAAAATTATGGTATAAAGCCCGAAGAAGCTACGGTCCAAGACCTGGATGAGAACGGCGGAGTTATCAAGGTGGTCCAGTCAAAAGCTGAAAGAGTACCTAAGATGGATTTCTTCGATAATGTGGAGCTAAAAGAAAGAGACCCAAGAGAAAGATGATCTAGAGAAGAGAATTCAAAGCGAATATTTTTATGGGATATTTCTCTTTATGAACCCGATATCATGAAGGCTCTAATCAACGGTTTAGTGTATCCCGTCACGTCTCCTAATTTTGAAGGCTCAGTTCTTATAGAAAACGGTAAGATAGTTGATCTGGGACCCGATTTGGAAGTACCAGAGAAAGCCGACATCATAGACCTAGAAGGGATGACTGTGATCCCGGGACTCATCGACGCTCACTGTCACGTAGGCATCTTAGAAGAGGGAGAAGGTTGGGAAGGAAACGACGTTAACGAAGCCTATGATCCTGTAACTCCACAACTTCGAGCTTTAGATGGGATAAATCCCGACGGTATAGCTTTAAAAGAAGCGGTGAGAGCAGGAGTCACATCGATAGGTGTGGGCCCCGGATCCGCGAACCCCATCGGAGGGAAATTTACGGCGGTTAAGACTTCTGGCTCTAAAGTGATAGACGACCTGGTTATCAGAGAACCTATAGGGCTAAAGATGGCAACTGGTGAAAATCCAAAACGTGTTTATAAAGAACAGAAAAAGGTGCCGTCTACGAGGATGAGCACCGCTGCACTCATCAGAGAAAAGCTTTTTGAGGCGAAAGAATATATGAAAAAAGACGGGGAAGAAAAAGATTTCAAGCTGGAAGCTCTGATCCCACTTTTGAAGAACGAATTACCTGGTAGGATACACGCTCACAGAGCCGACGATATAGCTTCAGCCATACGCATCGCTGAGGAGTTCGACTTCGAACTGATCCTAGAACACTGCACAGAAGGACACAAGATCGCAGATTATATCGCCGAAAAGGATATACCAGTGGTATTCGGCCCCGGATTAGCTGCTAAGTCCAAAAGAGAAAACCGAGAAAGGAATTTTAAGACTCCTGGTGTGCTCTCTAAAAAAGGAGTCAAAGTAGCGATAATGACCGACTCTCCTGTGATCCCTATCAAGTATCTGCCGCTGATGGCAGGTTACTCCGTAAAAGAAGGTATGGAGAGAGAAGAGGCCCTAAAAGCTATCACGATCTACGCTGCAGAGATATGCGGTATAGACGATAGGGTCGGATCGCTGGAGAAAGGAAAGGACGCTGATATAGTGGTTATGGATGGAGACCCGCTAGAATTGAAATCAAGAATCAGCAAGGTATTCGTCGATGGTCAAGAAGTCGACCTGAAAAAAAAAGAAGAGATGATACTCTGATCTTTGGTGGATCATGATGATAAAGAAAGGAGAAAAACTCGTACTGTGGAATCATGATAGTTCTACACTGATCAAAGTCGACGGTGATACCAAAAGGATCTCTGGTATCGGCGTGATAGATACTGATAGGTTCGTGGGAAAAAGATGGGGAACCGAGGTGAAGATAGGTAGAGAAAGATACCGCCTCCTCCAGCCCGCATTGAAAGACGGACCCGAGTTGATCGATAGAAAGGCGCAGATCATTTTGCCCCGTATCGGGATACAGATAGCTCTTTACTGTGACATTACGTGCGGTAAAAAAATTGTGGAAGGCGGCGTTGGATCTGGAATGTTAACTGCAGTTCTATCCTCGATCATAGGTCCTGAAGGCCAACTGATCTCTTACGAACTCCGAGATGATTTCATAAAAAGAGCTAAGTCTAATTTAGAAAAATTGGATCTATATGATAATTGGAAACTGGTCAAAGGTGATGTAACTGAAGATGTTGAGGAAAGAAACGTAGATGCCTTCATAGTGGATATACCCGAACCTTGGAAAGCGCTGAAAATGGCAGACAAAAGCATCAAAGACGGAGGCTTTTTCGCCGGCTACATACCCTCGACCAACCAGTTAGAGAAAACTGTTAAAGGCATGCGGAAGCACGGTTATGTAGACATAAAATCTTTTGAAAGTTTGGAAAGAGATATGGTCGTGGGAGATAAAGGCGTAAGGCCGTCTTTCGATATGTTGGGCCATACGGGCTACGTCGCAGTCGGAAGAAAGACGCCCTGATCATAATTTAGCCAAAAATTCGACCGTACTATCGACTATAACTTGTTGCTGTTCTTCTCTGGTTATGGTAGCTTCTTCATCTCCTCTCTGGTCGCCGTACCAGCCGAACTGTGCGTGATTACCACCTTCTATCTTCACAAATTCAGTATCTGAAGGAAGTTTATCTGCTCTTCCTTCAACGTCTTCTACCGTTGTCAGACCGTCTCGACTTCCATAGATCGAGATGACAGATATGTTTTTATTTGAGATATCTTGATCGGGATAAGAGGCCCAAAGTACTAATCCGTTTACTCCTTCTTCAGCAGCGAATCTCGCCGCCATCACACCGCCGAGAGAATGGCCTCCTACGGCCCATCTTTTCACATCTGGATACTCATCTATAACTTCGGCCGCGGCGTTCTGCCCAAAGACTGCAAGGTTCAGAGGCATCTTTTCCACAACCACGAGAAAACCTTCTGCGGCTATATCACGTGCTGTTGGAGCGTATGATCTAAAATCTACTCGAGCGCCAGGGTAGATCACAAAACCTGTCTCATGATCCTGATTGTTCGGTTCAAATACCAATCGGTTCGATGAAACATCTACGGTTACCTCTTGATCCGATTTCAGAGCATCTGCAGCTTCATCCATAGGGCCCCTAGGTGTTAATGCCCAGGTAAGAAAACTTCCTATTATCAATACAACTGCAACAAGAACTACCACGATTATTGTTCG
>Ga0207421_10002056_pt1 | contig 25387 bp, 19 predicted proteins | sample SodLakKL_010_SED_4_FD_187542 | JGI IMG/M metagenome (GOLD analysis project Ga0207421, IMG submission 187542) | Alkaline sediment microbial communities from Lake Tanatar, Kulunda Steppe, Russia - 8KL_010_SED (SPAdes) (version 2) | ecosystem: Environmental > Aquatic > Non-marine Saline and... | reverse complement strand
AATTGAAACTACCCAGGATAATCAGGAGTTCGCTTTTTGGGTAGATAATGCGCAGGATTTTGAAGTTGACTGGGGAGAAGAAGCAGGAGATAACTTTGTGCCGGTAGATGACAGCTCTTCTCTTCTTTCACATGAATACGTCTCCCAGGGAGAATACATTGTAAAGGTAAAGGGTGTTGCTAACAAAATATCTTTTTTTGGAGAAGCAACAAACTTCGTGGGGGGAACTGGAACCCCTGAACTCCTAATTGACATACTTACTCCCGTATCAGACGGAGTCGAAGGAATAACCAGCGCTGAAAAGATGTTTCGCGGAGCAAATAATATTACAGAGTTTACAGCAGAGGACTTTTTTGATGAAACATCAGGAAACGTTACGGATATGAGCGGAATGTTTCGTAGCGCATCTTCTTTTGACGGAGATATAAGCAACTGGGATGTTTCTAATGTAACTTCCACACAAAGGATGTTTCAATCTGCCGGAAATTTTAACAGCTGCATTAAAGACTGGGATGTCTCAAGCGTTACTAATATGGGGGCCATGTTTGATTCTTTGGGCATAGATGGAGGTGGTTCTTTCAATCAAGATATAGGGGGATGGGATGTTTCAAGCGTTGAGAATATGTCATTCATGCTTCGAAGCTGCAAATTTTTTAATCAGGATATAAGTAGCTGGGACGTATCCAATGTTAAAAATATGAAATATCTGTTTTATGAAGCCGAACGATTCAACAAGGATATTGGCGGATGGAATGTATCAGGCGTAGAAGATATGTCCTTTATGTTCAGCTTTGCGGAAGCCTTTGACGAGTATATCGGCGCGTGGGATGTCTCCGGGGTATCCGATATGTCCCGTATGTTTACAGGAGCAGAGAACTTCGATCAATATATAGGAGGATGGGATGTTTCTAACGTCACATCCATGAGCGGAATGTTCAGGGATGCCGTATCTTTTAACCAGGATATAGGAAACTGGAATGTTTCTAATGTTGAAGATATGTCAAGCATGTTTGATGCCGCGGATTCTTTCAATAAGGATATAGGAGGCTGGGATGTCTCTAATGTAGAAGATATGTCATGGATGTTCAAGACAAATACATGGGGGGGGCGATCTACAGCATTTAACCAGGACATCTCCGGTTGGGATGTTTCAAGTGTGAAAGACATGTCACTGATGTTTTATAATATACGCTCATTCAAGCAGGATATTGGAGACTGGGACACCTCTAATGTAGAAGATATGTCAGGCATGTTTGAAAAGGCAAGCAGCCATAACTTTGATCCGAAGATATATAAATGGGATGTTTCAAATGTAGAAAACTTTGAAGATTTCCTTAAATCCTTCAGGCTGCCTACTGATATTTACAACGAACTTTTAATAAGGTGGTCTAAGCTCGTCCTTCAAGAAAATATAGATTTTAACGGCGGTTTATCAAATTACGACATTGGGCTGCCTGAAATAAAAAGAAAAAATATAATTGATGAGTTTAACTGGACATTTGAAGACGGAGGAAGCAGCGGTGAAAATTACTCTCTGGAGGGATATACATATCATTTTATACATAACAACACCCCGGTAGCAAAAATAAAAATATCAACCTTTGCCTTTGACTATTCAGCAAAGGCCGAAGTTGACGAATTATCCCTGAGTCAGGAAAATGCGGCAGAACGGGCGGACAATAAGCTCACCACCGGGGCAGAAAGGGTATCCATTCCTCTCAGGGATTATAAAATTGTCGACCTTGAAGGAGAAGAAACCGGTCCTTCGGAAAACCCGGAGGGCATTACCCTGAGATTCTATTTTTATCCCGGTGTAGTTTATGCAGATTTTAAAAACACGAAAATTGCCCGGCTATGCGAAGATGACGAAGAATGGATTGAACTTGAAGCCTTAAACGTAAATAGCAAAAAAAAATGGATTGAGACTAAAACCGACACCTTATCAGTATACACGCTCATCAAATACCCCCATGAAACCCTGGATAATGTGTATGTGTACCCAAACCCCTTTAATCCGCATAACAAAAACCACCGGTCGGCATACGGAGGCAGGGGAATAAAATTCGCAGGGCTCCCGAATGAAGCTGAAATAAGAATATTCAATATCGCCGGTGATCTTATTGACGAATTAAACCATGAAGGCTCCACCTCTCTAAGGTGGGAAGAAGCCGAAAGAATGAGCTCAGGCGTTTATATCCTTGTAGTAAACTATAATGGGAGTTCGAAAACCCAGAAGTTTTCGATAATAAGATAGATTTGATTTTTACAATTATTTTTGTAAGTTGTAAGTAGGATGACAAATGGATATTGATGAACATTGCTGGGAGGTGATTTTTATGAAACTTAGAGGTATAATTTTCACGATTATGGCTGTTCTGGTACTCGGAGTAATGACCGGATGCGAACCGCAGCCGGATCCGGGACCGGAAGATCCGATGGAAGAACCTGTAGAACCATTCTAAAAGGTTAGAAACACAAAAGTAAAAAGCTCTCTCTCTTTTCAGGGAGGGCTTTTTGCTATATAAATAGCGAAGCCGGCTGGTGTGTAGCGCCCATGACGGTACGCCAGAGGCGCCCGCGGGAATCAACCTTCTTTCTTTTCTCCGTTGCCATTGAAAGGGGAACATGTATATAATCAGAATGACACTTGCTAACCATCATATCGGTCCTTCCGGAGATTGTTGCATGAACTGTATTCTGGGCCAGGTTCACGCAGTACATTGAATCAGCGGCATTTGCAGGAATGCTCCTTATAATATAACTGGGATTAAAATACTTAATATTTACCGGAATATTCTCATCCGCAAAATGTTCTTCAATAGACTTTTTGAGGTATACCCCAATATCCTTAAGCTTAACATTGCCTGATGCGTCTTTCTCCACTCCTTTACCGTCATCAATATGATTTTGGCCTGCACCCTCGGCTACTACTATTACAGCATGGCCTTTTCTATGGAGTCTTTCTTTTAAAACCTCCAGTAGTCCGCCGTCACCTTTCAGTTTGAATGGGATCTCCGGAATAAGGCAGTAGTTAACGTTCCTGTTTGCAAGTGTTGTTGCTGATGCTATAAACCCGGAGCTTCTTCCCATCAGCTTTACAAGACCTATGCAATTCTCATAACCCTTTGACTCCGTATGAGCGCTGTCTATTATTTCTGAGGCAGCCTGAAAAGCGGTTTCAAAACCAAAAGACCTGTCAATGTAAGGTATATCATTATCTATAGTTTTTGCTACTGCAGCAACTGAGATATCAAGGCACCGCTCCTTTATTCTGCGGGCAATGTCATGAGCACCTTTCATTGTTCCGTCACCGCCTATCGCATAAAGAATTTTTATATCCCTCTTAATAAGCGCATCAATCATCTCATCTGTTTCCTGGGGGCCTCTTGAAGATGACAGGATGCTTCCCCCGTCTGTGTGTATAGAGTCAACAACATCCGGATCCAGCGACATAGGTTTAATTTCATCAGCTTTTGCCAGACCCCTGTAGCCGTACCTGAAGCCCTTTATCTCTCTAACACCGTATCCCTGATACAGTTTTACGACAATTTCCCTGATAATATCATTTATGCCCGGGCATAATCCCCCGCAGGTGACGATTCCGCATTTCAGGTTTTCTGATTTATAATAAATTTTTTCACGCGGGCCGGCTGCCTCGAAATATTTTAATTCGTCTTCCCCAGAGAAGCTTCTCCTGTGTATATGAGAAATAACATCATCCCCTTCAGAAACAAACCTTACCCATTTTATCTTTCTCAATGGCGATGGGATCTTGGCTTTCCCGATTTTTTTAATATTGACCATTTTTGATTTCATTTTTTGCTCCTTTTAATTCGGATATTTAAATTAACTCTTTAATTTTAATAATAATTAATCTTTTTTTTTATGCAAAAAAACAATATTTGCATTATGTGACAGAAGAGTAAATTTTTGCTATATACTGTTAATATGAAAATTATTGTAAAGCCAAACGGCAAAGCTGAAACTATCCGGCACTACTGGAAAGAATGCGTAGGAAGCGGCCACGCTTCACTCGGATTAAGAGATGACTGGCTGGCGCAGTTAAAGCGGGTGAAGAAGGAACTGGGCTTTAAGCGGGTCCGTTTTCACGGGGTGCTAAACGACGAAATGACATCGCTATCGCCCAATAATAAAATCAGCTTTGAAAAAATCGGCTGTCTTTACGATAGAATACTAAACACAGGAATGGCCCCCTTTGTGGAGCTCAGCTTTATGCCTGAATCTTTATCTTCCGGAAAAAAAACAATTTTTAAATACAAGGCGAATGTAACACCTCCGCGGGATTATAAGGAATGGGGAAAAATGATACACGAACTCACGGGGTTTCTTACTTCCAGGTACGGGTCTGATACAGTCAAGAAATGGTTTTTTGAGGTATGGAACGAACCGAATCTCAGCGGTTTCTGGGACGGAAACATGCATGATTATATGCTTCTTTATAAAGAAAGCGCTTTGGCGGCAAAAGAGGTTCTCCCGGAAATAAAGATAGGAGGCCCGGCCACCGCAAAAAACCAGTGGATCCCTGAAATGAAAAACTTCTGCAGAAAAGAAAAACTGCCTCTTGATTTTATCTCAACACATCACTACCCCACTGACACGGCGCTGGGCTTTGAAAGAAATTTAGAGGAAGAACTTAAATCTACAAAAAGAGGAGTACTCGCTGAAATGACAGCAAAAGCCGGAAAAGAAGCGGGAAATATTCCTTTATTTTACACCGAATGGAACAGCTCTCCCTCAGCGAGGGACCATTACCACGACGAACCCTTTCTGGCCGCTTTCGTGATAAAAACAATTATGGATAACATCGGAATCACAGACATCTATTCTTTCTGGACTTTTTCGGATATATTTGAAGAAACTGGGTTTGGGAATAAACCTTTTCATGGAGGATTCGGGCTTTTAACAAACGACTCAATTCCAAAACCGGCATACAGGGCTTTTCAACTGCTCTCTTCCCTCGGGAAAGAAAAAATGATACAGCGGGTTTCCGGAAAGGCAACATGTGAATCCGTTGTTTTCAGAAAAAACAACGCCCTGCAGATACTTTTGTATAACCACCAGATGCCTGGAAAGGAAATAAAATCTGAAAAAGTTCAGATTCTGGTGAAAAATGCCGATGTATCATCAGTTCAAGAGGAAAGAATAGACAGTAAAAATTCAAACCCCAAAAGACTCTGGAAGGAAATGGGGGCTCCTGTAAAACTAACGGGGAAACAAAAATCTGAACTTGAAAAGTCCTCCGAATTAATAAAAAGAAATTATGAACCGCAAAAATCCGGAAAGAATTATTCTATAAACATAAACGTTCCGCCTCACAGCGTCATACTTCTTACAGTTAAACTCTCATATTGTAAAAAAGAAAAATAACATCTATAATAGAATAATATTTTAAATAAAGAAAGAAGGGATTATTTAAATATGGAAAATAAACAACTGGAAAAAGCGCTTAACCTTTCTATACTGGACGGATCCCTGTCTGCAATAATGGGGTCTTTGTGCGGGGGGATTTTTTTAATCGGATTTGTTTTAAAGGTTCTTGAAGCCGACGCCGGCAAAATCGGAATTATAGCCTCTCTTCCCATGTTCGCAAATCTTATACAGTTTATGGGATCTTATATAATAGAAAAGACAGGCAAAAGCAAGTTGCTGTGTCTTCTGTCTATTAGTCTGAGCCGAATCCTATGGCTTCTTATCATTCTCCTGCCCTTCAAAATTTTTTCACCGCTTGATGACTATAGAATATGGGTTGTAGTTGCTGTTATAGGCGTTTCCAGTTTATTTTCGTCACTTTCAGGCGTGGCCTGGGTTTCATGGATGAGCAATCTTGTTCCCGATAAAAAAAGAGGCTCCTACTTCGGAAAAAGAAATATGGTAACCTCTTTTAGCGGAATGATTTTTGTTCTTATAGGAGGAAGATTCTTAAGCTTTTGGGAGAACACCTATCCGGATAACCTTACTGGGGGCTTTATAGCAATCTTTTCAGCCGGGCTTGCAGCGGGCCTGCTCTCCCTTGTATTTCTTGGCATTATTCCGGAAATTTCCTATAAGGATAAAGATGACAATTCGGGGTTCAGCCTCTCAAGGTTCACCGCTCCCTTTAGAGATAGGAATTTCATAAAGCTAATACTGGCTGTTTCAGTATGGATATTCGCAATAAATCTTGCCGCTCCTTTTTACGGTGTTTACATGATAAACAATCTGAATATTAACTTTTCCAATCTAACGGTGTTTGCTACAGCGGCAACTATTTCCACTTTGATAATGATGAAAATATGGGGACCCATAACGGACAGACTGGGAAACAAACCTGTCATTATCGTATCAAGCGCCATCTTAATTTCCGTACCCTTTATCTGGATGACGGCTGTTCCCGGATTTTACTATTTGCCAGTAATAACTGCCCATATACTTTCAGGGGCTTTTATGGCCGGGGCGGGGCTATCTCAATTTAACATACTTATAAAATTATCTCCGCAGTCCGGGCGTTCCGCATACCTCGCTTTATACGCTGCCGTAACAGGACTTATCGGAGCTGCAGCCCCGATATCAGGAGGAATTATATCAGACACAATGGCAGATTTTTCATTCACCCTGCTCAATTATACTGTTTCAAACATTCATTTTCTTTTTCTCTTGTCCTCTATAATATTGGCTGTTTCCCTCTTTTTGTCATTGAGAATTAAAGAAGAAGGAAGCGCAAAACCGATGGCGGTTGTTCTTCAGCTCAAAAACGATTTGAATCCCCAGGCAGGAATCTCAAGCTCTTCAGATTTTATAATAATGAAAACCAAAAAAGGGGGAGCATTACTAAAACATATTGATAAAAAAACAGACCAGCTGGCTGAAAAATCTGAAGAATCAATAAGAAAGCTGGTGGAAAAAAGCGAAAAGCTTATCAACAAACCCGTGAAAAAATTAAAAGATTTTCTTAAGGATGATGAATAAAAGGAGAAATTAAAATGAATATTCATTCAGTTTTTAACGAGCTTGTAATAAATTCCTTCAGGCATGTTATCGAAATACTGCAAACCTACGGCCCAAGAGTATTACTCGCCGTTGCGGTGGTGCTGCTGGGATGGGTATTTGCAGTAATAATCAGAAAGATTATAGCAAAACTTCTTCGGCTGTTCGGATTTGACGTTTTTGCGGAAAAGTTCGGAATTACAGGTTTGCTTCAAAGAGGAGAAATAAAACGCAGCCCCTCATCTCTAGCAGGAAAACTTTTTTTCTGGCTTATAATTATCAACTCCTTTATAATGGCGTCAGACATAATGAACCTTGGTTTTACCACAAGGCTGTTCCATAGGATTTTTGTCTATTTGCCTAAAATAGCGGTAACAATAATAATTTTGGCAATCGGAATTGTAATCGGAAAATTTATAGACAGATTTGTATATAAAACTGCACTTATCGCTAAATTCCCTTTCAGCTATATCGCTGGGAAAATCGCGGCTTTTATGATTTTCGGAATAATATTTTTAATTTCACTTGAATATCTGGAGGTTTCAAGACATATCTCAGTTCAGTTTTCAATCATAATCATCAGCGCAGTCCCCCTGTTTCTTTTCATTACATTTTCAATTGGAGGAAAAGATATCATATCTAATGTATCTGCCTCAAAATTAATTCAGAAAGAATACAAAATCGGAGACTCAATAAAAGCCGGGGACTTCTACGGAGAGATAATTTCAATTAATTACTATGCGGTAAAACTAAAAAACAAAAAAACAGAATTGCTAATACCCAATTCCTTATTCATACAGATGGCTGTTGAAAAAAAGACCGGATAAATTAATTATTGTCTAATTTAATATAAACATAAATATTGTAAATCAGAATATAAGGTGTCATGAAAAGAAGCATAAACAAATACCAGAGGTAACGCAAAAAAACAGGCGGTAAAATCTGAGATAAGAAGAAAACAATAAAAAGCGTAGAGGTAACTAAAAAAATCGGCAAAATCACTGTCATCAATAAAACTTTTATTTCGCTTTCCTTAGTAATTTCCCAGCTGTAAACAATCGCATCCAGCGGTCCTTTTTCTTTATCCACTATAACCAATGAGGTAAAAACCAATCTTAAATAAAAATAAAGAAAGGCCAGCCCGATAATTATCAATGCAATTTTCAATGCCGGAACCAAATTACGAAAAACATATACTGTTGCAAAAAGAACAATGGCAATAACCGAAAATTTTATTAAGAACAAACCGATGACATTAATAGCAAGAAGCGACTTTTTGTACAAATCGGAAAATGAAGCTTTACCGTTCCGGCAGGTCACTATAAACACATTAAGAACCCCCACAAGATACAGGGGCACCAAAATAATTGAAAGAAGAAACTCAAAACTCAGTATAAACCCGGCAGGAATTGAAATAAGCATTACAGCGGAATAAAAAAGAGGCCTTTCCTTAATTTTCTCAAAAGCCATCATTAAGACCTCATTTACATCGAAACTCCTGCCTACACTTTTTCTTGAGGAAGATTTAAGACGGGCTTTAGAATCAGCCTCTTCCGGTTTTCCTTTTTCTTGCCTTTCCCGGGATTCTTTTTCCTCCGGCAAGAAACCTTTTTTTCTACTACTAAATATATCTTTAAACTCTTTAAACTCGCTGACATCTTTCCATTTCTGCCCGCCCGGCCTTAAAATCGGAATTTCTTCAGGCAGTTTATTATTCTTTTTTATTTTCTCAAGAAAATTTCTCACTGTTTCAGTGCTTGAGGATTTATAAACCTTATCCCCTATTTTAATTTTCCACTTATTATACATTTCTCTTTTTTAAGAATCCTCTCTTTTGGCTAAACATACCCTCTTTCAAACAAAACTTATTAGTTAAAAAGCAAATGCGCATATATATTCTTGAATTATCCCCCCTCCAGCTTAACATACAAAAAAGTGTAGGAAGTTGTCGAAAAACACACCACATACATCATTCCAAAAACCCATATATAATTACCTGCGCCGGGAGATACAATAGAGGAAAACAAATAGACCAGAAGGGCTAAAACTCCTGTTAATAAAAGGGGCATTAAAATCATTATAATCAGAAGTTTTAATTCACTTCTGTGTGTAATGCTCCAGCTGTAGGTAAGCGCTTCTATGGGGCCATACTCTCTGTCTACCAGCGCTATCTGCGCAAAGAAAAATCTCATGTAGAAATAACCCACTACCAGGGAAATAATAATTATGCCTGTTGTGTGAAACCTTATTAAATCTTCTACTGTTCTTGCCCCTCCAACATAATTCCTGAATATTATGAAAACTACAGCAAGAAACATGAATGTGACACCGCCTGAAATGAAATACAAACCAATCATATTAATTATAAGGTGAATTTTGCTTAAAAAGTCGGAAAACGATGCCCGGCCTCCACGCGATGTTATTATGAAAATATTTAAAAAACCTATTGTGAAGAAAGGTCCTAGAATAATTGAAACAAAAAATAAAAAGTCCAGCATATAAGAAAACACAGCCGCAAACAGCATAACAGCAGCAAAGAAAAGGGGCCTTTCTTTTATTTTATTAAAAGAGAATTTTAGGACATCCGTTATACTAAAATCATTATTTTCATCTTCTTCTTCAGAGAAAGAGCTGTCATTTACATCCGGATCCGGCTGAGCCGATTCTCTTTTCTTCGTAAACGGCAATTTGCAGAAATCGCAGTAAGCGCTATCCGGAGGGTTTACAGAACCGCACTTGGAGCATTTTCCGTCCTGACTGCCATCCCGCGGCTCTTTTTTTTCTTCTTCCGAAGCATCCTCATCCTCAAGAGTCAGATTATCCATAAGAAACATATCCTCAAACTCTTCAATCTCCCTGGCATCCTTCCACTCCCGCTGGCCCGGCCTCATCACCTGAATATTATCTGAGAATTTCTTTTCGTTTTTTATTTTCTGAATAAGTCTCCTTACTGTTTCCAGCTGTTCGGATTTGTAAACCTTCTCACCTATTTTTATTTTCCATTTATTATTCATTTTTCTCCTTTATAGTTCCGCTTTTCCGGTAAAGTATGAAGCCATTTGAAAACATACATACACATATACTAAGCTTGCTTTTGCGAAGCTCTTCCTTCCAATTTGGTGTATGCATAAACCAGTGCAATAATGGGAATACACAGAACATACAATATTCCCAAACCCCATATATAGTTTATCAATCTAAAACGGATTACCATTGAAAACAATGAAAGCAGCGATGTTAAAACCCCGAAAAGCAATAATGGAGCTATTATCATTATAACAACAAGTTTCAGCTCTTTTTTCCTGGTGATTTTCCAGCTTCGGATAAGCGATTCTGCCGGTCCGTATTCTTTATCAACCAGAATTATCTGTGAAAAGAAAAACCTGAGATAGAAATAAGCCAATATCACAGAGCCAATAATCATGCCCGCTTCCCTGTTTCCAAGCAAAAATTCAAAAATAAGGACAACTAAAATGGAAAAGAAAAAAATAACGGCGAATGTGATAAAATCCAAAAGTATCATATTAAATAAGAGATGACTTTTAGTGCTGAAATCAGAAAACGATGCCCGGCCTCCCCGGGCGGTTACTATGAAAATATTAAAAAATCCTATAGAAAACAAAGCAGATCCAATAATTACTAGCAACAAGGAGAATAGGGGGGTCAGAATCATAGCAAACATTGATACAAAATGCATTATAGAGTAAAACACGGCAGAAAACAGAATAACAGCAGCAAAAAAAAGCGGTCTTTCCTTTAATTTACTAAAGGCAAATATTAAGACCTCCTTTATATTGAAATCATACGTAATGGTTTTTTCAGAAAGACCGCTGAAATTTAAATCCATCCCCGGCTGAGCCGATTCTCTTTTTTTCTTAAACGGTAATTTGCAGAAATCGCAGCATAAAGAATCAGGTGGGTTTTCAGATCCGCACTGGGGGCACTTTCCGTCCTGGATTTTTTCCCGCGGCTCTTTTCCCACCGTTTCGTCTTCCTCCAGAGTCAGTTTGTCAACAATAAACAATCCCTCAAACTCTTCAATCTCTCTCGCATTCTTCCACTCCCGCTCGCCCGGCCTCATAATCAGAACATCCTCAGATAACCTGTTTTCGTCTTTAAGTTTATGCAGAAGCCTGCTTACCGTATCAACCTGTTCGGATTTGTAAATCTTCTCTCCTATCTTAATTTTCCATTTTTCCTGCATTTTTTTCTCCTATTCCCTTACAATCCCCGGGAAAAGAGGCGGAACTGGACAACCTATGGCATCGGCTATGACCCTAAGTAATTCTGACTGAGATACAGTTATCCATCCGTCGGCTGAAACGCAAACGGCAGCGGCCTTGATAATGTTCTTTTTCACTTGGGGAACAGCCTCATCAAGTTCTTTCAGGGCCTTGTCAATTTCCTTAAAACCGCGCTTCTTTTCCGGGAACATTTCAGGGTAATTATCCACCCCTAGCTTTTCAAAAGCTGATTTATATGATTTTTCCTTATTTTTTTGATTCTCTTCACCGTAATGCGCAAGAGAAGACAGCAGAATACGGCACTGCGGTATTAAAGGCTTAATATTTTTGTAACGGACAGCTGTTTTTTTAGTTTTTGCAAAAGCCGGTTTCAGGTGCCTTTTTATCATGCTGTAAACGGCATACTCAAACAACGATATTTTCTTATTCGCTCTTATAAGAAAACGTATATTTTCAGAAAACCTTATATAGTTGTCCCTGTCCATACCCTTCAATGTAGCAACAGAAATATCAATAAGCGGCAGCCTGAACCTTGAAGGCAATGAGACTGCATCATAATCCAATTTTTTTACATTGTTAAATATCTTTAAATCAACGTTTTCTTTAATATGTTTCAGCTGTTTCTTTTTAATATCGGAGGAAGCGCTGAAAAGCATTACATATATAATCGACTCAGCCCCGCTGATTTCATGCACATTATTTAATACATAATTAGGGATAATTTCAAACATACTCCTGGCGTAATTCAAACCGGCTGCTTCAATAGTTCCCACAGATGCCGCCAACTTTTCAGCGTTTATGCGGCTTTCCGGTTTTTCCCCTTCCTCTTTAGAACCACGTTTGTTCTTATCCCGGAGAGTCTTTTTCTCTTCAGAGCTATCCCCTGAAGATATTCCGACCCTCTTTATTCTATTTTCAAGTGAAGGATGCATGCCAAATGAGCCCTTAAGCCGCCTGGGGAGGCATTCAGCAAGAAACATGTGATTGGCTTCATGGGCATACAGATTGTTTATATAAGAACCAGGAAACCGGCTCATGAGTTTTCTGAAAACAGATGTCAACGCCTCCGGGTTTCTTGTAAACTGCACCGCCTGGGCATCCGCAAGATACTCTTGCTGGCGCATTATGGCTTTTTTAATAATCTTTGCCAGAAAAACACCTAAATATCCTACAACCATTAGAGCTATTCCCAGGGGTAAAAAATGTAATGGGGGGCGGTTTCTTCTATTACCGAGATAAATAGCTTTCCCTGAACGGGTTCTCCCCAGGACAAGAAAATATCCCACCAATGCCACAACAAGTATTCCGTGAAGAAGGCCCAAAAGCATGCAATCCAAACGGGTATCGCCGTTTGCTATATGACTGAACTCATGTGCAATAACTGACTGAAGCTCATCCCTGTTTAAATGTTTTAAACACCCCCGGGTGACCCCAATGACACAGATGCCGGGATAACTGCCCATGGAAAAGGCGTTAATACTTTCTTCGTTATCAAGTAGATAAACAAATGGAAGAGGCACACCGGAAGCTATGGAAATTTCTTCAATAACATTAAAAAGAACACGCTCTTTGAAATTTTCTGTTGAAGGATCAACATACCTGCCGCCGAAAAGCGATGCCGTGTAAGTCTCTTTTTTTGATATTTTACTTATCTTGTAGCTGGACCCTGAACCTATAATAAGTAAGGTTATCGCCGATACTGAAACCGCCAGAAATGTTCTCTCTGAAAACAATTCCATTATGCCTGAGTCAGTATAATAAGCCAGCGGGGCAAAGATAACAGCATTTACTGCAGCCACCAGTATAATCACCGCCAGTATATAAGCGACAATTAACCATTTTGCCCTTTTCCTGGCTGAATCCTGGTTTTCAAAAAAGCTCACTTTAAAATCCCCGCCTTTTTCAGTAACTTCGCTAATAGCATATAATAACTATAATTTAACTCCACTTCATAATTCAACATTAAGCTTCAGCGCTGCTTTTTAAAAAAAGCTTTATCCCATGATATAAGGAAAATAAATAAAATATTAAAAGGAAAAATAACAAGCAGCATATACAAGAAAATTGCTTTGTCGAAAAGAGCGCTCAATAACATAAAAAGAACAATAAGACAGTTATGTCCGGCAGGGCCTATCAGCCTTACTGCATTCATAAACGGTTTTCTTTTTGTAAGGAAATCCTGCCGGGACTGTGAATCCTGTATATAAATATACTCTGTTTTTTTAGATGATACCCCCCTTTGAAAAAATTGATAAACGCGGTATGCTCCTCTCAGAAAACCGGAAGATATTTCATTCCCGGGATCTCCGGTTTCCGGATTGTCTTCAACCGTATCGGAATAACCCTCAATCAAACCGGACAAAAACCACTGCTTTTTAAAATCATAGTAAATGCTGTGCGCAGCCATGGACAATGCAGCGCCGGCTGTCCACAGCCATGCGTGGTTAATGTATTCAGAAAGATATAATGCCATACCTATGTGTACGGCAAGCGCCGAGACGTAATCCGCAGTTCCGTCGAGCATCCTTCCAAGCAGGCTGCCGCCTCCTCTGAGCCTGGCAAGCTGTCCGTCTGCGCAGTCTAAAATCATTGAAATCAAAAGAAGCCCCGCCGCCGGGACCACCATTCTATATCCCGCCAGAATACCCGCGAAAACACCGGCTGAAGCAGAGAAAAATGTTATATGATTAGGTGTTACGGAACTGTTTTTAAATACATTTACAACTATAGAAGCAGCCCGCCTTAAAAAGAAATGACAGGGCTCTCTGGTATGTTTTCTTACATTCAATTTTTTATTTCAACCGGCTGCGGCAGGCAGCCCTCCGGATAACCCCTTCCCCGTATTTTTCCTGCATTTTTTCAACCGCCTTATGAATATCTTCTTTCACATCTTTTCTGCCATAAAATAAATCAAGTTCTTCACTGTCGAAGTTTGAAGCTTTTACGCCTACCAGCCTGACCTTCTTTCCACACCTGCTAAACTCTTCGTATAAGTCCTTTATCCTTCCGTATATATCTTCAACATAATTGGTCTGTTTCGGCATTGTATAACTCCTGGTATATGTATTAAAACCCTCAAGCCTTATTTTCATCGTTACTGTTCTTGCCTTCAGGGATTTTTTTCGCAGCCTCATCGAAACCTTTTCACATAAAGTCAAAAATGTTCCCATGATTTTTTCTCTTTCCGCGGTATTAGAGGGAAACGTAAACTCATTGCTCACTGACTTTATTTCCTGGCGGCTTTCTACCTCTCTGGAATCCTTTCCGTTTGCCAGATGCCACAGATTAACCCCGTTTTTTCCAAACACATTATATAATTCCCGAACATCTTTATCTGCCAGGTCCGCGAAAGTTCTAATATTCATTTCGTGCAGGATACCCAGCGTTTTTTTTCCAACCCCCCATAATCTGCCTATATCAAGGGGCCTGAGAAAACCGGAAAGATTTTCATTTTTTACATAAACAAGACCATCGGGCTTAAGGATATCGGATGCAATCTTTGCCGCCAGCTTGTTGGGTGCAAGCCCAACCGAAGAGGTTAATTTCAAGCTTTTCTTTATTTTTTCTTTCAGTATTTTACAAGTTCTTAAAGGAGAGCCGAAAAGATGAAAGCTGCCGGAAATATCCAGAAAAGCCTCATCGATGCTAAGCTTCTCAACCCTGGGTGTGAAATTCAAAAATATCTTAAAAAGACGGGCTGATACCTTCAAATACTCATCCATATTTACCGGAAGAAACACAGCATCAGGACACTTTCTGTATGCAACAGAAACGGGCATTGCGGAATGAATTCCGTACTTTCTCGCTTCATACGAACAAGCTGAAACCACCCCGCGTCCTTCACCTTTTTTGGGATCAGCCCCCACTACCACCGGTTTTTTTTCATACTTAGGATTATTGCGCTGCTCAACAGAGGCAAAAAACGCATCCATGTCAACATGAACAATATAACTTCTGTTATCTGAAGGACTCATTGAATTAGCCCTGGCTTACTATGTATCGAAATTCTTTTTTTCCTTTTCACATACTGGAAAAAAGACATCAAACGTAGTCCCCTGTTCCGGTTCGCTGGATACTTCGATAAACCCCTTATTCTGCCTTACAATTCCGTAAACAGTGGCCAGCCCGAGACCGGTACTCCTTTCGGTTTCTTTTCCGGAAAAAAAGGGATCAAAAATATCAGGCAATACTTCCTGCGGTATGCCTCGGCCGTTATCACTGAATTTGATCTTTACGTATTTACCGGATGAAACATGATGTTTACGGCAAAAATCCTCATCCAAGTTACAGCAGGAGGTTTCTATACTCACCCTGCCCCTACCTGAGATCGCCTCTCTGGAATTTACAGTAAAATTCACTAGAATACGGTTTAGCTGTTCCGGATCCATCTTTATATTAACCCCGGAGTTACAATTCCATGCGATTTTTATCTTATCCCCTATAAGAGAGTTAAGCATCTTTTTCATTCCTTTAACAGTTTCATCAACATCAATAATAATGGGACACTGAGGCTGCTTTTCTGCAAATGCCTGCAGCTGAAAAGTCATCTCTGAAAGTTTTTCAGCGGATCTTTTTATCTTTTCTATCTCTTTCTCACTCTCATGTCCTGAAACGGCCGCTTTACCTGCATTTTTCATTATCTCACTCAAAATATTGTCAAAATCACTTGCGATACCCCCGGCAAGGCGGCCAACCGTTTCCATTTTTTGAGCCTGGGCCATCTGTTGCTGAATATTAACATTCTCAAAAGCATCAGATGCTATGTTTGCCAAAACTTTCAGAAGAGATATAGAATCCTCTTCCCATTTCTTTTTTTGCCTGACAGTATCAAACCCCATAAATCCGTTGAGACAGGAAAATCTGTCTTTTACCGATACACACATCATTGATTTTATCTTCTGCCTTTTGAACTCATTTTTTTCTTTGTCAGCTATATCAGGCATCTTATCAACATCATTTATACATACATGACTGCCTTTTTTTATTTTTTTTATAAACCAGGGCATTGTTTCAACGGGAATTTCCTGGATGGTATCTTTCTGCGGAGAAATACCATCCCGGCACCACTCGTGTGTATTGTTCATTTTCATTCCATCATTTGAAAGCCTTATAAAATAAGCCCTGTCAACTTTGAAAAACTCCCCGCAGTTTTTCAGCATAAGATTTATTTTCCTGTCAATATTGTTTTCATTGACATTTATGAAACTTGATGATATTCCGGCAACGAGACTGTTGAGCATTGCCTGTCTTTCTATTCTGTCTTCCGCCCTCTTCCTGTCAGTAATATCCACACAATGTCCTATATACCCGAGAAACTTTCCCTTCTTATTAAAACGCGGCTTTCCATTTACAAGTATCCACCGGTATTTACCATCTGCGCGCCTCAAGCGGTATTCGAGGTGATAAGCTTTGCGTTTTTCAAAAGACTTCATGTAAGTCTGCAGACACATAATAAGATCATCCGGATGAACGCTTCCGGTCCATCCGTCTCCCAGCTCCTGCTCCAGCGATCTGCCGGTAAAATCAAGCCAGGGTTTATTGAAATAATCCCTCTTTCTGTCTTCCCTGGAGGTCCAAATCATAGTATTTCCGGAATCAGCAAGGGTTCTGAACCTGAACTCACTTTCCGAAAGCTCTCTCTCAGCTTTCTTTCTCTCTGTTATGTCTTCCGAAATCCCCAGGAGGTAAACTGCTTCACCTTTTTCATTTAAAATCGGCACCTTTCTTGTATGAAGTATCCTGAGTCCACGATGGCGGGTCTTTATCGGCTCTTCGGGTATATTTACTGCTTTTTTTCCTCTCAAAACCTCATAATCTTTCTGAGTAAAAAAATCCGCCTGCTCTTTAGGAAAAAAGTCATAATCGTTCTTCCCATACAGGTCCTCTCTCGAAAATCCGAGCAGCTCTTCGCCCGCTTTATTAAAACGCACAAATCGCAATTCGCGCGCTTCCTTTAAAAAAAGCATCATATTCGGAATGTTTTCTACTATCGAGTCAAGAAGATTATTTGCCCTTCTCAGTTCATCTTCAGCCTGCTTTTGTTCAATAACGCCCGATATTATCCTGGAGATTGCCAGAAAATAATTTATATCTTCTTTTTGCCACTCCCTCGCTTTATTACACTCATCAAACCCTAAAAATCCGTAAAAAGAATCTCTTACAAGCAGCGGTACCACCAAAACGGACTTTACCTTTAAATCCATAAAACTTGACCTTAACTCTTCAATGTCAATATTCTCAGTATCGTTAAAACAAAAATAATCTCCCCGGTTAAGCGTTTTCATTATCCAATTACTGTTCTTGTAATTAAATCTTTTGTTTACTGCTTCTATCCCGGATTCAACCCCCTGACTTAGCCGCTCATTAATGCAATTAGCCCTGTCCTCCATATCATCATACTCATAAATATAACAGCGGCTCGCATTTACAGTATCAGCCATCAGATCAAGGCTCTCCGAAAGAAAACTCTCAAGCCTCTTTACTGAAACTGCCCTTGAAGATATGTCAACCAGCAGTCTTTCATAGGTCAACCGCTTCATAAGAGCTTTCCTGTCCTGTTTTCTTATTGTAATATCACGAACTGTTGCAAGTAGAAAGGATTTGTTATCAATATTAACCCTTGATAGCAGTACCGTAGAAGGGAATTCTTTGCCTTCAGAATTTTTGTGCTGCCATTCGAAAAAAACTGAGCCTTCTTTCATGGCTTTTTTAATCATTTTTTTCGCCATGCTTTGGGACTTTTTTCTATCCGGCTGATATTTAGGCGACAACTTCCAAATATTTTCTTTTTTTATCTCTTTTTCTTCGGAAATACCGAAAAGCTTCAATGCCGCCGGATTTGCAGATGTAAAGTTCCACTCCGGAGGCTCCATGGTCAATATCGGGTCTTTGGATTTTTCAAAAAGCGACCTGTATCTTTTTTCCGATGTCATAATATCACGGTTCGCAGCCCTGAGCTGTTGCTCGGTAGCCCTTAATTGCTGGTTGGCTGCTTTTAACTTAGACTCAGTCTTTTTCAAAGAGCTTATATTCGCCGCATAGATAATTACATTGTGTTTTTTCTTCAGGGGCTCAAAAATAAAAAGGTATGTTTTTTCATCCCTGCTTTCCTCCAGTCTGATTTGATTGCCTGTCTTGACAGCTTTCCTTGATGCTTTATACAAGCGCCCCGAAAGATTCTCCCCCTCTTTTATCTTAAGAATATTCCTGGCTGCGGGATTTGCAAAAAGAATTCTGGATTTTTTTATCCTTATCACCGGATTCGGGTTTTTATCCAGAAAGCCCTCTAAAAAAACCTCGTCAAAAATCCTTGTCATAGCCTTTCACTGTATTCTTTTACTTTCTTGGCTTTTCTATATTTGAAAAGAATTCTCCTTTCAGAGTCTCCAACAGTTTCATATACTATCCCGCTATTCAGATCCAGCGCAACAACCCTCCTGTCAAATCCTCCGACAGATTTCTTAACTATATTCAGAAGCATATTTTTCATTTCACCTAAAACCGAATGTACAATTATATCAGATACTGGGCGGTGCCTTTCTTTCAGCACATTCGCTCCTCCGGCAACAACATATGAAAAAGTATGAGGCTGTAAACCCATATCTTCAATCTCCCCAACAAGATACCTTAATGCATCTTTGGCATATCTGTTTTTCATCCCCTCATCAGCCGGGGCTTCCCCCGGCAGCATAATATGAATCAGGCCTCCGATGCCGCTTGCGGTGTCGTAAGTTACAACTGCTATGCATGAACCTAAAGGGCTTGTTCTCAGTATTTTATTTCCAGAACTCACACATACATAACCTGAATAAATATCCTGGAGACATTGCATTATAATTTTATTGTAACAAAATATCACCTATTTTTCATCCTGCAATATATTCTTCTTTTGAAATAAACTTTTTTCCAAAAAAACACACGAAAAGAGCATTGACAAATCCAAAATTCCAAATTAGTATTAAGCTGAAATGGAAAGAAAAAGAGCTAAAAAAAGCCGGAGAAGAAAAATGAAATTTTATATTATCACAGCAGCAATGATAATAATGACCAACATAGCTATTTCAGCAGAAAAGATAGACCCGGGTGAATATCCCTTTACAGAATACAGAAACGAAACCCGTAAAACTATTCAAATAAACGGTTCTGAATACAAAGCAGAAATAAGAAAAGCCTATTTATCTGAGAGTAAATCTGAAAAGGGATGGAGAGAAACTGTAAAGGAACTCAGTATAAGAGGACCCGACAATAGCATACTGCTTGAAAAGAATTATGAATCTGAAATAATCAAGGGACACGGCTTTAACAGAATTCACAATGTAAACATAATAAAAACAGAAATAGGCAAAGACAGTGTCATAGCTGTAAGAGATTCTGTAATACCCAGAACTGATAATACAGGAAATACACTTCAGTATTTCGTACTTGAAAAAAAAGAACTCAAGCCCATAACTCCCATTCTTAGTGGTGACGGTTTCTTTTCAGAAATTTCTCTAAATTCAAACAACGAGTTTTCTTTTCAGGTATGGGCGGAATATTTTTCTACTGAAATACCCTTAAAAGTAAATCCCTCGCGCGGCATTAGCTTTTCCGGAGAGGAAGTTTCATCTGCAGCACTAAAAGAAATGCCGGTAATGACACCGGTGACCTCATGGCCGGAAGAAGAAAACAGAAAATATGAAATCCAGCTTTTCGAATCGATTGAATCAGATTCATATAATAAAGTTTCAGTCTCTTCGAAAAAATCCAATATTAAATACAGCGCGGCTTACGGTAATATTGCAATGCCGAATCCATCAAAATCAAATACTTTTAAAATCCGGCCCGATGTTAAATACATAAAAGTTGAGATTGACGGCAACGAAGGCTTTGTAAAAAAAGCTCAATTTGAAAATATCGGGCTTAAAACTGCAAGATAAAAAAAGAAAGAAACTTGGTTTAGCTTAATTTTCTAACTCAGCAATAACCTCTAAAACACGCGGCTGTTGATCTGAATCCAGGACAAGGACTCCTTTTAAAATCTCCCCCCTTACGGGCACCTCAGTATCCATCCTCATCTTATATCCATTGCTGTTTTTTTCCCAAAAATATTCTCCGGGCTTTATCTTTTCCCTTTGTGAAGGAAAAAAAGTTGAATTATATATCCTTTCAGAATCATTTTTCGATGGAGTCTCCAATACAAGTACCGCTTCGTTTCCCTCTGATTTTGCTGAGAATTTCCAGCCTTCTTTTTTCACTGGAAGCATTTTCCGGGTTTCTTCAAAGTAATCCCGCCATTTTTCTTCCTCCGGCGCAGCTGCATCTTTTACTTTGAGACTGATTGTATCCGAATCTTTACGGGGAATGCACATTTCCCTGCAAACATACCACTTGATATCCGCCCCTAAAACTTCTTCGCTCCCCGGCTCCAGATACTCGGGCGGAGTTATCTTTTTTGTCAAAAGAAGAAAATCCTCATGTCCATAAGTAATAAGTGGCCCTTCTTCATATTTTTGGGGGGCAGGCCAATTTAGCTTCCCCTTTTCATAGCCCTCGGGCAAATTCCATTCAATCAATGCGGCCTCCCCGGATTCTCCGGGGTTTTTCCAATAGGTATGCCAGCCTTCGGGCAACTTAAATAAAACCCCTGCGTAAAACGGACGTCCCGGCTGAATCCATTTATTCTCACTGACCATAATTGTTTCAAATTCAACATCCTCTTCAATTTCAAATAAATTCCGGTCCTCCTCTCCGTTTTCTTTTACAGTTTCAATTATTTCAAGCAGTCTTTCGGACGACACAAACCCTGTGGTTCTTTTGTCCCTTATCTCATTTCCTTTGGCATCAAGAAATATTATTGTAGGAACCCCGCGAATATCAAATCTCTCTCTAAGATCTGCAGACTCCCTGCTCTCGTAATCGGTAAGATCCACCCGGAAGACAGTAAATGAAGAAAAGGCTTCTATAACATCTTCCTCGGAAAATGTTCTGAGTTCCATCTCAAGACACGGGATGCACCAGTCTGCTGAAAAATAGATCACAGAAGGCTCTTCTCTTTCAATAGCATCTTTCTGAGCCTCAAGTGACCAGGCAGTCCACCGGACAGAAGCATCCCTTACGGAAAGGAAAAAGAAAAGACCTGTTGCCGCGGCTGCTGTTCCTATTACTCTTTTCACCCAGATAAAAAAAGAAGACTTCATTCCTGCTTTATCCAAAAATCCAAGGTAAATACCCCCTGCTACTAAAATTATGGGAATGAAAATATAAATTAACTCTCTTGTGATAACAAGTGATAAGTAGAAAAAACCAAGCGCTAAAAGAAGGAGCCCCATCAGTCTACGAAACCAGACCATCCATTCGCCCGATTGCGGAATTTTTTTAATCATGCCGGTAAACGTTCCCATCAGAAGATAGGGAAAACCGAGCCCCAGGCTGAGAACAAAGAAAATTAAAAAACCGAAGTAAACTTCGCCGCGGTGGCCCACTACAGTAAGCAGACCTATTATCGGGGGCCCGATACAGGGAGCGGCAAATATGCCGACAAAAAGCCCGGACAAATATACCCCGACAGTACCTGCAGTACTTCTCCCGCCCAGGCGATTTATCAGGCTCTGAGGCACCCTTATTTCGAAAAACCCGAACATGCTCAAAGAGAGAAGGAAGAAAAGTGCCGCGATAGCTCCAAGAACATATCCGGACTGCAGAATACCCCCAAAAAGACCTCCCGTAAATGCAGCGACAACCCCAAGCAGGCTGTACATCGTAGAAATTCCAAGCACATAAACCAATGCGCGAAGAAAAGACTTCAAGCGTCCATACTCCCTGCCTTTGCTGAATACCGATGCGGTAACAGCTAGCATCGGATAAACGCAGGGGGTTAAATTTAAGGCAAGCCCCAGAATAAATATTCCAATAAAAGTAAACTCTCTCACATCGGGTAATTCGAATTCCGAATTAGATTCCGTAAATTCTCTTTCCAGAACGGAAAAATCCTGCTGTAAAGAATATACCTCTTTAACCTCGGTAAAAAAGGTAAATGTCAATATCACAGTAAGAGTAAGAAAACAAAGTTTAAATTTCTTTTTCATAAAATGACCTTTTTTGTGGTAGCCCGTAAGGGCTTATTCTTTACCATTATTTGTATCGGAAACATATTTCAAGTTATCTTTACCTGATTAATTATAACTATTTATGTTGGCTTTTAAAGACAGGAACAAATTATCTCATTGCATTACTTAATCTCACCTTGCCTTAACACTGTAAATAAGCATGAATAAGCTCCCCAGCATAAATGACTCATCAGCACTGATTCTGGCTCCTGCGCGAAGAAGGACTCTGGCTATTTCCGGATTTCCACATTTGATTGCATAATTTACCGCTGTTTTTCCCGCATTATCTTTCGCATGGACATCAGCACCGTAATAGAGCAGCATGCGGGTACTTCTGCTCTTTTCTTTAAGCAGTTTCAAATACTCTTTTCTATTTGAAAATAATCTTAGGTGCAGTTTTTTTGTAATTTTGGGGTTTTTCTTTATATTCACGAGCATAAGAGGAGTAATTCCCCCTTTTTGCTTTGCGTTGACATCTGCGCCGGCCTCAATCAATATTCTGAGTGTTTTATCGCAACCGGATTCAACTGCGTACATAAGCGGCGTCTGATAATAATTACCTTTTGGATTATCTCTGTCATTTACATTTGCTCCGGCTTCTATTAGGGTTTTTACTATTTTTATATTTCCATTCCATGCGGCAAACATTAAAGGGGTAATTCCACTGCCCACCTTTGCTCCGGGGTCAACTCCGTACTTTAATAACAACCTTACTGTTTCAAGGTCCTCATTTATAGATGCTGACACAAGGGATTCTTCTCCTTCGTTTTTTATATCCACCTTTTTTGCCAACAACTTTATGATATTCCAGGCGCATCTTCGACGAACATAATATTTCGCAATAGCTTCCAGGGGGCCCTCCCGATTTTTGTCTTTTATATTAACATCTGCTTTTGCTTTTATAAGCAGTCTGGTAATATTTGGATATCTGTAGAGAGCCGCCCAGTACAGAGGAGTTCTTCCGTCTTTGTCAGGCCTGTTAACATCAGCTCCTCTCCTTATAAGCCTCCGACACAATTTTACTTTGCCTGCTTTTACTGCATTAATCAACTCAGTCATGCTTTACCTCCTATAAAAACTCACCATAATCTTTAAGGGGATTCTCCGTTATTTAGTTTTTTCCTTTTAAATTTTTTAATTCATTCATAATGTTATAAACATCCTCATCTTCACTGTATTTTCCGAGGGCTTTGATCCAGGAATCCAGCTTTTCATTTTTTATCTTTAGCGTTTTTTTCTTTTTGATTTTCCTTTCATTATGTAAATACTCTTCAAGCCTGTATTTAATTAATCCGGAGGGTGTTCTTTTTTCTTCTTCCGCTGAATTGATAAGTTGATTATATGAAAATATGGAAATGATTTTCTTTAGCTGCGTAGTGCTTTTATCTTTAATTTCGTCAAATAAACTAATGTCCTGTCTGCCAAAAGCTACACTTACATTTTTATAGTGTTTTTCTCCTTTTTCGTCTATATGCGGAAAATATATTGATATAAATTTTCTTTTCATTTGCTGACATTATATCACACTGTGATATATATGTCAAGTCTGAACCTGTTTGGATTTTTAACTTGTTAAAATTGATACTCGAACCCGGCTGATGCCGACTTTTTTAAAGCAGTCGATTCGTCCGGGTTATCAGTATACTTTCTAAGCGCATAGCTGTACTGAGCCTTTATGAGAAGCTTTTCATAGACCTCCTGCTGGTAGTTTACTCTGGCTGTGAACTGATCCCTGTTTTTCCATATTTCGCCTTCATCGGCATAGCGCTGACTGTTTAACCGCAGGAAAAGATTCGCTCTTCTTCTGCTTTGCCTGTCAATATTCCATCTCAATCTAAGGTTAGGAACGTGTATGAGGTTGTTCCATGGGCGGACTTCATAAACCTGCTGGCGCAAATAATACTCCAGGCGCATATCAAAATCGTCACTTAATGTTATCCAGCAGAATGTACGGTAATACCTCATTACATTTTTATTGTTCAACTCGGGCTCCGCATAGGGATAATCCCTCCAGTTCCAGCTGAATCGCGCTGTATATCTAAACCCCGGGGTCAATCTCTGGGCAACCTGCAGATATCCTTTATTGTAGTTATACGCCCATGTCTCCTGTTCATTCTCGTCTTTGAGTTCCATCCAGGGGGTAAGGGTTCCAAATTTGTCATAGGGCACTGCATACCGCGAACCCTGCTCAATGTTACCCGACACCCTGGGCGCCGCCGCCTTAAGGATAAGCGGAAATAACAGAAAAATAACCATCAGCATAATTATTTTTTTATCCATTTTTTTCCCCCCTCCACTCGAGAAGCTCGTTCACAAGCGTATTTGCCCCGAATCCGAAGACGAAAGCTGTAGAGAAAACCCTTATTCCGGACACGAAATCTCCCACTACAATTATTTCACTCTCATACTGGGGTATCAGAAGAAGGGTGGCTATCACAGCAATTGCTGCGGATCCAGCTGCCTGCCTTAAGTACTTTTTGTCGAACTGTCTGATCTTGCCCTGCTTAATCTTGCGGATAAAGGGCAGCCACGTTCTTAACAATACCCCCAAAAAAAGACCGCCTAATTTCAATGCTATTTCCATAATGCCTCCTGGGCCGCAGTTTAATACGGCATACGGTTTTCCTTTTATTCAATTTTTCTTTTTCGCTACTGCAGAAGAACGAGAGATTTTTGTTATAAACCTTTTTTGTCTGTTGTAAAAGAATACGCAGGATATAATAAGGAAAGAAATCCAAAGAGGAAAAAATATTTATTTTTAATAATCCGATTCTCATTATTAGGAGCATCCTTAAAATGCCCGGTTACTCTCTGCTGTATAAATATTAATGTATTTTTGTGAATTTTTACAGGATAGCTATTTTAAAATCTTTCTTAAAGCAGATATTTTTTAATTCTGTTATGATTTCATTATTAGGTTTATTTCACCAATAATTTCCTCAATATCAAAAGGTTTGGATATGTATTTTTCCGCTTTCATAACTTCAACGCCATAAAACCTGTCTTTTCTGGAGTTTTTAGCAGTAAAAATAATTATCTTAACTCTTTTTTTTCTCCTTTTTATTTCTTTATAGA
>Ga0207421_10002055_pt1 | contig 25409 bp, 21 predicted proteins | sample SodLakKL_010_SED_4_FD_187542 | JGI IMG/M metagenome (GOLD analysis project Ga0207421, IMG submission 187542) | Alkaline sediment microbial communities from Lake Tanatar, Kulunda Steppe, Russia - 8KL_010_SED (SPAdes) (version 2) | ecosystem: Environmental > Aquatic > Non-marine Saline and... | reverse complement strand
GGGAGAGGACGAACGCGTGGTCGGCATCCACATGGTCGGCGATGCTGTAGACGAGATGCTGCAGGGCTTCGCAGTCGCGGTGCGCATGGGTGCAACCAAGCGTGACTTCGACCTGACCATCCCGATCCATCCAACCAGCTCCGAGGAACTGGTTACGCTGAAGGTCTCGCGCCCCGGACAGATGGACCCTTTGGCCGACGCTGCCTGACCCGCGCGCGGCCAGGGACGGCCGTGGATTCCCTCTCCTCGCGGCCTACCAGGCACCGTAGGAGCGCGCGAACACCCCCGGCCCAGCCGGGCCGACTCATTGGTGCCATGCAAGGCCCCGAACGAATGCAACCCGTTCAGCAGGACTGAGGGCGCTCTGCGCTGCGCGCGCATCGATGCGTTCGACGCTACCCAGAAGGCCGGTGCCGTTCGCAATCTGCACGGCAAGGCCCGGCCGGGCGTTCAGTTCGAGGATCAGCGGGCCGCGGTCGCGGTCGAGTACCACATCGACGCCAAGGTAACCCAGCCCGGTGAGTTCGTAACAGCCGGCGGCCAATTCCAGCAGGCGGCCCCAGCCGGGGATCGCGATACCACCTAGCGGGGCGCCAGTATCCGGGTGTCGATCGACGATGTCGTTCAGCAGAACGCCGTGGCCGGTGACGCCGGTGGCAATATCAATACCCGCCCCCACGGCGCCCTGGTGCAGGTTGGCCTTGCCGTCGGAGGCGCGGGTCGGCAGTCGCACCATCGCCATCGCGGGGTAGCCCTTATAGACCACCGTGCGGATATCGGGCACACCCTGAAAACTGACCTGTTCGAACAACGGGTCGAAGAGGACCCGGTATTCGATCATCGCCCGATCCGGCTGGCCGCCGAGGCTGTACATGCCGCTCAGGATGTTGGAAACGTGGTGCTTGAGACCATCCAGATCCACCAGCAGGCCGGAGGCCTTGCGAAATTGCTCGCCCACCCTGCCCGTGAGCACCAGAATCCCGTTGCCACCGCTGCCGTGAGCGGGCTTGATCACAAAGTCCTCGCGCCCGGCGACGATGGCAGGAAGGTGCCGGACGTCGTGGTTGGTCTCGATCACCCCGTACAATTCGGGTACCGAGATGCCGGCGCCGAGCGCGACAGCCTTGGTCTGCAGCTTGTCGTCCACCAGGGGGTAGCGACTGCGCGGATTCAGTGCAGCGATCATCTGGGTGTTGCGGCGGTTCATGCCCACGACACCCTGGCGGCGCAGTTCCCCAGGGGTGATGAACCACTTCATGGACCGGAGCGCCCGGCCAGCACCCGGAACCGCAGCAACTCAGACAGGCGGTACCCCGTATAACGCCCCAGCAGCAGAGTGGCAGCGAGCACGATCAGGAGTAGTTCCGGGAACACGAAGATCAGGTGCTCGATATAGGGATTGATCATCAGCAGATATCCGGCCACCGCGACCATCAGGCTTCCGATCCCCTGCCGGATCGCGTCCCCAGCCCCGTGCTCCTCCCAGACGATCGACATGCGTTCGATGGTCATCGCCAGGATCACCATGGGGAACAACGCGATGGCCAGACCATGTTCGATCCCCAGGCGGTGACTGAGGATACTCAAGGTGAGCATCAGCATCACCACGATGCTGACCACGGCCGCCAGCCGGGGTACCAGCAGCAGCTTCAGGTGTTCCAGATAGAACCGGATGGCCAGCCCCAGGGACACGATGAGGGTGAACAGGATCACCCCGCCGAGCAACTCGGTCTCGCGAAACGACAGTGCGATCAGTACCGGCATGAAGGTGCCGAAAGTCTGCACGCCGACCACGTTGCGCAAGAGCACGATGATCATCGCCCCGACCGGGACCATCAGAAGTACCCGGTACATGTTCTGGGTCTGCACCGGCAGGCCGAACAGCGAAAAATCCATCACCCGGGAGTTCAGGAGTTTCGCGCGCTGCTGAGCGGTATCCACCGCGTCCTGAAAATTTCGGCTGACCGCGAAGCTGACCTGCGCGTTGCCGGCACGGTTGAGTTCTATCGGATCCTCATCTCCGTACCACCAGACCAGGAAGTGATCGGGGTAGCCCACGCTGCCGTCGTTGGGGTTGATCGCAACCCACTCACGGGTGTTGTGGACCTCGAGCCAGGTCCGGGGCTGCAGGTCCCGGCCACGATCCGTCAACTGCAGCCCATGGGCCATGCGGGCCGGTATACGGGCACCCGCCAGCAGTTCGATCGCGACAGCCACGCGGTCGCGATCGCTGGCATTCCCGGGCTGGAACAGACGCACGTTCTCATCGGCACCACTGAGCAGGTCGCGTACCAGCACGGTCGCGAAGCTGGTGATGTCGGCGGAACGTGCACGCACCTGCTCGACGATGGTCTCGGCCGCGGACCGGTAGGGCTCGTCCAGATCCGGGACATCGGCGGGGCCAGGGTAGTCCGGCTGGGTTCGCAGAGAGCGTTGCAACTGGTAGACCGTGGCACGGTAGTAGACCACCTGCCGACCGCTCGGACTGCGTGTGGTCCAGGTCGCTTCCCGGTTAGCACCGTCCATACCGGTGGCCAAACCGTAGCCGCGGGATACGAAGTGTTCGTCCAGAAGGGCAAAGCCGGGTGGCTCATGCGGCAGGAACAGCCGGGCGGTGAGCGCGCCACCCGTTGGCTCGAACGCGACGCGCGCTTCGACGGTCCAGTTGTCAGTGGTCTGGGCCGGCAGCACCGGGAAGCCGAGATTCCAGACCTTGTGATAAAAGACCCCGAGGCTGAGCGCTGTCAGAAACAGAATCAGCAGCGGAAGGTGCAGGCGCCTCATAACCCCCGCGCCACGTGCCGCTTCCCTGCCGCCGGGGCCGCATCGTAAGCCGAAGGATCAACTGCCGGGTGCAATCCCGTGGGGTCCGGGACGCCCTCCGGCAACGCGCAGCGGGGCGACTGGGTAAACGTCTCCGCCGGGTCCACCACGATGGCCCCCGCCATGTGATTACGGCCCACCAGGGCCTGGTAATTCAGCTGCGTACGGTCGACCAGGTTCATTTCCTCTTCGCGGTAGACGCTACCCATGCACAGTCCGATCGTGACCACGGGCCGCCGCTGGTGCTCGCCATCGTGGCGAATGATCCGGACGTATCGGGTGACCTTGCGCTCCAGCCGCACCTTGCTGTCCGGAGTCTCGGGGTCGATGATGTCAAAGGCGATCCAGCGCTCCCCATCGCGGCGGAAGGCCTCCTTGTTCAGCGCATTCAGCGACGATGTGGTGGCCCCGGTATCCATCTTGGCCTTCAGCGATATTCCTTCAGGAAAAATTTCGACCCGCTCGACCCAGCCGAAGATGGAACGGCTTGCGGGTTCGTCCGCGGCAAGGCCGCTGCTCGCAAAAAACAGGGTCAGCAGCAACGCAGCTGCGCGCAAAACGTGCGGGTACATCGGGTCCTCCATCGAATCCATCGGGCCAGCATTCACTGGCTCCTTTTGCCGGAGCCATAAGATTTTAATTATACGCGGATTCCGACCTCTTGAGGCATCAAGCGTTCCCATTGCCATGACCCCGTCACCCGTCCTTCGCCACGAATCCGGGAACCGCCGACGGAACGCCACTTCCCGGACTGCGAACGATGCCCGCATCACGCAAACTCCGCGATCTGCGTCTACTATCACTGAAGCCTGCGGTCGTCAGGCAAAACAAGGTACGTGCGGTCCGCCCCCCGGGGCGAGGACATGCGCGGCTCATCAGCAGCCTGCTTGCCCGGAGGTAGCCGCGATGAATGACGCCATCGCCGACGTGACGGTACACATCGATGAGAGCATCGACCCCGAAACCCGGATCAGTCTTGAAAACAGACTCCTGGCCCTGAACGGCGTGGCCGCCGCATCCAGTGATAACGGGAGGTCCCACCTTCTGGTGGTGAAATTCGATCCCGAGAGACTGCAGAGTCACGATATTTTGCAGGCCGTGATCGCAACCGGTCTCCATGCGGAGCTGATCGGCCTCTGAGGTGGCTCATTTGCCATGCACCGCGGTCCGCCTTGGTGGCTCGAGCCGATTGCCGCGCGTTCGGCCGGACCAAAGAGAGGCGATACGGGAACAGACACACGACCCCGGGCGACAGCCCGCCCTTTCCGGCCATGTCGCACTCTTTCTGCGCGATTCCGCAACGGGCGGCGCGATCATCTCCAACTGCGTGATCAACCTGTCTCCGGACAAACCCCCGGTCTTCCGGGGAGCCGCTTTTCGCATCCTGAAACCTGGCGGCCGGCTTGCCATCGGTGACGTCGTCGACAGCGCCGCGCGACCCCGGGACATGCGCAACGAACCTGTGCTCTACGCCGGCTGCATCGCCGGTGCGCCGGTGACAGCCACGCTGATGCTCCCGCCGCCACCCCGGAAAAACCAGTGCGAGCATCAGCTCGGTGCGTTTCCCGAATGGTTCCGCTCCGCAATCGGGACACCATACCGTTGTGCGAAAGCGACGACTTCCGCGCGCAGCGCCGGATCCAGACGGGCCATCACCTCGGCCTGGATGCTGTCCGGCACGCATCCGTAATACGCCTCGGCCATCGCCCCCGCGATACACGCCAGCGTGTCCGCATCACCGCCGAGCGAGACGGAGCGACGCACGGCATCCTCGAAATCCGTCGATTGCAGGAAGGCAGCGGCCGCGGCCGGCACCGTGCCCTGGCAGGTCATGTCGAACCCGCCGCGGCTTTGCAGGGTGTTCCAATCGAGGTCGCAGTCGTAGCCGAAGCGCTCCCACAAGGAGGCCGCAATCCGGTCCTTACTCTGCCCTGTCCGCCCGGCCCACACCGCCGCCGCCACCGCCTGCGCGCCCTTGATCCCTTCCGGGTGATCGTGCGTGACCTCCGCGCTCCGGGCCGCCTCGCGCAACACGGCGTCGAGATCGTCGAAGGCCCAGCCAATGGCCGCGACGCGCATCGCCGACCCGTTGCCGAAGCTGTTATACGCGGGTGCGTCCGCCTCGAAGAGCCAGCGGTAGAACCAACCGCCGTACCCGGCCCGCGGGTAGCGCCGTCCCCACTTCCGGAGCGAGTCCGCGTAGTCGGTACCGGCCATCACCGCGCTGGCCACCGCAACCGTCAGAACCGTATCGTCCGTGAACCGCGAGCCGGGTACGAACAGTGGAAAGCCCTTCGGCTGAGGCGCCGCACCCTCGTGCACCGAACCAATGATGTCGCCGGAAATGGCGCCGATCATGCATCACCTTCTGCACAAGGCTCTCGCATTCCAACACACCTCCGGCCATGTGCCGATTCGTGACGCCCAAGCGCAATCGTGGTGAAACCGTCCGCCTGCACCTTGCCGGCCTCGCTCTGTTCAGAGCCTCTCAAGGCAATCGCTGCGGCAACCCGGCAGCGTATTCCGCATGACCCAGGGGTTTCTGCTGTCGGAACCGGACAGGAGACCTGCCCCCCTATTTTTGCACGCATTCCGTGGCATCGCTGTTCCAGGACTGCATACTGGGCATCTCTTCGGGTGTTTTCCCCGTGGCATGGGCATGAGGCGGACCAACTGACATGAAGGGCTCCTGGCGTGATCTTGTACTCCTCCTCCTTGTCGCAGGCGGATTTGCGACCGAGGCTGCCAGTTCGGAGTTGGCGGGCTATTGGTCCTGCCCCGCGAAGGTACAGCTGGCGGCCGTCGGCCAGAGTGAGCTGACCCTGCAGCTGGACACCCGCGCTCACCTGAATCCCGAGGGGCGTTACGAGAGCGAGGGGGATGCCATCGTGCTCTTCGGAAGGTGGCCGTTGACGCTGGCGGCGACGAGCCGTGGGCAATGGCTGCGCGAACAGCAGAACGTCACGGTCACCGTGGAAACGCTGGAACTGTCCCCAGGGTCGACTCTGGGCGTTGAACTGCAGCGCCAGCTGATCCTGCAGATCACGTCGCTGTTTCCGGAACTCCCACATACGCAGACCACGCGCATTCTCGCCGAAACGCCCACGCAGCTTGTGCTCGAAGACGCGTTTGGCGAGCAATACACCTGCAGCCGGTTGTAAGTCGAACGCAGCAACCGATGCCTATCGGTCCCCTGCCACGCCGTCGGGCTGCGCAGCATCGGAAACCTCAGCGCGGCGATTGGCTAGAATACGTGTCATGGACGCCATCAGTGAGTTGGGCACCCTTCCCGCGCTGATGGCGGGCATCAGCCTGAGCGCCGCGGCGGGATTGCGGGTGTTCCTGCCGGTGCTGGCGCTGGGGCTTGCCGCGCGCTTCGGGCTGCTGGAACTGGGCGAGCAATTCGCCTGGCTGGCTTCCGACCCGGTGCTGATGGTGGTGGGCATTGCGGCCCTGCTCGAGATCGGCACGTACTACATCCCCATTGTCGACAACCTGCTCGACACCCTGGCCACTCCGGCGGCCATTGGGGGCGGCACGGTCATCGTTGCGGCGCTGCTGCCGGAGATGCACGGGCTACTGCAGTGGGGCATCGCGGCTCTGCTGGGCGGTGGTGCAGCGGGCATCACACAGGGAACGACCGTGCTGGCGCGCGGCGTATCCACGGCGTCGACCGGCGGCCTCGGCAACCCCCTGATCGCGACTTCCGAAACCGGCGGCAGCCTGGTCGCGATCCTGCTCGCCCTGTTGATCCCGGTGGTCTTCGGTGTGGTGGTGATCCTGGTCCTGGCCTGGCTGCTGGTGCGGCTGGTCCGGCTGTTACGTAGCAGACGGCACCGGGCACCGGCTCCCGGCGGTTGAGAAAGCCGTCGCATCCCGGGTTACCTGCAGCATCGCCGTCTACGGGGCTCAATCCCCACAACGCAAAAGCACCGATGAACCGCCCGGCCAGGCCCCATTGCGCAGCGGTAGCGAGTTCCTTATCGTCGCCAGCATCCTTGACTTTCGACGAGAGCGTGGCATGAAGGTACTGGTCGTTCTTGGGCACCCTCGCGTCGAGAGCCTGTGCGGAGCACTGGCCGCGGCGTTTGAAACGGGGGCACGAGAGGCCGGCGCCGAGGTCCGAAACTTGCGTCTCTCGGCGCTGGAGTTCGACCCCCACGTGCGCAGGGAATCACCGAACCAGCAGCCGCTGGAAGCGGGTTTACGGGAGGCACGGGAACTGATCGTCTGGGCCGAGCACCTGGTGTTCGTCTACCCGACCTGGTGGGGAACGATGCCGGCCTTGCTGAAAGGGTTCCTGGACCGGGTGTTTACCCCCGGCTTTGCGTTCCGGACCTGCGAGGGAGGCACCGGTTACCAGGGATTGCTGGGCGAACGTTCAGCGCAGTTGATCACGACCATGGATACCCCACCGCTGATTCATCGCCTGGTCTATCGCCAGCCCGGTCGCGAAGCGATGGCGCGTGCGACCCTGGGCTTCTGTGGCATCCGGCCGGTGCGCTCTCTGGTCTTCGGCCCGGTGCGGACCTCGAGCCCGGAGCAACGCCAGCGCTGGCTGGACCGCGCCCGCCGCCAGGGCCAGAGGCTGCAACGTGGCCGGTTCACACCCAGCGAGCGGCTGCGCCACAAAGCAAGCTCTTGGCTCCGGGGCGTGCGCCTACAGTTCTACCCGATGACCTGGCTGGCCTACACTGCCGGGGCGCTCGCAGCCGGGCCGCCGGGCGGCGTGTTCGGCAACCCGGTCTTCTGGCTGGGCTATCTCTGTCTGTTCCTGCTGGAGGTGGCGACGGTCCTGAGCAATGAACTGCTGGACGTACGCAGTGACCGCAACAACCGCTTCTTCAGCATGTTCACCGGAGGCTCCCGGGTGCTGGTCGAAGGCTTACTGAGCCCGCGGGAGGTTCAGGCCGGCATTGCGGTCAGCCTGGCCGCCTTCGTCGCGGCCACCGTGGCGCTCCTGACCCTGACGCCGGGCTCCGCAGCGGCAGCGCTCGCGGTGCTGGCTCTGCTGACGTTCCTGGCCATCGGCTACACCGTGCCGCCCATGAAACTCAGCTACCGCGGACTGGGCGAGATCGACGTGGCGGTCACCCACAGCCTCGGCGTGATCCTGTGTGGCTTCGTGTTCCTGGGCGGGCACTGGCAGGATCCGCTGCCTTGGCTGCTGAGCCTGCCGCTGCTGCTGGCGATCCTGCCGTCGATCACCCTATCGGGCATTCCCGACCTCGAAGCCGATGCGGCTGCCGGCAAGCGCACGCTGGCCGTACGCCTGGGGCACCGGAACACGCTGTGGCTGGCCACCGCGTTCACAGTACTCGCGGCGGCTGCGGCGGTACTATGGGACCTCTTCGGCGTGGCCAATGGGGCCTACGCGGGGATCGCCTATCTTGCCGTCCCTCACGCCCTGTGGCTGGCTTGGCTGCTATACAGACGCATCGAATCCGCGGCTTCTCCGGGCCGCATCGATGGCCTGATGGCGGCCTCTCTCACCTTCATACTCTGGTTTGGCATCGTCCCGGTACTGCGGCTCGCGGGTTGACTCGCATTTGCCGCGTTTGCGCGCACGATGCCGTGCGACGCAACCCCCACTGGTGCCATTCGCTTGCGCTCATCGGCACCCTACGCAGCGACAGGCGCAGGGTGCCGGGCAGCCGAACCGTACCCGGAACGGCGGTTCCGACCCTATCGGCGAACGCCAAAGAGGGTCAGCAGCAGGCCAACCACCACAGCGACACCGCCACCGATGAAGTACCACATGGTCTCATCGGTGAAGCGACCGGTCAGGGCCTCGTGTGCCTGGTCGACGAATCCCTCGGAGGCCTGCCAGCCGAAATAAAGGGCGACGATCCCTGCGACCAGCAGGGCGATACCGAGAATGCGAACAGGGCTCATCCGTTTCCTCCTATGCAAGACCTGCCACCGCCGATCTCCACGGTAACGGCTGGCAGTCTCGAGATGGTTAATCGTCGCATCGGCGGCCAGAATCACCCTCCGGCCGCCGATACGAGGGAAAGCTCAGATCCGCGGTCTTCTGCCCGTAACCAGGAACACGAGCGCGAGCACCAGACCGACGACGAACAGGATCCAGGCGATGTTCGTGGCCGCTCCGGCAACGCCGGTCAATCCCAAAGCTCCCGCAACGATGGCGACGATCAGAAAGATCAATGCCCAGTAAATCATGGCGACCTCCTTGTTACGAGTGGTGTTAATGACTCTAGCACCTGTACGGGATCTTTCCACCAAAATTTCGTCTCGGACGCGATCGGATAGAGGATGACTCAGACGCTTCGCCGGGACCCTGGGAACCTCCCGCCGCAACCCCCTCGATCGAAACGGGAATCGCGGCACCACACGCCTGGAGGTGGGTCGAAATCGCTCACTCCGTGGTCACCGAGTCGGCATCGCTGGTCAACGCTGTGTCCAGCGTATGCCAGCACAGCGTCGCGCACTTGACCCGCATCGGATATTCGTGAACGCCGGCGAGTGCGCCAAGGTTGCCGAGTTCGGCGGGATCGGTGTGCGGGTCATCGCTGGTCAGAAGATCGTGCACATCGGCGAACAGGCGTTGCGCCTCGTCCACGGCCCTTCCTTTCACAGCCTCAGTGAGCATTGACGCGGATGCCATTGAAATCGCGCAGCCCACACCGATAAAACTGACGTCTTCGACCCGCCCCTCCACGACCTTCACGAACAGCCGCAACTGGTCCCCGCAAAGCGGGTTGTGGCCGTCCACCGCCCGGGTGGCATCGGGCATGTCGCGGAAGTTCCGGGGATGCCGCTTGTGATCCAGAATCAGTTCCTGGTACAGGTCGTTCAGTTCACTCATGCCAGAAGCTCCCGCGCATGCCGCAGGGCCGCCGCCAGCCGGTCGATCTCCTCCGCGGTGTTGTAGAAGGCCATCGCCGCCCGGGAGGTGGCGGGTACCTGATAGAAGGTCATCACCGGCATCGCGCAGTGGTGGCCGGCGCGAACCGCCAGACCGCTGTGGTCGAGGATCGTGCCCATGTCGTGCGGGTGCACGTCGTCCATCACGAAGGAAACCAGCGCAACCTTGTCTCGCGCCTCGCCGATGACACGCAGACCCGGGATGTCTTTCAGTCGATCGGTAGCGTACTCGAGCAAGCGGTGCTCGTAGACCGTCGCGGCGTCCCAGTCCAGCTTCTCGAGATACTCGATCGCCCGGCCCAGACCGATGGCGCCGGCGATGTCCGGGGTGCCTGCCTCGAATCGGTAGGGTAGTCCCGCGAAGGTGGTTTTTTCGAAGCTCACCATGCGGATCATCTCGCCGCCGCCCTGGTACGGGGGCATCGCCTGCAGCAGGAGCTCGCGCCCGTAGAGGACACCGATGCCGGTGGGTCCGAACAGCTTGTGCCCGGAGAAGGCATAGAAGTCGCAATCCAGAGCCTGGACGTCCACCCGCATGTGCGGCACGGCCTGGGCACCGTCCAGCAGCACGGGAACCCCGTGTTCATGCGCCATCGCAACAATGTGCCGTACTGGGTTGATCGTTCCAAGCGCATTGGACACGTGCGTCAGGGCGAGCAGGCGCGTGCGGGCACTGAACAGACCGGGCAACGCCTCCAGGTCCAACTCCCCTTCCGGGGTGATCGGCAACACCCGCAGGACGACACCACTCCGTTCGCGCAGCAGCTGCCAGGGGACGATGTTCGCGTGGTGCTCCATCGCAGTGAGGATGACCTCGTCACCCTCGCGCAATCCCTGCCCGAAGCTCGACGCCACCAGGTTGATGGCCTCGGTGGTGCCGCGCACGAAGACGATCTCGCGCGTCGAAGCGGCATTGATGAACCGCCGCACCGACTCGCGCGCCGCCTCGAACTCCGTCGTCGCCCGTTCCGCAAGCGCGTGGACACCGCGGTGCACATTGGCATTGTCGCGCCGGTAGTACTGGTCCATCGCCTCGATCACCGAGCGCGGCTTCTGCGTCGTCGCGGCGTTGTCGAGGTAGGCCAGCGGATGGCCATGCACCTCCTGGTCCAGAATCGGGAAGTCCCGCCGCACCCGCGCAACATCCCAGTCGGCAGCAGACGTGGGTTTGATGATCGCATTCATGGCAACGCCCTCGGCAGCTTTTGCGGCTCGGCTCCCCGATCCCATTCTCCGCAAACCAACCTCCCGTGGGGCCGGCCCGATCGCTGACCAACAAGAGGAGACGAGTTCAACCACATCGCTCACCCTTGGCCCAATCCGTCATGCGGGTCAAGTTACGGGATCAATCGCCCGGTCTTGCCAGCGACCCGTAGAGGAGCCCGCGCAGGACGTCTCTGGGGTCTCTGGGGTCGGACCAAGCCAAGTCGTTGTTAAGACAAAGCACAAAGGCCCCAGTTCGGGTGAACGGGTACCTTAGAAGGCCATTTTGGATGGCCAAAACACCTGCTTAAGAGAAGCGATCGAGCCGCCAACCGATTCGCGGAGCGCATGAGGAGCCGGGTTGGCCGCGCCAAGGGTTTCCGCTGTTAGGGCGTCGTTTTGAGCACCCAAACTGGCCCTTTAAGCGCTTTTTCGGGGTGTTTTTCGCCTCAATTGCTATAGGGATCAATGGATTGGCTTGGTCCGACCCCGTTGGATCACTCCCACTCGATGGTGGCGGGCGGTTTTCCGGAAATATCGTAGGTAACACGAGATATTCCATCTATCTCATTGATAATGCGACGGGAGACGAGGTCGAGAAACTCATACGGCAGATGTGCCCAGCGGGCGGTCATGAAGTCGATGGTCTCGACGGCACGCAGCGCGACCACGTAATCGTAGCGGCGGCCGTCGCCCATCACGCCAACGGAACGCACCGGCAGGAATACCGCGAAGGCCTGGGAAACCCGGTCGTAGAGATCCGCGCGGCGCAGTTCCTCGATGAAGATGTCGTCGGCCCGCCGCAGCAGGTCGGCGTATTCCTTCTTCACCTCGCCCAGGATGCGCACGCCCAGCCCCGGGCCGGGGAATGGGTGGCGGTACACCATCTCGGAGGGCAGGCCCAGTTCCACGCCGATCCTGCGCACCTCGTCCTTGAACAGCTCGCGCAGCGGCTCGACCAGACCCATCTTCATGTGCTCCGGCAGGCCGCCGACGTTGTGGTGGGACTTGATCACGTGGGCCTTGCCGGTCTTGGAACCCGCCGACTCGATCACGTCCGGGTAGATCGTTCCCTGTGCCAGCCAGCGCGCGTTGAACAGCTTGCCCGCCTCCTCGTCGAAGACGTCGATGAACAGTCCGCCGATGACCTTGCGCTTCTTCTCGGGATCGCTGACGCCTTCCAGCGCCTTCAGGAAGCGCTGCTCGGCGTCCACCCGGATGACCGTCACCCCCATGTGCCGGGCGAAGGTGGCCATCACCTGGTCGCCTTCATGCAGACGCAGCAGCCCCGTGTCCACGAATACGCAGGTCAGCTGGTCGCCGATCGCCTTGTGCAACAGGGCGCCCACCACCGAGGAATCCACCCCGCCGGAGAGACCCAGCAGCACGTGGTCGGAACCGACCTGCTCGCGCACGCGGTCGATCATGTCGTCGATGATGTTGTCTGCGGTCCACAGGTCCTCGCAGCCGCAGATCTCGTGGATGAAGCGCGACAGGATGCGCTTACCCTGGCGGGTGTGCGTGACCTCCGGATGGAACTGCAGGCCGTAGAACCCGCGTTCCTCGTCGGCCATGCCAGCGATGGGGGCGGAGTCGGTGGAGCACATGAGCTTGAAGCCGGGAGGCAATGCAGTGACGCGGTCGCCGTGCGACATCCACACGTCCAGCAGGCCGTAGCCCTCGGCCGTCGTGTGGTCCTCGATATCGGTCAGCAGGCGGGTATGGCCGCGCGCGCGGACCTGGGCGTAACCGAACTCACGATGACTCGAAGGCTCGACCTTCCCGCCCAGCTGCGCGGCCATCGTCTGCATGCCGTAACAGATACCCATGACCGGGACCCCCAGTTCGAAGACCAGGGCCTCCGCACGCGGCGGATCCGCCATGTTCACCGACTCCGGACCCCCCGAGAGGATAATGCCGCTGGGGGCAAAGTCGCGCATGGCCTCGGGGTTCATGTCCCAGGGATGGATCTCCGAGTAGACACCCGCCTCGCGCACGCGCCGGGCGATCAGCTGTGTGTACTGGGAACCGAAATCCAGCACCAGGATGCGGTGTGCGTGTACGTCTTGAATCATCTCGTCACCCAGTCATCGAGAGAAAAACCACCTGATTATCACGCAATCTCCGCAGGCCGTTCTGTCGGGAAAACGCACTCTGCGCGTTAGCCTTCCCCCGTACGAGGCGAGCCCTAGCGCCGATCGGGCGGCGGGAAACCCATCGGCCAGGGGCGGGGCTCCTTCCGTGCCGGGTTCGTAGGAGCGACCTCTGGTCGCGATCATGACCAAGACACACAGCTGGATCGCGGCCGGAGGCCGCTCCTACATCCGCACCCCTGAGCCACGGGCCGGACCAGCCGCGCGATCGGTCCTCAATCGCGCCGGTAATTCGGTGCTTCCTTGGTGATCGCGACGTCGTGGACGTGACTCTCGCGCATGCCCGCCGAGGTGACCCGCACGAACTGCGGCTTGGTCCGCATTTCCTCGATCGAGCGGGCGCCGACGTAGCCCATGGAGGAGCGCAGCCCGCCGGTTAACTGGTGGATGATCGCGGTGATGGACCCCTTGTAGGGAACCCGGCCCTCGATCCCCTCGGGCACGAACTTCTGGGGACCGGCGTCGGCATCCTGGAAGTAGCGGTCCGAAGAGCCCTGCTGCATCGCGCCGAGTGAGCCCATCCCGCGGTAGGACTTGTACGACCGCCCCTGGAAGAGCTCGACCTCGCCCGGCGCCTCCTCGGTTCCGGCAAACAGGGAACCGAGCATCACGCTGTGGGCGCCAGCCGCGATCGCCTTGGCGAGATCCCCCGAGAAGCGCACGCCGCCATCGGCAATCACCGGGACTCCCGTACCCTCCAGAGCCGCAGCGACATTGGCGATGGCCGTGATCTGCGGAACCCCGACCCCGGCAACGATCCGGGTGGTGCAGATCGATCCCGGCCCGATGCCGACCTTGACCGCATCGGCCCCGGCCGCCACCAGATCACGGGCCGCATCGGCGGTGGCGATGTTGCCGCCGACGACCTGCACGTCGGGATAGTGCTGCTTGACCCAGCGCACCCGGTCGAGCACACCCTGGGAATGACCATGGGCGGTATCGACCACGATCACGTCGACACCGGCCTCGACCAGTGCCGCGACCCGTTCATCGGTACCGGCACCCACGCCCACCGCGGCCCCGACACGCAGCCGGCCCCGATCGTCCTTGCAGGCGCCCGGATGCTCGGAGGACTTCTGGATATCCTTCACGGTAATCATGCCGCGCAATTCGAAGCGGTCGTTTACGACCAGCACTTTTTCGATACGGTACTTGTGCAGCAACTCCATCACATGGTCCTTGTCGGCGCCCTCCGGCACCGTGATGAGGCGCTCCTTCGGCGTCATGATCTCGGACACCGGCGCATGCATGCGGGTCTCGAAGCGAAGATCCCGGGAGGTCACGATCCCGACCAGATCGGTGCCGTCCACCACCGGGACCCCGGAGATCCGGTTCGCGCGGGTCAGTTCCATGACCTCGCCGATGCTGGTACCGGGAGCGACCGTGATCGGGTCGCTGATCACCCCGGCCTCGAACTTCTTCACCTGGCGGACGTGCTCGGCCTGGGCCTCGATGCTCATGTTCTTGTGCACGATGCCAACCCCACCCTCCTGGGCCATGGCAATGGCCAGCCGCGCCTCGGTCACCGTGTCCATCGCCGCCGACAGTAGCGGCGAGCCGAGGGTGATCTCCCGGGTCAAATGCGTGGTCAGATCGACGTCACGGGGCATGACGGTGGAGTGTCCGGGGAGCAGGAGCACGTCGTCGAAGGTGAGGGCTTCCGCGAGTATGCGCATGGGCTGCTCCTGGGGTTGAGGACGAGGGTGAAGGAAAATAGCCGCTCAGTATAAAATTCGCGGGCATTCCGGTAAAGAAAACCTGTAGCGAGCCTGCAAGCGCCGCGCGTGACTCAAGGCCCTTCTGGCTACCCGAGTCCCCGAGTCCGAGGTCTTCCCTGCTAAGCTGCGGATCCACCTGAGCCCTACGGCCGGAACCACATGGCAAGCGAGCGAAGCGTCCTCAGCGTCAGCGAACTGAATCAGCAGGCCGACGACCTGCTGCGCGCGAGCCTGGGCGCGGTGTGGGTCGAGGGCGAGGTCTCCAACCTCAAGCGCTACGCTTCGGGACACCGATACTTCTCACTCAAGGACGCAAACGCGAGTGTCAGCTGCACGCTGTTCCGGGGGCAGAGCCGCAACGCAGCCACCTTTGCCGACGGCGACCGGGTTCAGATTTTGGGCCGCGCCGGCGTCTACACGGCCCGCGGCCAGTTTCAGATCATCGTCGAACGACTCGAGACTGCCGGAGAAGGACGCCTGCTGGCAGCTTTCCAGCGCTTGAAGGCGCGGCTGCTGGTGGAGGGACTGTTCGAGCCCGAACGCAAGTTGCCACTCCCGCCCCTGGTACACCGGCTTGGCGTGATCACCTCACCCCAGGGCGATGTCCGCCACGACATCGCCCGCACACTGGCACGCCGCTTCCCGCTCCTGTTGCCCTTCAAGCTCTACCCGGTCGCTGTACAGGGCGCTGCGGCAGTGCCCCAGATCGTGCAGGCGTTGGAACAGGCCAGCGAGGAGGCCATGGTGGACGTACTGATCCTTGCACGTGGCGGGGGCTCGCTGGAGGATCTCTGGGCCTTCAACGAGGAGGCCGTCGCCCGCGCAATCGCCGCCTGCCCGATCCCGGTGGTCACGGGGATCGGGCATGAGACCGACACCACCATCGCCGATTACGTCGCCGACCTGCGCGCCTCGACGCCCACCGCGGCTGCAGAGGCCGTGAGCCCGGATGGCGCGATGCTCAGCCGCCAACTGGCCGAGTCCCGGACCCGCATGCGCCAGGCGCTCGCCAGCCAGCTGCGGGCACGCCAACAGTCGCTGGCGCAGATGCTGGCGCGGCTGCGGCGCATGCATCCGGGTCGGCGCCTGGAACAGCATCTGCTGCGCCTGGACGAACTGCGCGGCCGACTGGACCGGGGGGTTCGCGGTCAGAGGGAACGCCAGCGGTCCCGGCTGCGGCAGCTAGCGCTGGAACTGCGGCTGCACAGCCCGGCGCTGCGTATCGGGGCGTCACAGGCGCGCCTCCAGCAACTGCGGCATCGCCTCCTGCAGGCGCGTCCGTCCCGGCCACTGCAATTGCAGCGCGGCCGGATGGAAGGCCTGCAAGAACGCCTCCGGCGCGAAGTGCGCAATCGGCTGGGCCGGGACCGGTCACGGCTGGACGCCGTCGCCGGAAGGCTGAGGGCCCTGGACCCCGATGCCGTGCTGCAGCGCGGTTACAGCATCCTGATGACCGCCGACCAGCGGGTGATACGCAGCGCCGCACCGGAACTCGCCAACGCCCGCCTGCGTGCTCGACTGGCCCGTGGCGAGCTGGACCTGCAGGTCCTTGGGGTTCGCACGCAACCGGCGACCCGCAAGAAGCGCCCGTAGGAGGCCCGCCCCCTGGCCGATCGGGCCCTGCGGACTGCTCACTCCCATCGCGACCAGAGGTCGCTCCTACAGGCCGGCCTCCCAGGCCAACCGGTGCCAGCGTTCCAGGCTGTCCAGATCGACATGACCGGCCGCGGGCGGCTCTCCCGCATGCACCGTTGCCGGGGCGCCGGGTTCACCGAACCCGTCCAGCACCGCCACAGAACCGGAGAAGTCCTCCCCCCGGGTATAGTCGTTGGTGGTCACCACGACCGCCAGTCCGGCGCCCCTCGCCGCCTGTACACCGTTATCCGAGTCCTCCAATGCCAGGCAGGCGCGGGCTGGCAGGTCCAGTTCCGCCAGCACGTGATGATAGATATCCGGAGCCGGCTTCTTGGCCGGGACGATGTCGCCGGCCCCGATGACCTCGAACCAGCCGATCCCCTCCTCTTCCAGGGTGGCGCGCAGCAGCGCGCTGACGTTCTCCGGGGTCGTGGTCGTGGCAATGGCCAGCCGCATTCCGGATGCGCGCGCCTCCTCCAGCAAGCGTCGTACGCCGGGCCGCAGCGGGATCGCACCCGTCGCCAACAGGGAAACATAGTGGCGAGTCTTGGCGGCATGCAGGGCCCTGATACGTGCGTCGATATCCGGCTCCTGCAGCATCGCCGGCCAGTCCTCGGAGATGAATTTCCGGATGCGCTCCTTGCCGCCGGTCACCGACAACAGCGCCCCGTACCGCGCGACGTCCCAGTGCCAGTCGAGACCGGCCTCGGCGAAGGCCCGGTTGAAGGCCACCCGATGACCATCCCGCTCGGTATCAGCGAGCGTGCCGTCGACATCGAAGATCAGCGCAGCGAGTCTGTCCATGCCATCCTCCCGGAATCGGCCCGGGCAGCGCGCCCGGTCAAGCGTTTCAGGCCCCCGCCGACGGCAAGCCCCCGCGCGTCTCGCGATCGCGGAGGACCCGGGGGCTTGCCGTGGGGAGCCGACTCTGATACTAAAGGCGCCCATTTCATGCTAGAGATCAGCGACGATGGCCGCAAACCCGAAGAACGCCAAGCCCTCCTCCAAGCATATGGTCGCCAGCGGCATCGCCGCGTATGAGCCGGAAGCGGGCGAAGAGTATATGAGCAAGGCGCAACTGGCACATTTCCGGGAACTCCTGCTGATGTGGAAACAGGAGTTGGTGGAAGAAGTGAGCCGTACCGTCGGGCACATGAAGCAGGATGCGGCGAATTTTGCCGATCCCGCCGATCGCGCGACCCAGGAAGAGGAGTTCGGGCTCGAGCTGCGGGCCCGGGACCGGGAACGCAAGCTGTGCAAGAAGATCGACGAGGCCCTGCGCAACATCGATCTCGGCAACTACGGCTACTGCGAGGCATGCGGCGTCGATATCGGCATCCGCCGCCTCGAGGCGCGCCCGACCGCGACGCTCTGCATCGACTGCAAGACGCTGGCCGAGATCAAGGAGAAACAGATGGCATGAGGGCCGGCCACCCTCCCCGGCGCCAGCCGGCGACGTCTTGACCACGTACGTCGGCCGCTTCGCGCCAACCCCTTCGGGCCCACTCCACCGGGGCTCCCTGACCGCAGCCGTGATCTCATGGCTGGACGCGCGCAGCCAAAACGGTCGCTGGCATCTGCGCATTGACGACATCGATCGCCCGCGCGCCGTACCGGGAGCCAGCGACGCCATCCTGCGCGCCCTCGACTGCTTCGGCCTGTCCTGGGACGGTCCCGTGGTCCGTCAGAGCCAGCGCGAGCAGGCCTACGAGGAGGCCGCAACGCGGCTGCAATCGGATGGGCACGCCTTCCCCTGTGGCTGCTCCCGCAAGGACGTAATGACCGCCGGCCAGGCCGGCTGGGAGGGCCCCGTCTACCCGGGCACCTGCCGCAATGGCCTCCCTGCGGGACGCAAGGCGCAGGCACTGAGGTTGCGGGCCGCCCAGCGCCACTGGACCCTCGTGGACCGCTGTCTCGGCCCGCTGGGATTCGACCTGCATTGGCTGGGCGGTGACTTCGTGATCCGGCGCGCCGACGGTTTCTTCGCCTATCAGCTCGCGACGGTGGTCGATGACATTGGTCTCGGGGTCACCGATGTCGTGCGGGGCATCGACCTCCTCGGCTCGGCACCCCGGCAGGTGCAGCTGTATCAGTCCCTGGAACGGACCGCCCCGCGCTACCTCCACCACCCGGTGGTGATTGCCGACAACCATCTCAAGCTCGCGAAGTCCTCGGGGGCCACTCCGGTCCACTGTCGTGACGCCGGCGCTTGCCTGGCCCGGGTGCTGACCGCGATCGGCGTCCCCGGGATCGAAGCCGGCTTTGCGGCCAGCGGAGCCAGCGCCGTCGGCGAGTTGCTGCAGCATGCGCGCTCCCATTGGCATTCCCGCCTCTTGCCTGCGGGTCCGATCCCCGAGGCGCTCCTGCGCGTCAACGGAATATCATGAAGGCCGTGCAACCGCGGAGATCAGGCCGGCGCCAAATGGCCAGGGGCAATACATCCAGGGGCAATACGTGATGAGAGACCTCGCAAATCGCGGATCTGGCTGGGCAGACTGCCGGTGAACCCGTCTGTTGGCGTGTTGCTCGTCGTCGTGGGAATCCTGCTGTTCCTGTCGCCGCTCGTCCCCTGGGTGGCCACGGTGGCACCGGCATGGTGGTGGCCTTTCGCGGCCTGGGCCGCGTTCATCGCCCTGATCGCCGTCAGCATGATGCGCCGCCGTGACCCTTAGTCTCGGGTTGCTCTACACGGTCGGGGTCATTTACCTGGCGCTGCTGTTCGGCATCGCCTTCGCTGCCGAACGCTCGCGGACCCTCGGCAGTCTCGCCGGCAACGCCTGGGTCTACACCCTGTCCCTGGGCGTCTATGCAACGTCGTGGACGTTCTACGGCAACCTGGGTTTTCTCGAGACCCACGGGTATCTGTACCTGACCATCTATCTGGGCGTAACCCTGGCCTTCGCTGCGACGCCATGGCTGCTGCGTCCGATCCTGCGGCTGGCCCGCGAGCATCAGTTGACCTCGCTGGCCGATCTGTTCGCCTTCCGCTACCGCAGCCGCTTGACCGGACCATTGGTGGCCCTGTTCATGCTCGCCGGCGTCCTCCCCTATATCGCGCTGCAGATCAAGGCGGTGGCCGAATCCGCCGCGGTCCTGACGGCGGACACCCCGCCTCACCTGCTGGCATTGACGTTCAGCGCCACCATCGCCCTGTTCGCGGTCCTGTTCGGCGCCCGCCACATCTCGCCGCGCGAGAAGCACTCGGGCCTCGTCGTCGCCATCGCCTTCGAGTCGCTGGTCAAGCTGGTGGCCCTGCTGACCATCGCCGGCATCGGCCTGTTCGCGGTCTTTGGCGGACTGGCCGGCCTGGATGCCTGGCTGGAGCGCCATCCGGAGGCGGTCACCGCGCTGTACTCGCCCGTACTCGAAGGAGGCTGGTTCAGCCTGATGGTGCTGGCCTTCGCTGCCGCATTCCTGCTGCCCCGGCAATTCCACATGCTGTTCACGGAGAACATCAACCCGAGGGCCCTGACCCAGGCCGCCTGGGGGTTTCCACTCTTCCTGCTACTGCTCAACCTGCCAATGCCCGTGCTGTACTGGGCCGGGCAAGCCGCCAACCTGACCCAGGACACGAATTACTTCGCCTTGGGATTGGCCGCCTGGCTCGAATCGCCGACGTTGGCCCTGCTGGTCTTCATCGGCGGGCTCTCCGCCGCCAGCGCAATGATGATCGTGACCACGCTGGCCCTGGCCAACATGGGCATGAACTACCTGTCGCTGCCGGCCCGGGTGCGTGAACGCAGGACATTGTCGGCCAACCTCTACCGAAACCTGCTGTGGGGCCGGCGCATGTGGATCGTCCTGATCATCGCGCTGGGCTACGGCTTCTACGGGCTCCTGCAGGTCGTCGAAGGGCTGGCCCAACTGGGCCTGATCTCCTTCGCCGCGGTCACCCAGTTCCTCCCCGGGCTGGTCGGCCTGCTGCTGTGGCCGCGCGCGACCCGGGTCGGGTTCCTGTTGGGCTTGAGTGCCGGCATCATCGGGTGGTTCTTCAGTCTGGTGGCGCCCCTGCTCGGCAACGCCGGCATCTGGCCTTCGGCACCCCAACTGCAGCAGACCCTGGGCGCGAGCGGTTTCGATGCGTGGACCTTCGCGTTGACGTTGAGCCTGGGTGCGAACGCCCTGCTGTTCGTTCTTGGTTCACTGCTGTCGCGCCCGAACCAGGAGGAGATCGAGGCCGGCCAGGCCTGCTGCCCCGGCGGATCCTTTTCTCCCACCGCCGGCCTGCCGCTGGCGCGCGACATCACCGAGATGGAGGCGGAACTGGGTGCGACGCTAGGCACGATGCCCGCCCGGCACGAGGTACAGCGGGCCCTGGACGATCTGGGGCTGCCGCGCCACACCCGTTCGCGGCGGGATCTGCAGCGCCTGCGCGAGCGCATCGAGCGCAACCTTTCCGGGTTGCTGGGTCCGGTCCTCGCCCGCATGATCGTGGACCAGCACCTGCGGCTGGACGCCGCAGGACGCTCCAGCCTCGGCGAGAGCCTTCGCCGCATCGAACAGCAGCTGGAAGACGTCCGGCTGCCGCTGACCGGCCTGGCCGCCGAACTCGACGCCCTGCGCCGCTTCCATCGGCAGATCCTGCACGAACTGCCGCTGGGCGTGTGCAGCACGACCGCGGGAGGTGAGATCACCGGCTGGAACCACGCCCTGCGAGTCCTCACCGGCATTTCTACGGACAGCGCCGTCGGCCAGCTGATCGAGCGACTGGAGCGGCCGTGGGGCGGGCTGCTACAGGCCTTCCTCGAGAGCGGGGATCGCCAGATCTACAAGCTGAACCTCGAAACGCGCCATGGCCCGCGACGGCTGAACCTGCACAAGTCCTCCCTCGAGGTGGTCACGGGCCGCCGCGAGGGCTACGTCATCCTGATCGAGGACGTAACCGCCCGGGTGCAGCTCGAGAGCGAGGTTGCGCACAGTGACCGTCTCGCCTCGATCGGCCGCTTCGCCGCAGGTGTTGCCCACGAGATCGGAAATCCCCTCGCCGGCATCGCATCGCTGGCACAGACCCTGCCTCTGGAAGACGATCCCAAGGAGATCCGCGACATTGCCGACGACATCATCGGACAGACGCGCCGCATCAATGCCATCGTGCAATCACTGATCGCCTTCGCACACTCGGATACGCCGCCACGCAGCCGGTTCGAGCCAGTCGATCTGAACGACCTGGTCGCCGAGGCCACCCGCCTGACGCGGCTGGCGGGCCGCAAGGACATCCGCTACGACATCTCCGGGAACGAGGGCCTGTTTCTCCAGGGAGCGCGGCCCAAGCTGCTGCAGGTCTTCATCAATCTCCTGACCAACGCAGAGCAGGCCTCTCCGCCCGGCGCCACTATCCACATCCGTGCGCAGCAAACCGGCAGCAGGGTACGGATCGAGATTCGGGACCAGGGTCCGGGGATCCAGGAAACCACGATCGACCGCCTGTTCGAACCCTTTTTCACGACCAAACCGGCCGGACAGGGAACAGGCCTGGGGCTGCCGGTGGCCTACAGCATCGTACAGGACCACGGTGGTAGCCTTATGGCGACCAATGCACCGGAAGGCGGTGCCCAATTCATCCTGACCTTTCCGCTTGGCGTACCCACATGACACGCATTCTTCTGGTCGACGACGAGGCCACCATCCGCCGTGGCGTGCGGCGCTTCCTGGAACACCAGGGATTCGACGTGACCCTGGCCGAGGACCTCGCTGGTGCGCGCAGGCAAGCCTCAAACGGGGACTTCGACCTTTTGCTGGCCGACCTGCGTCTCCCCGATGGCGAGGGCACCACCCTGATCGGGGAGTACCCGCGGCTGCCCACGGTGATCATGACCAGCTATGCCTCCGTGCCCTCCGCAGTCGAGGCGATGAAATCGGGCGCGATCGACTACATCGCCAAGCCCTTCGACCATGATGCCCTGCTCCTGACTTTGCGTGCCGCCCTGCGCAGTAGCGGCCACGGCAAAGAGCAGACCGTAGCCACCTCCGATTCCTCGGAGGACTGCGGCCTGATTGGCCAGGATCCCGGCATCGTGACCCTCCGGCACCAGATCCGGAGGGTCGCAACGGCGAACTCCACCGTGCTGATCCGGGGCGAGTCGGGCACCGGCAAGGAGGTCGCCGCGCGCGCGATCCACACGCTGAGCCCACGCGCCGGCCAGCCCTTCGTCCCGGTGAACTGCGCCTCGATCCCCGAGGGACTCGTGGAAGCCGAGCTGTTCGGGCATGCCCAGGGCGCCTATACAGGGGCGGTCAAGGCGCGCGCAGGCCTGGTTGAGGCTGCTCATCGGGGCGTGCTGTTCCTGGACGAGATCGGCGAGCTGGCACCCGCGGCACAGGCCCGTCTGCTGCGTGTCCTGCAGGAGGGAGAGATCCGGCCGGTCGGGGCGAACCAGGCGCGGCGCGTCGATGTGCGGCTCCTCGCCGCGACGCATCGGGACCTGGAGGCGATGATCGAAGCGGGGGAATTCCGGGCCGATCTCTATTACCGCCTCCGCGTCCTGGAGATCCGGATCCCTCCACTGCGGGAACGCATGGAGGATCTGACCCTGCTCGCAAGCCACTTCCTGCGCGAACTCGAGTCGCGCTTCGACAAGCACGACGTCGTGCTGAGCGACGAGACCGTTGCCCGGATGATGCATTACTCGTGGCCGGGTAACGTGCGCGAACTGGAGAACGCCCTGGAACGAGCCGTGGTCCTGTCGGAAGGCAGCCGTATCGATTGGGAACACCTGGGGCTCGCCACTTCGGCAAAGGAGCCGCGGGGACAGCCGGGCAGCCTGAGCGACTACTTCCGACGCTTCGTGCTCGAGAATCAGGGCCGCATGAACGAGACCCAACTCGCCCAAGCCCTGGGCATCAGCCGCAAGACCCTCTGGGAGCGGCGACAACGCGAGAACCTGCCGCGGACTTGACCATCGGCGGTGATCGCGAGGCCACGGCTTCGCCGTCACCGACTACCTGTGAAACGCTGCGTTACGTTCCGTAACGCCGGCGTGTTACCGACAGTAACGTCGCGGCCCAGCTTGGTACTCGACCCGGCGAGTAACCCATTCATTTCCATGGGTAATCCATGCCTGGCGCAGGTCTTGCAGTAGGAAACGCTCATCCGATTGCACCAGGCACCCATGTCCGACGGGCTCGACACAACCCGGGAATTCCTCAGCGCCCATGCCCCGTTCGACCGACTCGAGGCGGACGCGCTCGAGTTCCTGTTGCCGCGCCTGGAGACCCGCTTTTATGCCAGCGGCGATCGCATCACCGATCCGGACCATGGCCCGGCGCAACGCTTCCACATCATTCGCCAGGGCCGGATTCGTGGTGAGACCCCCAGCGAAGACGAACAGATCTCGGGCAAGGCCTGGGAACTGATCCCCGGCGAGTCCTTCCCGATCGGGGCGCTGTTGGGGCGCCGGCCGGTGCATACGGTGCATCGCGCACTCGAAGACACGATCTGCCTCGAACTCTCGGTCGAAGACTTCGACCGACTGCGTGCCCGTTCCCAGATCTTCAACGACTTCTGCTCGCGACGCCTCGCAAGCCTGCTCGACCGGGTGCACCAGGGGCTGCTCAGCCAGGGCCTGGGCAATGGGGGCGCCGGCAGCGGGCAACTGAACACGCCACTCGGGGCGCGGATCGCCAGGGAGCCGGTCACCTGCGGACCCGACACACCGCTGCGGGAGGCCCTGACCGCGATGCGCGACCAACGGGTCGGCTCCATCGTTGCGGTCGACGGAGAACAGCGGCCGGTGGGCATCTTCACCATGACCGACCTGCTCGGCCGCGTCGCCCTGCAGGAGGTTGACCTCGATACCCCGCTACAGCGAGTGATGACGCCTGATCCGATTGCGCTTCCAGACTCCGCGCTGGGATTCGAGGGCATCGAGAGCATGGCCGAACACGGCATGAAGCACCTTTGCGTGGTCGCCGACGGGCGCCTGGTGGGCGTGCTTGGCGAGCGCGATCTGCTGACCTCGAATCCGTTGACGCTGGACCGCATGGTGCGGGGCATCCTGCGCGCTGAAGCGGTCGGCACCATCGCCGACCACCTCCGCGAGGTCCCGCGCATGATCGGCGCCGTGATCAGCCAGGGGGCGGAAGCCGACCAGATCCTGCGCCTGATCACCCGCATCAACGATCACGCGACCCGCCGGGTGCTGGTCCTGATGCGCCGGCAACACGATATCGACGGTATCGATTTCACCTGGCTCGCCTTCGGTTCCCAGGCGCGCGAAGAACAGGCCCTGCGCACGGACCAGGACAACGGCATCCTGTTTCAGTGCGAGAAGGGGCAGGAGGACGCGACCCGCGAGCGCCTGCTGCCCTTCGCCCAGGATGTGAACAAGGCACTCGATGAATGCGGCTTCGACTTGTGCCCCGGAAACATCATGGCCGGCAATCCGGAGTGCTGCCTGAGCGGCCCGGAATGGAACCGGCGCTTCAGCCGCTGGATCGACCAGGGCACGCCGGAGCACCTGCTGAAAAGTTCGATCTTCTTCGACATAAGAACCATCGACGGCGATGCCGACCCGGTGGAGTCCCTGCGTTCGCAGATGCTGCGCAAAACGGCCTTCAACAGCCGCTTCCGCCGCCAGATGGCCGCCAACCAGATGAGCATCCGCCCGCCACTGGGCCTGTTCGGCGAGATCCGCAGCGGCACCGACGGCATCAACATCAAGCTCCAGGGGCTCACGCCCTTCGTCGACGGCGCCCGGGTCATGGCGTTGGCGGCCGAGTTGCCCGCCACCCGCTCTCACGAGCGGCTGGACCAGGCCGTAGCCAGCGAGGTACTGCGTGAAAACGATGCCCGCGACTATCACGCCGCCCTGCGCTACCTGCAGATGCTGCGCCTGCGTACGCAGCAGCGCGCGCTGGACGCAGGGCGCGAGGACAGCAACCGAATCCGACCGGAGGAACTCGGCACTCTTGAGGCGCGCGTGCTCAAGGAGGCCTTCCGGCAGGCCCGCAAGCTGCAGGGGCAGCTTGCGGTTCAGTACCAGCTCTGACC
>Ga0207421_10002054_pt1 | contig 25415 bp, 20 predicted proteins | sample SodLakKL_010_SED_4_FD_187542 | JGI IMG/M metagenome (GOLD analysis project Ga0207421, IMG submission 187542) | Alkaline sediment microbial communities from Lake Tanatar, Kulunda Steppe, Russia - 8KL_010_SED (SPAdes) (version 2) | ecosystem: Environmental > Aquatic > Non-marine Saline and... | reverse complement strand
TAAGTTTCTTATGGGCTTGTTATCATCGGCTTCGGTCGGTTCCCGAAAACGGGATATGCAGGGCCGGGGTGGAGAACGGCAGCAGTAATCTAACCATTGAAAAAACGGTCAAACCCTGCCCCTTTTGCGGGAGTGAGGATTCCAATGTATCCGAGCTTTTGGGGATATTCTGGGTGCAATGTTTTGAATGCTATGCATCTACATCCCTGGAGGATCACCTGGAAACCGCTCTGGAAAAATGGAATAGCCGTAGTTGAGCAGTGTGGTAGTTGGGAATCTCGCTGACCGATTCCGGTAGTTTGCGGATCCATGTGTCAGTGACAAACCACTCCCGGACTCACGACGACAACTCTGCCAGCTCCAGCCAGCGGTGGGTTTTGTGCTCGATTTCTTTTTCAAGCTCACCGTAACGGAGTGACGATGCTTGCAGCTCGTCGTATGGCAGCTCACCGGTACTCAAGACGGACTCCAGTGTTGCTTTCTCCGCTTCCAGTTCTTCGATGTCACGCTCCAGCTTTTGGTACTCTTTTCGCTCTTTGAAGGTGAGTTTCCGTTTTTCAGGTTCTGCGGATGACATTCCGGTGTGGCCGGTTTTGCCGCCCGTTTTTTTATTTCCACCTGGCTCTTTACCTTTGCCCCCCTGGCCCGATTTACTTTTACCGGAGTCCGGGCCGGCTTTTTTTTCTGACTGTTCCTGCTCCGCCACCATCTCCCGGTATTCCCGATAGGTACCGTTGAAGTCCCGGATCACCCCGTCTCCTTCAAAAACGAAGTAGTGCTGTACCAGTTTGTCCATGAAAAACCGGTCGTGGGATACGATAATCAAACATCCGCCGAAATTTTGCAGAAAATCCTCAAGCCGGTTCAGCGTATCCAGATCCAGGTCATTGGTCGGTTCGTCCAGAATCAGAAAATTGGGGTTTTTGATGAGGACCATCATCAGTCCAAGACGCCGCCGCTCGCCGCCACTCAGTTTGGATACCGGTGTATACTGCATTTTGGGTGGAAACATGAAGTGTTCCAGGAACTGGGATGCGGAGATGCGCTTTCCGTCGGCCAGCTCAATGACCTCGGCGATCTCTTTCAGCACTTCAATCACCCGTTTGTTTTCATCCAGCTCAATGCCTTTTTGCTTGTAGTGTCCATATACAATGGTGGATCCGGTATCGATATCGCCGGAATCGGCCGGCTCATCTCCGGTCATGACGTTCAGAAAGGTCGTTTTTCCGGTGCCGTTTTTCCCGATAATACCGATGCGCTCCCCCCGGTTGAAGGAGTAAGAGAAATCATCCAGTATAACCGTATCCCCATATCGCTTGCTGATGTTGGAAAGCTCCAGGATTTTCTTCCCCATCCGTTTCATGTTGACCTCGAGCCGGATATCGGGCCCTGTATCCCTGGCCCTGGCTTTTTTCTCCGTCTCATAAAAAGCGGAAATCCGCGATTTTGACTTGGTACCACGTGCTTTCGGCATCCGGCGCATCCAGTCGAGCTCTTTTTTCAGTAGCTGCCCTGCCTTTCCGGTTTCGGCCTGTTCCATCTCCTGCCGTTCGGACTTTTTCTGCAGATAATATTCGTAGTTCCCGCGATGATGGTAGAGATTGCCGTTGTCGATCTCAATGATGTTGTTGCAGACCCGGTCAAGAAAATAGCGGTCGTGCGTGACCATCAGCAGCGTGGTGGTGCTTTTCGCGAGATGGTTTTCCAGCCACTCGATCATTTCGACATCGAGGTGGTTGGTGGGTTCATCCAGCAGCAGGATATCGGGGTTATCCAGCAGGACAAATCCCAGAGCCACCCGTTTACGTTCGCCGCCGGACAGGGATGCGATCGGCTGATCCAGTTCGGTGATGCTCAGTTTGCTTAGAATCTGATGGATCCGCTGCTCGTAATCCCAGGCGTTGGCGGCATGCATGGCGGCCAGCGCTTCTTCGAACTGCGTATGTGTCGCATCGTTATAGTTTTCCGCCTGGGCCTGTGTGGCCTCCTCGTATTTACGGATCACCTCAACCGTTTCGGAATTGCCTTGAGCGATGTATTCGCGGATGGTCATCCGGTCATCCAGAACAGGCTCCTGCTCGAGGAACCCCATCCGGATTCCATTGCGCACCATAACCTCGCCGTTGTCGGGCGTTTCAATGCCGGACAGCACCCTGAGCAGTGTCGATTTGCCGGTCCCGTTGGGAGCTACCAGCGCGGTTTTGTCCCCTTTGGAGATGCCAAATGTGAGTCCTTCAAAAAGCGGCTTTAATCCGAACGATTTGGAGAGTAGTTCTACGGATAGGTATGTCATGCGGTATGGTGTGAGAAAAAAGAAGCCGGAATATAGGCTGAATTTTCTACGATATCATCCTTATAGATATTGTGTCACTTGTGATTATCGTTCAGCATTGGCAGGCTGGGAGTGATGGCTGGTATTACCGCTCCCATTCCAGCACATACACCATTTGCGGATCCATCTCCACCGCGCGCTCATGGTCATCCTGACCTACCTTCTGGACATACAGATGGAGTTTGTTATCCCGCCGCCAGAGTTCGGTATCAAAAGCCGGCTCCCAGGCATCCACCGACATATCGGTAAGGTCACCGATATACCATTCATCGGAATCCAGATCATCACAAATAGCGACTGATACCCGGTTGCCCCGCTCTTCGGCCCGAAAAAACAGATAGACCCGCTCACGGCCATCCGTATGCTCAACAGCGATCTGTGGACGTGAAATCGGTGGTGCCATCGTCCCGCCACCGGTCAATGTAAACGGTTGGGTCAGCTCACCGGCACGGGTGACTTGCCAGGACTCTCCGTCATGATAAACGACATGGTATTGCGGGATATCGCTGCCTTCCGGTGTCCAGTAACCGGCGATGTAGGGCTTGCCGCGGGAATCGGCAGCCATCGAAGTCTGATTCATCATCGAGGAGTTTTCCGGAATACGAAGCGCATACTCGGCCGTTTCCGGTGTGATCGGCAGGTTGTACGGCTCCCCGTCGGACCGTTCCCAGGTTATCCCGCCATCACGCGAACGCGCATAGGCCAAGTCGTGATTCGATTCCACCCCGGCGTGACTCCGCCAGTTCCAGGAGAGGTGAAGTGTGCCGGAGTCGTCAATGGTGGTCTGCCAGTAGGGATTGACCTCACCCTGACCGTCAATGAGCTGCTCATGAAGTAATTCCCACGATCTGCTCTCCACATCATAGCGGTGCAGCACCTGGACACCGTCACCGGACCACCCATGGCGATACATGAAAAGCAGGTCACCGTTCGGCATTCGGTAAAATTCGGGATAGGTCACGGTATGTCCGGCCGATGCTTCACCAAGCTGTTCCGGCTCACCGAACCGAAGACCACCGGGTTCCAGGCTGCGGGCATAGTTCAGCGGATTGTTGTGATGATCCCAGGATATGTGCAGATATCCGTCTCCGTCGACCGCAATGCTGATGGAATTGTGTGCATCCGTCACATTGCCTTCGTATTCCGAGGTGTGAAGTTGCCATCTATCCTCATCCAATTGCCGTTTACCCAGCACGACCCGTCCTTGATCGTCATAAAATGCTATAAACTGGTTATTATTATGGGTGACCAGGGCATTGCGCCGGAAAATCACGGCATTGACCGAAGTTTCAGAATACCCTTCGGCCACCGGTACGAGCCGGGTCTCAAAATTGGCGGGCAACCCCGAATTCTCGCTGCTGCAGGAAGTCATGGTCAACCCGGTTATTAGTGGTAGTGCCATCAGTGCAGAACGAAGAAGTGACATATCAGAAAAGTTATGTGATATTTGGATGACCGGAATACTGTGTTATTTCTGTGATAATACGGCATAATATAACAAGATTGCATTGAGGGGCCGGGCAACTCTTTTAGATTTTTTCTACCAAAGGTTGCTTTTCAGGGTTGATCTGACGTATTTAGGAAAAACCATTTTTAATAAATCAATTGGATGAATTATGAGGGTTCTTCTTACAGTCTTATTTACATCGCTACTATTTCTTGCACCTGGCTGCGCATCGTCGGATGTAACAAGCCAGACAGAATCCACATCAGATCAGGGAAATGCCTCTTTTCAACTCAACGAGCTGGAGTATTTCCAGAACCGCGGGGTTGGTGTGATGCCGTTCCTGGATACCGCCACGGAAAGCCATCAAAGTGGGGTCATCATCGTCTCACACGGCACAAGAATTGCCACCAACGGCGACCTGCGCCTGGAAGCAACTCCCGGCCAGTGGTCACCGATGCCCGTTCAGCAAAAACGTGTTGTAGACCGGGAGAACCACTCAGTCCGCACCACACTGACCTACCCCGACTCCAGTCAGCACATGCAGGGGTTTAATCCGCTTTATTATCCCGATCTCTATTTCAATTATGATGTAATTGTATCGGCGGAAGGGGAGGAAATCACTATCCGGGTCGACCTGGATCGTCCGCTTCCGGATGAATGGATCGGTGAGGTCGGTTTCATCATGGAGCTGTCACCGTACGAATTGTTTGGTAAATCGTGGAACCTGGGTGACCGGACCGGTATTTTTCCGCGTGAACCGTATGGGGTAACGGTGGATGATGACTGCGAACCGAAACCTGAGATTGTTCCGGGTGGAGATATGAATATCTATATGCCGCTGCCCAATCATTGCGGTCAGCCGGTGCCGATGGCAACAGGACGAAGACTCACCGTGGCACCGGAAAGTGATGAGTTCCGGATGCAGATTGAGACCAGGCATGGCGAACTGGAACTGCTTGACCAGCGCGTACAGCATCAGAACGGGTGGTTTATCGTCCGCAGCACGGTTGCCGAAGGAGCAACGGACGGGGCGATTGAGTGGACCATCAGACCCAATGTGATCCCGGACTGGATCTATGAACCCGTTCTGCAATATTCCATGGTCGGCTATCATCCGGAACAGGACAAAGTAGCCGTCATCGAAACCGATCCCAACGATTCATTTGATTCCGAAGTGCAATTGATTCGAATCCAACCGGATGGCGGGCATGATGTGGTTCAATCCGGCCAACCCGCATTGTGGGGTGACTATTTGCGCTATCGCTATTTCCATTTCGATTTTTCGGATGTGCAGGCCGACGGAATGTACCAGCTTGTGCTTGACGATCAAAAAAGCGAGGTGTTTCGCATATCCGATGAGGTGTATGACCAGAATGTATGGCAGCCAACGCTCGACTATTTCCTGCCCGCCCAAATGTGTCACATGAGAGTCAAGGAGAAATACAGGCTTTGGCACGATGCCTGTCACATGGATGATGCGCTGATGGCTCCAACGGATATCAACCATTTTGACGGGTATATCCAGGGATCGTCAACCCTGACTGATTTCGAACCGATGGAGCATGTGCCCGGACTGAAACAGGGTGGGTGGCACGATGCCGGTGACGATGATCTCCGGATCGAATCTCAGGCCGGCGAAGTGTTTATTTTAAGTGCCGCTTTTGATGAGTTTCAGGTGATGCGTGACAACACGCTGATCGACCAGGAGTTGAACCTTGTTGAAATCCGTGAGCCCGACGGGAATCCGGATATCCTGCAACAAATTGAGCACGGACTGCTGAACATCATCGGCGGGTACCAAAGCATGGGGCGGCTGTACCGGGGTGTGATTGTGCCAACGTTGACCCAGTATGTGATGGGCGGCGACTTCTCCGGACAGACAGACAACCTGATTTTCGATTCGGAACTTGGGTTGCAGGAGCGCACGGCAACCCATTCGGGTCAGCCGGATGACCGTTGGGTATTTACCGAGGAGAATCCGTCACGCGAGTACCTGGCAATGGCCCACATTGCCTCAAGTGTGGGTCCCATGCGGGGATACAATGACCGGATGGCCGACGATGCCCTCACCGCTGCCGAAGAGCTTTGGCGTGTTGACCGGGAAGCCGTTGGTGGAGCCCGCTTGAACAAGATCCGCGCCGCAGTCGAGCTGTTCCGGGCAACCGGCGACGAAGAGTACCGTGATTATATCCTTCAAAACCGGGATGTGATCATCGATCAATTTCGCTCCATCGGATGGGTCGTTGCACGTGCCGTACATGAACTCAATGATGCGGAACTGACTGCAGCCATGCGCAACGCCGCCGCTGATTACTATGCCGACATCCAGGAGTCCATGAACGATACACCTTACGGCCTCTCGTTTGAAATGCAGTTGTGGGGACGTGGATGGACACTGCAAAGTCAGGGTGTGCAGCACTACTTTCTCCACAAAGCATTTCCCGGGCAATTCGGCAAAGAGTATTTGCTGAATGTCATCAACTTTGTGCTGGGGACCCAGCCGGGATCGAACAATCAATCCTACGCATCCGCCGTAGGCGCCCGGTCGAAAACAGCCGCATATGGAACCAACCGCATGGATTACAGCTTCATTCCCGGCGGCGTGATCGTCGGAACGGCCCTTATTCAGCCCGATTTTCCGGAGCTTAAAGAGTTTCCCTATCTCTGGCAGCAGTCGGAGTATGTCATGGGGGGAGGGTCCGGAAACTTCATGTTCCTCGTTCTGGCAGCACACAATCTGTTAAATGACGGACCTGTGAGGTGATCAATGTCCGTCAAGTGCCCGTTTCCGTATCTCATGACGGTTTTCCTGCTGATGGGATCCGTTTTGATAGCATGCTCACAAAATGAAGAGGAGGAATTGGCCATGTCTGATGAACCCCACCTTTTTGAGATGAGAAATCTGGTAGCCTGGTGTATTATCCCCTATGACAATCAAAACCGCACACCACAGCAGCGGGCTGAAATGCTGACAGATCTCGGGTTCAGCCGGATGGCCTACGACTGGCGAGATGAGCACCTGCCGCACTTTCCGGAAGAGATCCGTACACTGCAATCGCATGATATCGATTTGACCGCCGCCTGGCTCTGGATTGACCAAAGGGCAACGGATGGTCTCCTTCCCGAACACGACAAAATATTTGATGCCATCGAAGAGGCGGATGTCTCCACGAACATCTGGGTCGGAATGCACGAAAATTTCTACGAAGGGCTCAATGAGCAGCAGAAAGTTGAAAAAGTAGCCGGAATGATACGTGAAGTCCGTCACCGGGCCCTGGTTTCAGGATCATCTATATCGCTTTATAACCACGGTGGATGGATGGGCGAACCGGAAAATCAGGTCCGGATCATCGAAGCGACCGGATACGATGACATCGGTATCGTTTTCAATTTCCACCACGGCCACGACCAGATCGATCGATTTGAGGATGCACTCAACATAATGATGCCCTATCTGGTGGCGGTCAACCTCAACGGAATGGAAAAGGGGGGCGCGCATATCCTGGATATCGGGCAGGGCGATTATGAAACCGATATGATCGCAACGCTGCTCGATTCCGATTATACCGGCCATATCGGAATTATCGGTCACACGGAAGGGGAGGATGTGCGGGATGTTTTGCAACGCAATCTCGAAGGATTACAGCAGGTGCTATCTGATCTTGGTGAACCTGGGGTACTGTAATTTATAAATAGTAGCATTATTAACCACAGTTATCAGTAATCATGAAAAAGACAGTATTACTACTTGTTATGCTGATGATGGCCCAGGGCATGGCAGTCATCCATGCCGAATCGTTTAAAAGTCTTCCGCAGATTTCTGTAGACGGCAACAGCTTTGTCGACGAAAAAGGCGATACCATCATCTTCCGGGGAATCAATTTCTCCGATCCCGACCGCCTTGTAAAAGTGGGGGAATGGAAAAAGGACCTCTTTCGCACCGCCCGTGAGTGGGGATCCAATGTGGTCCGGCTCCCGGTACATCCGAGCGCCTGGCGCGAACGCGGCCCCGAAAACTATCTGCAGCTGCTGGATCAGGCGGTGGAATGGGCCAAAGAGTTTGAATTGTACATCATCATCGACTGGCACTCTATCGGCAACCTGCGGACCGAGCTTTTTCAGCACGATATGTATATCACCACACTGCCGGAGACCTACGATTTCTGGTACACCATCTCGCACCGTTATGCTGATGAACCGACGGTGGCCATGTATGAGATATTCAATGAACCGACAACCATTAACGGGGAACTGGGCCGGCTCACATGGCACCAGTGGTCAGAGATCGTGACCGACATCATCGCCGTAATTCGTGCTAATAATCCTGACGCCATCCCCCTGGTGGGCGGTTTTGACTGGGCGTATGATCTTACTCCGCTTAATTACGCACCCCTGGATATCCCGGGCATCGCCTATGTGAGTCATCCCTATCCGCAGAAGCGCGACCAGCCTTGGGTACCTCAGTGGGAGATTGATTTCGGCTTTGCCGCGGACGATTACCCCATCATTGCCACGGAAATTGGCTTTATGCAGGAGGATGATCCCGGCGCCCATATACCGTGCATCGGTGATGAAGAGTATGGCCGTACACTCATGAGATATTTCAACGAAAAAGGAATTTCGTGGGTAGCCTGGGTGTTTGATCCGGTATGGTCCCCGCAACTGATTCTGGATTGGGATTACACGCCGTCACGTTCGGGGCAATTTTTTAAAGATGTGATGCTGGGGAATGAAAAACTGGAATAGATGATACCAATAAAAGTCGGGGCCTCAATGTTGTTGGTTGGACTCCTTCTGACGGGCTGCTCCGAGCAGGTACTTCAGGAGGGGACAGCCAGTTGGTATGGGCCGGGATTCCACGGGCAGCGCACTTCAAATGGCGAAATCTACAACGAAAATGATACAACAGCGGCGCACCGCACACTGCCATTTGATACCGTGGTTCGTGTCATTAACCTGCAGAATGACCAATCGATAGAGGTCCGGATAAATGATCGTGGCCCCTATGCCGAAAACCGCATCATTGATTTATCCCGGGCCGCTGCAGATGCACTTGATATGCTCGATTCGGGCACAGCACCCGTTCGGCTCGAACTGGTCACCCCCGGCGGCGAAATTCCGGAGGATCTGGGCCGGGAACTGTTCACCATCCAGGTCGGTGAGTACAATGCTGTACTGTATGCAGACCGCCTGGCAGAGGATATCGGGGAAGAAGCCCATGTCGAGCAGGAACACCGGAGCGGCCGGGCTCGCTACATGGTGTACTTTGGACAGTACGAGAGTATCCGGAGTGCAAGGCGGGATCTGGAAAAACTGCAGGAACAAGGATACGAAGGATTGGTAAAACAGATCAATTAACCCATGACAGGGCTCAAAAAAACACCTAATCTGACAATTATGAGATTCAATTTGCGACCATTTGACTTTTTTTTGCTGGTACTCATGTGGGGATTACTGTCTACACCGCAAGTCACGCAGGCGCAATTCTATGAGAATTTCGAAGGGGAACCGACTACCGAATGGCGAACCCGTACTGGTGATGGAGATACCCAAAGCAGTATTGCGTTCCGGGGTGGATACGGACGGATCACGGTGGATGCACGTCAGGATCGCCGTAATGTCTGGTGGGCCATCATGGAGACAACGGTATCGGATGATCTCGATCTGGAACGGTTGGCCGGAGATGGATACGAACTGCGGGTCGAAGCCCGGATTCGTTCAAACAGCGCTCCGAAGCGGGTGAACCTCCATCTCAACACACAGCGAACCACGGATTTTCACTCACATTTGATGGAGTTTGATATTCCGGATACCGACCATTGGCACACGATCAGCATGACAACCCGCGGTTTTGATGGCAGGCCGGGGGATACGGTTAATGGACATCTCGCACTTATGGATTGGGGACGGGATCAGTTTTGGGTGGATGTGGACTATTATCGTGTGGATGTGGTCGCTGCGGATGAGGCCGGTCCTGATAAAGGCGAACAGGTGGTATATCCGCCGCCAAAGCCTGAGCCGGATCAGTTTTCGGTAGTGCTCTCGCCTGCGGAAGCCGGTATGATCGACCGTGAGTATGAAGATGTGAATCTCAGCGGCTGGCGCGATGGGGAAAAGCCGGTGCTGACTACCGATGCCACCAAAACCATCCTGTTGCGCTGGGACCTGGAAGAGTTCCGGGGAATGAAAGCGGATGATTACGGCATGCTGGAACTCCATCCATACAGCTATTATCAGGCATTTGATACCGGACTCCATGCATTTGACCATGTTCGGCTGGTGGAAATTCTTGGCGGGAAAGAGAACTGGATTCGTGAGGAGGTCACCTGGCAGCAGTTTACCGGTGGTGCAGAGCCGGATGAGTTGTATAATACCCAGATGATCGTTGATATTGACATGCCGAAACAAAATGGTTCGTTGATCCGGTTACATATTCCGCGTCCCGTAATTCAGCGCATGCTGGATGGAACTACCAAAGGGATTGCGATCTATCCGCTGGGTGCTATGCAGGCGTCATTTCACCTTGGAGCAGCACAAACGGATCAGGCACCACAACTCTATTTTAATCCTGTAGAGTGAGTGGAGTGTATTCTGCCCGTTAACAGGATTGAGAAACCAGGTTTCATACTGCAGTTCCTCTTTCAGCCAGTCATATACTTTTGTGATTTCTGCTTCAGCCTCCAGCCGGTCGACTTCACTCAGCCTGCCGTGTTCCCGGGTATGGCCTTACTCTTGACGCATTCCTGACAGTCGCCCGGTAACCCAGGCCCAGTAAAAGTTAAAACCGCCAATACGGCCAAAAACATCGAGAATTTCGCCGCACAGGTAGAGTCCGGGGGCGATACGCGACTCCATAGTGGCCGGATTGATTTCATCCAGTGGTACCCCGCCGCCGGTCACCTCCGCCTTGTCAAATCCGAAATGTCCTGTGGGAATGATACGGTAAGCGATTACATCGGTGATGAGTTGTTCACGCTCCTGTTTGGTGAGTTGCGCCGTTTTTCTTTCGGACAGGCCATTGTCAGCAAGCAGATTATCCGCCAGGCGTTTGGGAAGATGCCTTCTGAGCAGTGTGGTGGTGTCTGATTTGCCGTCGAGCTGCGTCCGCCACCACTGCTCCGTTTTACCGGTCCAGTTGACGCGAAGTGCCGCGGATTGTTTGCCCGACATATGGGCTTTTACAACAACATGAGAGATATCCAGCACCGCCGGCCCGCTGTACCCTTTGTGGGTGAACAGAAATCCGCCGCCGGCATCGGGAGCGGTGATATTCCGTTTGTCGCGTTTTGGGGAACGGTTGCCCGCCGGCTGAAATGGATGGGCCTCCTGTTTTCCGGTGATCAGGTTTTCGGGGGCCAGGGAAACATCAAGAGAAACCCCGGGGAGTGAACCCCAACCGCCGGGATGCGGGCCTTTCAGGGGTGTCAGCGCAGGGTAGGGCGGATGAAGAGTGTGTCCCAGTTTCTGAACCAGGGAATGTCCTGTGCCGTCAGTGCCGGATCCGGGTATGGAAAGTCCTCCGGTAGCGATGATAACAGACGGTGCGCGAAACTGCTGCCCGGACTCGGTGCCGGTGACCCAGTGATCGCCTTCTTTTTCGATGGATGACACCGATGCGCTGTACCGGATTCTCACACCAAGGGATTCGGCATGTTGCAGTAACAGGTCCCGGACCTCCCTGGCCGAATTACTCTTTGGGAACCACTTGTTGGTCTCTGTTTCACAGGCCATCGCCAGACCGATCTCCTCCTCAAACCATTTCCGGCACAGCTCAACGGACCACGACTTGAAAATATTCCGCAGCCGGTTGCGGGAGGATTCGGTAACGAAATCATCCAGGGTTGCCCGAACCGGAAGCACATTACAGCGTGTTCCACCCGACATCAGGATTTTTCTGCCGGCCTGGGGTGACCGTTCCAGCAAAATGACCTGCCGATCTGTTCTGGCAGCAAAAATAGCTGCAGTAAGCCCGGCGGCACCGGCACCAATTGTGATGACATCAGCGCTGTCCAAAAGTAATCACCAATGTCTGTTTAATACTGTTCATCAATGCCTTTTCAATACTGTTTACCAATGCCTCGTAAGCAATGCCACGAAACAATACCACGCAAGCAATGTACAGAACACAGGAACATGTATCAATGTGGTATCTTTTCGAAATTCCGGAGGTTGAAGTTTGGTGAATTGCGTATAAATTACAACATGCCATTAATGGGTTACCGCAGTCCATCACGAGATACATGGTTTTTGAAATTTAAACTCCGCCGGGAAAAAGTATAACATATGAAGCCTTCCGAAAAGCGCCCCCTCAAAGAAGTTGTCAAAACGATATCTCACGAACGTGAGCGTACCAATATTCTCAGGAAGTCGGAACAAATGACGATTGCCTATTTGGTACAGCGCATTCCGTCATGGATCAGTTCGGATATGCTAACGGCAATTGGCTTCATGGGAAGCGTGATCATATTCATAAGTTTTATGCTGGCCAACTATGTGTCGGAGATCTATCTTTTGATTGGCGTGGTCGGTTTTTTTATAAGCTGGTTTGGTGATTCCCTGGATGGCAGAATTGCATACTTTCGTAATATACCTCGAAAATGGTATGGGTTTACACTTGATTTATCGACAGACTGGATTGGTGCCATATTAATTGGTTTGGGGTTTGTTATTTATGCAGAGGGGCCGGCAAAATTGCTGGGTTTTATATTTGTCGTTCTCTATGGATGGGAAATCATGACGACATTGCTTCGATATAAGGTATCCGGGGTATACTCCATCGATTCCGGCATTCTGGGACCGACAGAAGTGCGGATTATCATCTCCTCCATGTTGATTATGGAGGTCATTATTGATGGCACTTTTATCTATTTCGCCGCGCTGGCCTGCGTTGTTCTGTTTGTTACCAATATATCAGATTTCTTTAAGCTGCTGACATTAGCCAATAACCGCGACAGGGAAGAGAGAGAACAAAAAAGGAAAGATGCGGCTGCTTTATAGATTATGGACCTTTTCCAAAGCGCAGGTATCAGCTTTTATCGGGGGTGCTACCGATTACCTGTTGATGATTTTTTTCACTGAGGTGTTTCATATCCACTATGTGCTTTCCATTGTTATAGCCGGAGTAATTGGAGCTGTTGTGAATTTTTCACTTAACAAATACTGGACCTTTCATTTAAAAAATACGACATATAAATACTCCGGATTCAAGCAGTTGCTGGCATTTTCACAGGTCGCTATTAACAGTATCCTGCTCAAGGTAACCGGAACGTACCTCATAACTACATTTATCGGGATTGATTATCGCATCAGCCGTCTGATAACCGATTTTTTTGTCGCCATCCTTAATTATCTGCTTCAGAAACATTGGGTTTTCAAAAAAACAATATAAATTTGTACGCTGTCAGCATAAAATGTACCTGCTTACAGCGGTTGCAGAATGGCCGGAGGTACGAGAATCAATGATATTAAAACTCTAATGGAGAACGACAGACAGTTTCTTGTAAAAATGGTTCAGGCACGTATGCCTTTTGGCAAGTACGAAGGGCGCGAAATCATTGCTCTCCCGACCCACTACCTCGAATATTTTGCGCGGGAAGGCTTTCCGTCGGGACAGCTTGGACAATACCTGTCAACCATGTACGAAATCCGTACCAACGGGCTGGACGAGATACTACGCCCCATCCGGAACGAAGTCCGCAAACAGTAGGAATGGAACCCGCGGTGACATGAAATTTTTCCGGAAAACACTCACATATATACTCCCGGTATTGGCTGTTATTATGGTCATTGGGCTGATCCTTTCCCGCGTTTATCAGCCGGAACCGTCATCACCCGACCCGGAAATCAGGGTGTCTGCTCACGAAGCGGCGGAGCACGCCGGGACATTTGCCGAAGTTTGCGGTAATGTGGCATCAGCCGATTATGTTCCCGGAATTGGAGGAGAGCCCACATTTTTAAATCTCGGAGAGCCGCATCCCGATCAGCTGTTTACTGTTGTAATCTGGGGTGAGGATCGGCAACGCTGGCCCGTCCCGCCGGATGAACGGTATCTTACCAGGGACATTTGTGTGACCGGCGAGATCACCATGCACGAAGGAACACCGCAGATCCGGGCACGATACCCCGATCAGATCACCAGTAACTGATCCGGGCGCATCCATATCATCCGGGAAAACGGAGATGGGTACTGCCCAACCGGTTGCATAACTCCCACACGTTGTCAGCCTCCTCCTTGTCAAGTGCATATCGCGGATATCTGTCAGCTCCCACGGCCTGCCGGATCTGCTCCAGAGGACCGGGGTTTTCCACACCCGGCTGCATGGGTTCCCGTCTGTGATTGATCAGCTGCCCGGTCACATTCCGGAACTGATCGGAAGTACAAATGGCCAGGTAATGCTCTGCCATAAACTCCGGCGGACGAAAGAAAAGATTCTGGGTCCGGGCGACCAGCCGGTAACCGGGTGTAACCCGTTGCAGGGTCTCCTCCGACATCGTCGCACCGTTAATCTGCAGCATGTTGACCCTGATGCCATCAGGTTCAAACTCACGGGCCATGCGAAAAGTAAGCATCAGCAATGCCATTTTCGAATCCCGGTAGCTGTTGTACACCTTGAAGGATGCACTTTCCGGATGCTCTCCCTGCAGGTTATCAAAGCCGATGTGCAGTTTCGGATTAAAAAAGTGTTTGATGATGTTGCTGCCTGCATGAAGAATTCGGGCGTCGTCCGATTTCCGCAGGGAGTCGCGAAGCTGATGGGTCATCAGAAAAGGGCCGAATACGTTGGTGGCAAAGGTCAGCTCCAGGTTGTCCCGGCTCAGTTTATAGGATGCCCCATGGTCGAAATAAGCCGCGTTGTGGATCAGGACATCCAGTTTCGGGTATTGTTGTCTGAACGTATTACAAAATGATGCGACCGATTCTGATGATGAGACGTCGAGCTTTATGGCAGTAACCTGATCGTTGCCGGAAACATCTATAATTTCCTGCTTCACGATGCCCGCTTTTTCCAGGTTCCGGCACGCCATGATCACATTGTGTCCCTCCGCTGCAAATCGATGAGCGGCCGTTTTACCGATTCCTGAGGTCGCTCCGGTGATGATGACGGTTCGTTTTTTCATTGCATGATGGTGAAGTTCCGGAGTATGGATTGCGGTGTGAAATATGTGTTGTATCAGGTTTTCACAGTTATGAGGAATGAAGATCATATCGATGGTGTATTAAAAAGATAGTACGGAATTTAATCTGTAAAACTGTTATTACTAAAAATCACAGTGGAGGAATTGTGGCTATGAATTACAATGATGACAGTAAACGAATGAGTAATTTTTTTAGGCATGCATTGGTATTGTTGAGTTTTGTTCTGGCCTTTACAATTACCGGCTGCGAAGAAGAGGAAGTGACTATCCCGGGATTGTACGCATTTTCGGATGTAACCGTGATCCCGATGCACACCGAAGTGGTTCTTGAAAATCACACCGTCGTAGTGCGTGGCGATGAAATCGAAGCAGTTGGCCCATCCGACCAGATCGAAATACCCGAAGGTGCCCGGGTCATTGACGGCTCCGGCCGTTATCTGATGCCCGGCCTGGCTGAGATGCATGGCCACATTCCGGGTCCGGACGATCCCCAATATGCCGAGGATATGCTATTTCTCTATATTTCGAATGGGGTAACCACCGTCCGAAACATGTCGGGCCACAACTATCACCTTGAGCTGACAGAGCGGATTGATAACGGTGATATTCCTGGCCCATCCGTTATTGCGGCTACTCCATGGACCAGTCCGGATAATATCCCGGGCCCGGAGGAGGCGCGTGAGGCGGTGCATGATTTTTACGAAGCCGGATTCGACCTTATCAAAATCGGGAATATCCGCGGGGATGCCTATGAAGCACTGGCGGATGAGGCACACGCTGTTGGTATACCATTTGCCGGCCATATTCCCGAAGAAATCGGCCTGACAGGAGCTCTTGAAGCGCGGCAGGCGTCCATCGACCACCTGGATCGATATGTGGAATTTATGGCCGAAGAACATCCGGAATACGACGACCGCGATCCCGGCTTTTTTGGCAGTGGCGTGGTGGACCTGATTGACGAAGATCGGATGGAAGAGGCCATCGGGCAAACGATCGAAGCAGGTACCTGGAACATCCCGACCCTGAGCCTGGTGGAACATCTGGCGTCACCGCAAACACCGGAAGAAATGATCAATTGGCCGGAGATGCGATATATGCCTCCCGGGGTGCGGGAACATTGGGTAGATGCCAAACATAACTTTCAGAACAGAGATGACTTTCAACCGGAGGCCGCTCAACGGCTAGTGGAAGTCCGGCGCGACTTGCTCTTAATGATGCACGAACACGAGGCACCCATCGCGCTGGGATCCGATGCACCCCAGTTTTTCAATGTTCCGGGCTTTTCCATTCATCACGAAATGGCGATGATGGTTGAGGCCGGCCTGACTCCGTATGAGGTACTGGTTACCGGTACCCGTAATCCAGCCGGATATTTAAACACACCGGACGCGTTTGGCACGATTGAGGATGGTCGTCGTGCCGATCTCATATTACTTGAGGCCAATCCTCTGACAGATATCGGGAATGTACGTGAACCGGCGGGTGTAATGGTTCGTGGTGAGTGGTGGCCGGAGGAGCGGATCCAAACACATCTGGACGAGATTGCGGCTCGTTACGAACAGGATTAATGGGTACAACGGCCTTTTATTCAGGATTGCGTAATTTATTTCATCATCCTGAAGAACCACCAGTTTGGCGGTTACAAGACCGGCTTGTGCGATGATGTGTATCCTCAGCATTTATCAGCAAATTAGCGCATGTAAAAAGTGATAAAAAAGCTATATTCCGTTATATCACAGGCAACCTAATGGAGACGATCTCATGCAGCTTATCTGCCGGAAAGTACTGCTTTTATTTCTGATTTTTCTGGTGACAGGCGCCTGCACTATTCAGCGCAATCCGGTTTCCGGTAACCAGCGGCTTATGGCCTATACCTGGAGTCAGGAAGTGCAAATCGGCCAGGAGGTCGATAAAGAATTTACAGCTCAGTACGGGCTGTATGATGGCGAGCATGTAACGGAATATGTGGACCGTATCGGTCAGATTATTTTGGAAGAGAGCCACATGCGAAGAGAGGATACCGACGAGCAGTTTCGTGAAACCGAGTTCTTTTTCCGGGTGCTGGACAGCCCGGTGGTTAACGCTTTTGCACTTCCGGGGGGCTATGTCTATGTGACCCGGGGACTTTTGGCCCACCTCAATAACGAGGCACAGCTCGCGGTGGTCATCGGACATGAAATCGGTCACGTCGCAGCCCGGCACGCTTCCCAACGTGCAATGCGTCAGCAATTCGGACAGATTGCCGTCATAGGCGGAGCGATACTCGGCCAGGAGTTTCTCGGAATACCCGGCGAGCCGCTGCTGAATTTAAGCAGTCAGGCCGCACAATTAATATTTCTGAGCTATGGCCGTGATGCAGAGCGTGAATCGGATCGTCTCGGAGTTGAGTACGCCGCTCGTGTCGGTTATGTTGCAAGCGAAGGGGCTGAATTCTTTACCAGCTTGAAACGCATTTCGGAAGCGTCCGGTCAGACGATTCCAAGCTGGGCCTCAAGCCATCCCGACCCCGGAGAACGCGAGAACAACATCCCGAGACTGGCCGCTGAGTGGGAAGCGGAGGGGTTCGAACAGACGATCCGGAACGAGGATGTTTACATGGAGATGCTGGATGGAATGCTTTATGGAGAGAATCCGCGTGAGGGCTTTGTTCAGAACAGCCAATTTGTTCATCCCGAATTGGAGTTTCAGTTTCCGGTACCGGATGGGTGGAATCTTATTAATGAGCGCCAACAGGTTATTCTGATTTCCTCTGATGAGGATGCTGTAATGATTTTCAGGATAGATTCCGAATCCGGTTCGGCCCGGGAGTCCGTGCAGGAGGTAGCCGGACAAGAGGGTATGACATTGAACAGTGAGTCGGAAACGCAGAGCAGCGGCCGGTTTGACGCCTATAAGGCCGATGTCACGATCGAACAGGATGGCGGCAACTTGCGGGCGCTTATCTATGCGGTAGAATACGAAGAGAATATCTACCGGTTCATCAACTATACGGCATCGAACAACTTTCAACAATACGAAACCGATTTCGAAATGGTACCGGGACAGTTTGATGCACTCACGGATCCCGATATATTGGACATTGCGCCTGTCCGGCTGGAAATCGTACGGGTTGATCAGACGGCACGCTTTGAACAACTGATCCCCGATCCGCTTCCCATGGGAGTTACTGCTTCAGAATTGGCCATTATCAATCAGGTTAATCTGGATGAGAATATCGAAAGTGGGCGGTTTTTGAAGTTTCCGGTTCAGTAAAAGAGAAGGATGAATCGCTTGTCAGGCAGCTTAAAATAATTTTATCGTTTCACCAGGAGAAAGAGCATTCAGGGTCATCACTGTAAAGCCATTAATTGTATAAAACTATGAAAAAAGTCGCGATCATTCTGGGGATCATACTGCTTGTCATTATCATTCTGATTGGCGGTCTGTCACTCTACCTAACCGATGAACGGCTGCGTTCATTTGTTGTGCCCGAACTTCAGGAACTCACCGGAAGAGATGTGCAGGTCGAACGCATCTCTTACTCGCTCTTCCGGACGTTTCCCCGTTTTGGCCTGATTATAGAAGGTTTGGAAGTGCCCGATCCCGGAGAAGAGAAACTGGCAAGTGTGGACAGGATTCTGATCTCCATGAATTTACTCCCCCTGCTGCGCAGTGAACTCAGTATTCACCGCCTGGAAATTGACCGTCCGGAATTCACCTATATCGTTTATGAAGACGGCACGACCAATCTGGATGATATCCTGGCTCACTTGGAAGAGGACCCCGAAATGGAAGACGAACCCGGGGAGTTGATGGATATCGATCTGTCCGAAATCGTGATTTCCGATGCCTCGTTCGGCATGATCGACTATGAGTCCGGAACAACCGTACATCTGTCGGACCTGAATATCAGCAGCTCCCTGACGTTTACCGATGTACTGGAAAGCACCATGGATCTTACCCTCGGAAGCCTGGATGTTTATATGGATGGACAGCGCCTGGTAAGCGGACTCGGATTTCACCTGAGGCAAACATCCGTTCTGGATCTTGAGGGTGAAAATCTCAATCTGGTGGACGGACAACTGAACCTGCAGGGTCTTGCCTTAACACTTGAGGGAAACGTTTCCGACTGGAGTGGCGGCGAGCCGTTGGTAGATCTTCAGATAGCATCAGAATCAGACGATTTTGGCGCGTTGCTTGACCTGGTGCCACCCGCCTACGAAGAGTATACCGCTGATCTGGATACCGGTGGCGAGCTGGATCTGGTCGTAAACATCCGGGGCCGGATCAGCGAAGAGGAAGTGCCGGCATTTGAGGCACGTGCGTCCATCGTTGACGGCTTCATCCAGCACAGGGATGTGCCTGATCGCATTTCAAATATAAACCTGTCAGCCCGGGCGGATAATGACCTGGTCACCATAGAGACTTTTGAAGCCAACGCCGGTGAGACACGCCTCTCGGCTTCCGGAGAGATTCGCAATCCAATGGAGGAGACGGCCAGTTTTTCATTTTCAGGCCTGGTGAACGCCGATCTGTCGACAGCCGGCCGATATGTTCCGCTCGAGGATTTTGACATCGAAGACCTTTCCGGGCTTATTGAAATCCGTGCCGAAGCCATCGGCAATCTCTGGACTCCGGAGGAATCTGAATTCGACGTTCTGGTATCACTCGCCGATGGGCGTATAGCACATGCCGAATTAGGCCGTCCCCTGGAGGATATCGTGGTGGAACTCCGGGCGACCCACGAGGAGGTCCGAATCACCAACGCCACTGCCCGATCATCCGATAACTACTTCAGTGCAACCGGAACGGTGAGCTCCCCGCTGGATTATGAGATTGCAACCTTTACCGCATCGGGGGATGTGACCCTGGATCTCGCCACAGTTCGCGAATACTATCCGATTGATGAGGATACGCTCACCATGCGAGGAATGCTCACCCTAAGCGGATCAGCAAACGGCCGGTTGGAAGATCCCGAAAACGCATCATTTTCAATGGATATGGAGCTCTCCAACGGTTTTGTCGACTACCACGAAATCGGTCAGGCGATTGAAGAACTGGCGGCCAACATCAGTGCCAATGAGAGCACGGTTACCATAAACGATGCCCGGATCCGGTCCGGAACGAATCAGTTCTCCATGTCAGGGAGCATCACGGATTACCTTGAAGAGTGGGCATCATTCGACCTGACCATCAACGGTTTGGTCGCACTCGGCGAAATAAACGAGTTTTATCCGGTAGAAGAGGAGTTCGGCCTGGTGATGAGCGGGGAGGTCGACTCCGGCGCCCGGCTGCGGGGACGGATTGATGATCCCGAGGCGGTCCGGCTGGATGGCTCGGTCGTTGCCAGGAGTGTCCATGTGGATTCTCCGGATCTGATCCTGCCACTGACCGAATTGAACGGCACCATTGTGTTCAATGGTGATGATTTAAGTGCTGATCAAATCACATTTTACCTCGGTGAATCCGATTATTTTGTTTCCGGAAATATCTACGGGTACCGCGCTTTGATGGACGAACCCGGCGAATCCGACCCGGCCCGGTTCACCGGGAATTTCCGCTCGGAACATTTCAATGCCGACGAATTTCTTGATTTTGAAGAACTCCCGGAAGGTGTAGAACCGGAGCCGTTTGAGGCTTTTCTCCCAAATCTGTCCGGTGAATTTCAGGTAGTAATCGAACGGATGAACTTTTTTGAAATGGAAGCTACCGATGTTCGGGGAACGGTTGTGATGACCCCCGATTATATCAGTTCGGACGATGCCGTAATGGAGATGTTTGACGGCACTATGGAGGGCAGTTTCCGGTGGGATGTGTTTGCCACCGACCATACCGGGATTACCTTCAACGGAATACTGGATAAAGTGCGGGTAGAGCAGCTGTTTGATACGTTTGATCTTGGAGGACGGGCAAACCTGGCCGAACATGTCCGGGCCGATTTCAGTGCGACCACCGAATTTTACGCCGAATTTGATGAGTACATGGAGATGGATATGATGGTGTTGCGGGCATCCGGGGATTTTGGAATGGAAGAAGCCCGGATTTCCGGACATCCGATTCAGACGGGTATCGCCGGTGTGCTCGGGGTGGATGAGCTCAATGACCTCTCCCTTGACTCCTGGACCGCGCTGTATAACATTGAAGATGGCGTGATGCGACTCGACGATTTTAATATCACCAGCAGGGATCTTGGATTGAATCTGCATGGTACCCAGGATCTGATCAGTGATGAGCTGGATTACCGTGCCGAGATCGTTATGCCGGGTGACTGGGCACAGCGAGTGGGAGGGGCTATCCCGAGTCAGGGTGCGGATGCTCTGCGCAGAGATGATGGCAAACTTGTACTGCCGATGACGATACGCGGGACATCCGAAAACCCGCGTCCCGGTTTAGACGAAGAGCGGGTACGGGAATTGGTTGAGTCATATCTCAGAGATCGGGCTCAGGAGGAGGGCCGTGAAATTCTGGAGGGTGTCCTGGACCGGTTCCGGAGAAATTAACGGATGGTTGAATCCTGGAACGGCCAGCGCATAAGCTGTGGGACTTAAACACGCGAATCAAATATTTGCGGTAGCAATTCCAGTTTGCACTTTCCCGGCTCGCTTGTACTTAACAATGATCACACCATGTGGCGTAACGGTACTTTCCATAAGCGTGAATGCTGCCGGTATTGTGCCATCATCAAACAACTTTTTTCCTTTACCAATAGTTAGCGGGTGAACTTTAAGCCACAGTTCATCCATCAGGTCATTTTTAAGTAGTAGTTGTACGAGCTGGGCACTACCCCACACTTGAATCACAGAACCCTTTGAACGCTTTAACTTTTCGATATCTGCCAAGCTGTTTAAGAAAACCGTGTTTTCCCAATCTGACTTTCTTCGGGTATTGGAAATGACATATTTTGTGCCATCATTGATACCTGGCCAATTGTCTGCATGTTTAGGCCAGTAGTCTTCCCAAATCTCAAATGTTTTTCTGCCCAAAAGATACGCTGCAGGTTTCATCTCTTTTTTCATGACATTGCCATACACTTCGTCATAAAAAGGAGCCACCCAGCCGCCATATTTAAAACCTTCCGAGATATCTTCACCGGACCCACCCGGTGCCTGCATTACCCCATCTAATGTAATCATTGATATGACGATTAATTTTCTCATCCCGTTCTTGATTATCGAATGTGGTGTTCAGGTTTGCTCTCACTCTCTTGTCGGCTCATAGTAAAGCACCACCGCACCGCTGCCAATGGTTTTTGTCTTTAAAAGCTTAAGAGTAATGCCCTCGTTCATGTTTTCAAACAATGGTAATCCCTTTCGCGACTGCACGAATCGTATAGTTTGCCGGACTCGATTTGATCGCCTCCCGGAAGAAGTAACAGCCAAAACCAGTTAGCATTGTGCACCGCTTAAGAACCCATTGGAGATACGTGTTCTTGGGGCTAACATTTACACAAGCACTCTAATTTATCACAACACACCAAGTGGTATCGGACAATCGATCGCCTCGGAAATGGTTCGCATCAGTTCTCGTTCACGCACAGATACACGATCGTCTGATGTGATGGCATGAACCAAAGCCGTTATAATGTATTTTTTTACGGGATTGGCGGATGCTGATATTTCATCAAGGGCCGCATCCAGTTTCTCGAACGTGCACTCCTCCAAAGGCAACAGTTGGATATCATCCGGCAAAAACTCCCGTACCGGCTCAAGCCCGGCTGCCCACGCCTTTTCCGTATCACTTTCGGAAGCGTGTGCCATGGCAGATAGCAGCAGGGTGACTTCATTTCCCAATGTTTTAAAATGGAAATGATGAATAGACGGCTTTTTGGTTTCTGAATAGGTCGTCTCAAGTTGACGAACGATCAACTTCTCCATCGCAAACTCAAAAAGGCTGACATTTTCATCCTCCCGGATCATCCGTTCGATGGTATCCCGGAAATGGTCATATTGGCTCTCACTCATCTGACGCAATGCCGGCATGGCCAGCTCTGCAAGCGGCAGAAACCACTCCCGCTCACCTTTGTTCAGGCTGTTGAGCAGAATATTGGTTTGATCCGTCATCTGTTCTCCTGCCTGTTTACGGAACCAGTCAGGAACCTGATTTGTGGCTGGCTCCCTGCCTGCCAGCAGTAGCGCAATAACGAGCGCTTCCGCACCCAATGGTTCGTGGGCTGCTTCCCGCAATGCGCCGGGAATGCTATTGAGCAATTTCCCGGCCTGGTTGACCTGGTCTTCGCCTATGGTCCCGATGGCGGCAAGAATGACTTCCGGACGCAATGCCGGATGGGCTGATTCAAGTCCGCCGAATGCATGCCCGGGCTGCCCGCTTGCACTGCCGGACGTTTGCCTGGCTTTTGCTTCGGCACCCGCGATACGGTCTTTCTCCATCCGTTTGCGGATTCGCGCCTTTTTCTTCGCATCCTCCTGGTCAAAAGCCGGATCAATAGCCCGTATCCGCATTTCAAGTGGGGGATGAGTGGCAAATACCCGGTCGAGGGCCGAATTGAAGCTGTTGGCAAAGAAGAGATGGCTCATTTCCATGGCATGGCCGTCGTTGATTTTTCCGCCCTCTTTGGTCTGACCGATTTTCCGCAGGGCACCGGCCAGTCCATCCGGGTTTCTGGTATACTGTACAGCGGCGGCATCAGCCAGATATTCACGCTGACGTGAAATAGCCGCCTGTATCATGCGTCCGAATAACATTCCGATATACCCGATGATAAGCAGTGCAAGGCCGAGCAGGATCATGGCAAGTGCGGCCTGCGCACCTCCGCCGCGTCCGCCACGCCCACCGCCGCCGATTCGTGAAAACGCCGCGCTGCGCATGAGAATCATGCCCATGATATGCAGCAACAGAATTCCGTTCAGTATTCCGATCAGCCGGATATTCAACCGCATATCGCCGTTGAATATATGGCTGAATTCGTGAGCGATCACCCCTTGAAGTTCATCACGGTTGAGCTGTTCCAGCGTGCCACGGGTCACACCCACCGCGGCATCGTTGGTTCCAAAGCCGGCAGCAAATGCATTAATATTCTCTTCGTTATCCAGTATATAGACATCCGGCACGGGAATGCCCGATGCTATCGACATCTCCTCGACCACATTCATCAGCTGTCGTTCTTTTGGGTTGCGGGTGGATGGCTCCACCTTCCGCCCGCCAAGCATCTCGGCTACGGCAGAGCCCCCTTTTCGGAGCTGCGCGATACGGAAGAGGGTGCCCGCAAGTATTACGATCACTATCACCGTGGATACAGCCAATAACAGTTCCGGCTGCCAAAGCTGCTGCAGCAGGGATGCATCGGGCGGAGCCTGACCTGCAAATCCGAATACCACCAGAGTGACCAGATAGATCGAGGTAATGATCAGTATCACAGCGATAAGGTAGAGCGCGATCAGTTTCCAGGTGATGCGCCGGGCCCGTTCTTGAGCTTCAAAAAAGTCCATAATCAGAAGGAGACATCAGGAGCTTGTCGCTCTTCGGTGGTCTCAATTTCGAAGAGTTGTGCCGGTGAAAATCCAAACATGTTGGCGAAAAGGATGTTGGGGAATTTCTCCCGTGCCGTGTTGTAGGTCATCACGGCGTCGTTAAACGACTGACGGGCGAAAGCGATTTTGTTCTCTGTCGATGAGAGTTCTTCGGAGAGCTGCATCATGTTCTGATTGGCTTTCAGGTCCGGATAGTTTTCAGACAGCGCAAAAAGGCGGCCAAGCGCACCGCTGAGGCCCTGTTCGGCTCCTGCCAGTTTTTTCATCGACTCCGGATCCCCGGGTTCCCGGGCAACCTCTTTCTCCACCTGCTGTGCCTGGTTTCGTGCCTGAATGACCGCCTCCAATGTTCCCCGCTCATGCTTCATATACCCCTTGGCGGTTTCAACAAGGTTGGGAATCAGATCGTAACGGCGCTTAAGTTGTACATCAATCTGGGCAAATGCGTTTTTAAAGCGGTTACGTAACGCAACCAGCCGGTTATAGATGGCAACGATGAATCCAACCATCACCACCAGCAAAACGAGAATAATAATCAGTGTTGTCATAAATGTATGGGCTAACGAATGAGATATCGACTTGAAGAAACTACGGATCCAATGTGGGAAAGTTTCTGCAATATACAGCATCACTACGAGGAATATGCATATTTTCCGGGATTTGTAAAATGAGTGTATTGTTCCTGATAGGTCTGATCTTGCTTTTTACAGGTATATGGAATTATATAAGAATAGGTAACTTGCAGATAAATGGAGAATAGCAGGGAGTCGGGATGTGAACCAGTCACGATATTCCGGTTCCCTGATCTGAATGCATCATTCGTCACATGAAATGACCATGACCGGGCCATAATTCCGACACACAGGACTATGATTAAAAACGGTCATGTTATTCTATCTGACATTATAAATCAGAAATTTTAAACAGATGAAATGAACATGACCGGGCTGGCGCCGGGACACACAAGCGCATGATTAAAACCGGTCATGGAATTGCATGTGTCCGCTTAATCTAAATTTTTAAACACATGAAA
>Ga0207421_10002051_pt1 | contig 25432 bp, 29 predicted proteins | sample SodLakKL_010_SED_4_FD_187542 | JGI IMG/M metagenome (GOLD analysis project Ga0207421, IMG submission 187542) | Alkaline sediment microbial communities from Lake Tanatar, Kulunda Steppe, Russia - 8KL_010_SED (SPAdes) (version 2) | ecosystem: Environmental > Aquatic > Non-marine Saline and... | reverse complement strand
TATTATAAATAAAGTATATAGCGATACATAAGCCAAAAATGAGAAAAGCTGCCTAGCATAACAAATATGTGAAATATTTCGTGAAAGCCTAATCCAGGAAAGAGATTGGGCTTTTTTATGGCGTAGATAATACCTCCCATACTGTAAAGAATGCCTCCTGTTACTAGCCACGCTATTCCCGGCAGAGGAACGCTGTTCATGAGAGGGATAAAAGCTATAACTACCAGCCAACCCATAACTATGTAAAATGTAGTGGACAGCCAACGGGGAGCTCCCCTCCATACCCCCTTCAGGATTATTCCCAGTATAGCTATGCCCCAGATGCTTCCGAACAAACTCCAGCCCCAAATTCCCCTTAAAGGAATCAGGCAGATTGGCGTGTAGGTTCCTGCAATCAATACATAAATCATCATGTGGTCAATGTTTCTTAAAATATCAGTAACTTTTGGGGGAACAAGTAAAAGATGGTAGAGCGTGCTTGCTGTATATAAAAGTATAAGGCTTGCGCCAAATATAGAAAAGGAAACTACGTGCCACACAGAGCCGTGAACAGAAGCATAATAGACTAAAAGGACCAATCCTGTTATGGATAGCAGAATACCAACCAGATGAGAATACCCGCTTAAGGGGTCTTTTACTTTCATGTAAATCATCCTTTTTTTGTACTTAACCTGATTATAACATTAATATTAAGTATAACCAAAAACTATCAAAAATCATATAGATTATTAATATATTTTAAACCATGCCCTAAATATGTTATAATACCAGTCATAGCATAGTAAATATAGTAACAGTTAGTTCATAGGGGTGATCTTTTGTTAAACTTACTTTGTCCAGATATATATCTCGAGTCCATATACCAGCTGGACCTTTCTAAACTAAAAAAGAAAGGGATAAAAGGTATTATCACCGACCTTGATAATACTTTAATAGCCTGGGACGAGAATGAAATATATCCCCAACTTGACGATTGGTTTAAAATATTAAAAGAAGAGGGCTTTAAGGTCTGTATTGTTTCTAATAATTCTTTAGAAAGAGTAAGTGAATTTGCTGATATTTTTGGTATTCCGGCTATACCTAAAGCAGTTAAGCCCAGGAGAAGGGCTTTTCGCCTGGCTATGGAAAAAATGCAGCTCAAACCAGAAGAGGCAGCTGTCCTGGGGGACCAGGTTTTTACCGATGTGCTGGGAGGAAACCGGTTAGGCCTGTTCACTATCCTGGTAATACCAGTAAGTGAACGGGAATTTATAGGAACAAAAGTAGTCAGGCAGGCAGAGAAATTTGTTTTAAAACGGCTAAAGAATAAGGGCATGCTATCTCATTAACATGCTTTTTCTTTTTAGTCTCTTTTTTATTTTTATCTAATTATCTTAAATTTTCGACTATTTTCATTATTTTATTTAATTATTTTCGCAATTGTGTTATTATAAAAAATGAGTTATATTATGTAAATGTCACATATATTTTGCTTATTAAAGGAATAATTGGATTAGAGGATTAAAGTATTATGGAGGGATAAATCATGGAAAGCATATCTGGTTCTACTTCAGTTTTTGGATTAATTGGAGATCCCATCCAACACTCCCTTTCCCCCGAAATGCATAATGCAGCTTACCGGGAACTTAAGCTAAACTGTACATATGTTCCTTTCAGGGTAAAAAAAGATGACCTGCCGGAGGCCATAAAAGGAATCAGGTCACTGAATATTAAGGGGGTAAACGTTACTACTCCCCATAAAGAGGCAGTTTTAGCCCATTTAGATGAAATATCTGAGGAATCTTCAATTATCGGCGCTGTTAACACTATAGTTAATGATCAGGGGAAACTAAGAGGGCATAACACCGACGGTTCTGGTTTTGTTAAATATTTAAAAGAAGAGATAGACATAGATCTGAAGGGTAAAAAAATTTTAATAGTAGGTTTAGGAGGAGCAGCTAAATCCATAGCTCTTTATCTCTGCAAAGAAGATATTCAAAGGATGATTATTGCCAACAGGACTCCTGAAAAAGCAGAACAATATGCAAAAAAATTGCAAAAGAATACTAACAAACCTGTTGCCGGTATTCCCCTGGATAAGAATATTTTGGATGCATTTATTTCTAAAACCGATCTTTTCATCTATACACTTCCCACCGATCTTATTACCGGAGGAGAGTGGCCCTTTACCTATAATGTATTTCCATCAGAAGCTGTATTGTTTGATCTACGGTATTATCCTAAAGAAACAACTTTGATGAAGATAGCAAGGGAAATGGGTTTATCCAGCTATAACGGACTGGGGATGCTGTTGTACCAAGGATTACTGGCTTTTCAGATCTTTACCGGTAGTGAGCCTCCTCTTGAAGTTATGAAGTCTATTGTTATGCAGTAGATGTAAACCAGCAAATTTAAACTTATTTTGAATAACTTGACCCAACAATAAAGGAGAAGAAATCATGAGTTATCCTTTGGATATGGAGGGACTACTTAAGTTAACTGTGGAAAAAGATGGCTCAGATCTCCACCTGGCGGTAGGTGTTTCTCCTTTAATAAGGATTAATGGAGAATTGATGGCCCAGAATTTCCCGGCTTTAATGTCTGTGGACATGGAAACAATCCTATACTCTATTCTTGAGCCTCACCAGAAGGAGCACCTAGAGAATGAGTGGGAGCTAGATTTTTCCTATTCTGTTGATGGAGTCGCCCGTTTCCGGGGAAATGTCATGTACCAGCAGGGGACTCTGTCGGCAGTATTTAGAGCGATAACTCATAACCTTCCTGACATTGAAACTTTAGGTTTACCAGCAGAAGTAAAAAACCTGTGTTATTTATCCCAGGGGTTGGTGTTGGTTACAGGTCCCTCGGGCAGTGGAAAATCTACTACCCTGGCTGCTATGATTGATTTCATCAATAATAATCGCAGTGTAAATATTGTAACTGTGGAAGACCCTATTGAGTTTTTGCACAAGCATAAGAAATCTACAGTCAGGCAGCGGGAGATCGGGACAGATACCCACACTTTTAACAATGCTCTGCGGCATGTTCTCCGGGCTGATCCCGATGTTATTCTAATAGGAGAGATGAGGGATCTGGACACCATTTCCATAGCCTTGACTGCTGCAGAAACGGGACACCTGGTTCTATCTACCCTACATACTCAAACGGCTCCTTTAACTATCAGTCGGATTGCAGATGTTTTCCATGCAGATCAAAGGGATCAGGTTAAGCAGCAGTTGGCTAACTCATTAAAAGGTGTTTTATCTCAGCAGCTTTTGCCAAGGGCCGATATTAGTGGCAGGGTTGCGGCTATTGAATTTATGTTACATTCACAAGCTATACGTAGCTTAATCCGGGAAGGAAAATTGCATCAATTATACAGCACCATACAAACCAGTTATTCCATGGGGATGCAAACTATGGACCAGGCACTGGCCAAGTTATATAGCGTAGGACTTATTACCCGCCGAATAGCTGAGGAACAATGTATTGATCGGAAAGAAATAGAACGCCTTCTTGACAGTTCTAAGACTACTTAAGAAGTTGGAAATTTGCAAAATTAATTGCCTTGTGAAAAGGAAACGTCGTTAGAACTTTTAGTCTTAACGGCGTTTTTATTGCGCTTAAGTCCAGAAAAGGTCGAAAATAATACTTTTAGATAATATATTTATAGTCTTTTTTACCATAAAAATTGGCTCTTGAGTATTATGTGTTCCAACACATTATATGGTAATATTTTCTTAAGTTAGTTTACAAATTAGGAGTCGAAAACATGACTATTCGTATGAAGATGCTTACAATAATTAGTTTTGCGTTTGCTTGCCTGATTGGAATAGCTCTTTATGTTACATCAAAAGTAGCTGTCCTTAACGAAGTGGGACAGGAAATATACAGGCAGGGTTATGTATATTATTTATTTTTCCTTTTATTTATTCTTACGCTGTTGGCAGCTCTTATTACTATGCTACTTTTAGAAAAAGTACTATTATCTCGTTTGGATTATTTAAGTAATAGTGTCAGTAGAATCGGTACAAACGGCGATTTTTCCGCCCGGGTTAAAATATCTGGGACAGATGAATTGTCTGCTTTGGCCGAAGAAATCAATGGGATGCTCCTGGCTCTAGAGTGGTCACATTGTGAACTAGTTGAGAGTGAGGTTCGGCTGCGGCGTATTACTGATAACATGCTTGACATGATAGCACAGACAGATATGGAAGGTAGCTTCCTATATGTTAGTTCCTCTCATAAAAGTGTTCTTGGATATGAGTATAATGATATGATTGGAAAATCTTTAATTGATTTTGTACATCCTTTAGATCAAAGACGTATGGAAATTATATTTGAGTTTGCCAGGGATAATTCTTCCCTAGGTAAGATACAATTTCGATGTAAACACGCAAAAGGCCATTATCTTTGGTTGGAGGCTGCAGGTAACCTTTTACATGATGATGGAAAGGCAGTTGGAGCTATTTTTGGAACCAGGGACATTACTGATCGTAAAATGGCTGAAGAACACTTAAAAGAATCAGAAGAAAAATATAGACAGATAATGGCAGCTATTGAAGAAGGTTATTACGAAGTAGATATATATGGTAATTTTACTTTTGTTAATGATTCCTTATGTCGTATAACTGGCTATAATCGAAGAGAGTTAATGAAACTAAGTTATGATATCTTATCTCAGGATTATAACGAAGTTGTTAACTCCTTTGATAATGTTGCTGTTAGCGGAATTTCTGAAAAAGGTTTGGTGTGGGAACTGGTGAAAAAAGATCGAAGTGTAAGTTTTGTAGAAATTTCTATTTCTCTTATTAAAAATAAACAAAAACAACAGACTGGATTCAGGGGACTCGTTAGAGATGTTACGGAACGTAAAATTGCTGAGGAAGAAATAAGAAAAATGAATGAAGAATTAGAACTTAGAGTTATTGAACGTACTGCACAGCTAGAAGCGGCTAACAAAGAACTGGAAGCATTTAGCTACTCGGTATCTCATGACCTAAGGGCGCCGCTGAGAAGTATTGATGGATTCAGTAATGCCCTTATGGATGATTATGGAGACAAGCTTGATACACAAGGGCTAGATTACCTTCAAAGAGTAAGAGCTGCTTCTCAGCGTATGGGACAACTTATAGATGATTTGCTTAACTTATCCCGGGTGAGTAGAAGTGATATGTGTAGAGAAACGGTAAATTTAAGTGACCTGGCACAAGATATCATAACAGAGTTGAAACGTACTAATTCGGAAAGAGATGTAGAGTTTATTCTAAATTCAAAAATAACAGTAAATGGAGACACACGACTTCTAAAAATAATGTTAGAAAATCTTATAGGAAATGCCTGGAAATTTACTGAAAAAAATTCTTGCTCCAGAATTGAATTTGGTGTTACAAAAAATGGTTCTAGCCCTGAATATTTTGTCCAGGATAATGGTGCCGGTTTTCAAAATGAATATGCTGATAAACTCTTTGGTGCTTTTCAGCGACTACATTCACCTGATGAATTCTCGGGTACCGGTATTGGTTTGGCTACTGTTGCTCGTATAGTGCACCGACATGGTGGGAGGGTTTGGGCTGAAGGTGAAGTTGATAAAGGGGCAGTATTTTATTTTACACTATAAATAGTAAAGTGGGGATGGATTATTTTGAATAATAATGTGCTGTTATTAGTAGAGGATAATAGTGATGATGTAGAATTAACTATATATGCTTTGAAAAAGAATAATATTATGACCGAATTAGCGGTAGCTCGAGATGGGATAGAAGCACTAGATTATCTTTTTGGAACCGGAACATTTACCGGCCGTGATACAAGGGATATGCCCAAGGTGATTTTGCTAGATTTGAAGCTCCCCAAGATTGATGGGTTGGAAGTCTTAAAACGTTTAAGGGAAAATGAAAATACTAAGTCTCTTCCTGTGGTTGTGCTTACTTCTTCAAAAGAGGAAAAGGACGTTATTAGAAGCTATCAATTAGGAGCAAACAGCTATATTCGTAAAGCAGTAGATTTTAGTCAATTTTTTGATGATATTAGGGAAATAGTTAATTACTGGTTGGTTCTAAATGTTGCTGACAGAACCGGAAAGGGGGATTAATGAGTAGTCCGCTACGTGTTTTAATTGTTGAAGACTCAGAAGATCATACTTTATTATTGCTCCGAGAATTAAAACGTGGGGGTTATGATCCCATATCTCAACGGGTTGATACAGCTTCAGACATGAAAGAAGCACTAAAAAAACAGTCTTGGGATATTGTTATTGCTGATCATAATATGCCTCAGTTTAGTGCCCCTGCTGCATTAAACTTATTAAAAGAAACTGGAGTTGATCAACCCTTTATAATTGTATCGGGAGCCATAGGGGAAGACATGGCTGTAAACGCTATGAAGTCAGGTGCCAGCGATTATATCTACAAGGGTAATTTATCACGCCTAATACCGGCTGTGGAAAGAGAAATGCAGGAGGTTCAAGTTCGGCAGGAACGCAAACAGGCAAAGGAAGATTTAAAGTTAAGCGAAGAAAAATTCGGAACTCTTTTTCATAATGCAAATGACATAATATGTCTTTATGAATTGTTAGATAACGGTTTGCCTGGACGTTTTATTGAGGTTAATGATGTAGCCTGCCGTAAACTAGGCTACACCAGGGATGATTTTTTTTCCTTGACACCAATGGATTTAGGACTGTTACAAAATACAGACGGAAATTGTAATGTCATGCAGAGACTTTTAAATCAAGACGATGTTACTTTTGAGACGTCATTTGTTTCTAAAGATAAAAAAGTTATTCCAGTTGAAGTTAGCTCTCACATTTTTTGGTTAAAGAGGACTAGATCCGTCTTTTCAATTTGCAGGGATATTTCTGAACGTAAACAAGCTGAAAATGATCTTAAAGAGAGCTTGGAAAAGTTAACTTCTGCCATGGAGGGAGTTATCCTGGTTACTGCTAAAACAGTGGAAATGAGAGATCCTTACACTGCCGGGCATCAGAAGTCTGTTAGCAAGCTTGCATGTGCTATAGCTCAAGAAATGGGTCTTCCAAAGAAGGAGATTGACGGGATACGATTAGCTTGTCAAATTCATGATCTAGGGAAAATTTATGTGCCTGCTGAAATTTTAAGTAAACCCGGTAAAATCTCCAACATAGAATTTGAAATGATTAGAGCGCATCCCCAAATGGCTTACGATATATTAAAGATGATAGAATTCCCCTGGCCTATTGCTGATATTGTAGGTCAGCATCATGAAAGGATAGATGGGTCAGGTTATCCCTTGGGTTTACCAGGTAGTGAAATAACTATGGGAGCCAAGATTCTTGGCGTGGCTGATGTAGTAGAAGCTATGGCTTCTCACAGGCCTTACCGTCCTGCTCTGGGTATGAAGAAAGCCTTAACAGAGATTTTAGATAATAGAAGTGGTCCTTATGATCCCAAAGTGGTAGATGCTTGTATACGGCTTTTTTCTAATTCAGAATTTAAAATATAACTTCAGTAAACAAAAGTGTTGATCATCTGTGATTATTTAATTAAATAGTTGACAAAATTAGACAATACCATTAAAATTATATTAATATTTTTAAAATTTTCCAAAATGGATGTTGAATTTATATGGTATTTTTTACTAAAAGTAAATTGGGAGAAATACTTCTACAGGAAGGAATTATTACAGAAGAGCAGTTATCTGATGTTTTGTCCCAGCAGAAGATTTCTGGTGAGCGGTTGGGCAGGATTTTAATAGAAGAGGGGTATTTGACAGAGGAATTATTAATGGAAATACTTGGGAAACAGCTAGATATACCCCATGTCAGTTTGAGTAATATTAAGATTGACTCAGAGGTGGTTACTTCTATTCCTGTTGATTTGGCCCAGAGGCACAAAATTATACCCTTAGAAAAAGTGGACAACCTTTTGACCCTTGCTATGTCTGATCCCTTGAACATTGCTGCCCTGGATATTGTTACCATGGTTACCGGTTGTGAGGTAAAGCCTGTTATAGCATGTGAATCAGGAATAAGCCGTTTAATTGACCAGTATTTTGGGCTGAAAGAATCCATGGAAAAAGCTGCTGTAGATATCCAATATAGCTCCCGTAAAGGTGAGGACATAGATGATAATAAAATAAAAGAGTATGTTGATGAGGCTCCTATTGTAAGGGTGGTTAATTCCATCGTACAGCAGGCTCTCAGTGAAGGGGCCAGTGATATACATATAGAGCCTTATGATCAGGGTTTAAAGATAAGATTAAGAATTGATGGTATACTTCACGATCACATGACTACATCTAAAAATATCCGCCCTTTAATTATATCCCGCATTAAAATTATGGCTAACATGGATATTTCCGAGAAAAGACTACCCCAGGATGGTAGAATTGCTTTCCCTTTGGCAGGCAGTTCTGTAAATATGCGGGTGTCTACCCTTCCCACCATTTTCGGCGAAAAAATTGTGATGCGTATTTTAGATAAAGATAAAATAATTATACCGCTGGACAAGCTAGGTTTAAACCAGTTAAATTTTAACCAATACCAAAGGCTTATTAAAGGAGCCAGCGGTATTATTTTGGTTACCGGGCCAACAGGATGCGGCAAAAGTACCACCCTTTATTCTACTTTGAATCATTTAAAATCCAGAGAAAAGAACATTATTACGGTAGAGGACCCGGTAGAATATCACCTGGAAGGAGTAAACCAGGTTCAGGTTAATACGAAGATTGGTTTTAATTTTGCTGTGGCCCTGCGGACCATATTGCGGCAGGATCCTAATATTATTATGATTGGAGAAATAAGGGATTTGGAAACAGCCGAAATTGCCGCCCGGTCAGCACTGACCGGGCATCTGGTTTTTTCCACCTTACATACTAATGATGCCCCCCGGGCCATAACCAGGCTTCTGGATATGGGGGTAGAAGATTATCTGTTGTCTTCTGCTGTAATAGGGGTTGTTGCCCAGCGCCTGGTGAGAGTTATATGCCCTTACTGTAAAGAAAAGTACCTTCCCTCCCGGGAGGAAGAAAAGACTTTTTGTTTATATTATAAAGAAACGAAGATACCTTCTTTGTACCGGGGAAAGGGATGTGATTCTTGCAACAATACCGGTTATAAAGGGCGACATGCTATTCATGAAGTAATGCTTTTTACTGAGCGGATGAAAAAAATTATTTTAACCACTCCTTCTGTGGAAGAAATATACCGTGAAGCCAGGACTGAAGGTTTAATATCCCTCCAGGAGGATGGTATGGACAGGGTTGCCCAGGGGCTAACGACTATTTCAGAAGTTTTAAGGGTAGCCTTTGAGGGAATATAAATTATAAGGAGAGCTTTAAAATGCCTTTCTTTTGCTATAGGGTCAAGGACCAGTTGGGTAATACTATCCAGGGCTCTTTAACTGCTAGTTCTCAGGAGCAAGCTTTATCAGACCTGTGGGAACAGGGTTATTATATATTGAAGGTCAAAGAGTATTCGGAAAAAAAGAATGTTTTAGCAGGATTAAAATTTATTCCTTTAATTCGCAGGGGGAAAATCACCTCCCGGGACCTTATGTTTTTTTGCAGGCAGTTTGCAACTATGCTTTCTTCAGGCATGACAGCTTTGCATTCCCTAAGTACATTACAGCGAAAAGCAGATAATCCTTTGCTAAGAAAAGCTTTGGAAGAAGTAACGAACAAACTGGAACAAGGGCATACCCTTTGGGAATCCTTTGCCAGGCATTCCGATATATTCCCCTCTATTGTTACTCATATGATTGAAGCAGGGGAAGCCGGAGGGTTTTTGCCCGAGGTGCTAGAAAGATTGGCAGAACATTTTGAAAAAGAACATAACCTGAAAGAAAAAATTAAAACTGCTACGGCTTATCCTATTGTTATCTTGACCCTTGCTGTTTTTGTCATATTTTTTTTAATTATTAAGGTGCTTCCTACCTTTTCAGATTTATTTACAGGTATGGGGGTAGAACTCCCCCTTTTAACCAGGGTAATATTAGGCTTTGGAGAAGTGGCTTCCAATTACTGGTTTATCATTATTTTTGTTATTATGTCAGTATTACTGTTTTCTTCAAGGTACATAAAAACAAAAACTGGGAGAATATTATTCGACAGGTTGCTTTTTAAAATTCCCTCATATGGACTTCTTTATAAAAAGGTATTAACAGCTCGTTTTGCCAGGATTTTGGCAACTTTACTGGCTAGTGGAGTGGGACTTCTTGTCTCTCTGGAACTGGTAGAAAAAGTTGTGAATAATACTCAGTTTGCTCAGGTGATTAGTACGGCTCGAGAGGTAGTTACCCGGGGAGATAAAATATCGGTTCCTCTGGAAAATAGTAACTTTTTCCCCTCGATGGTAGTAGAGATGATTAGTATTGGAGAGGATACAGGGCAGCTGGATGAGATGTTGCAAAAAGGAGCTTACTTTTTAGAATCTGAAGTTGAATATGTGGCAGAGCGTTTAACCTCTATTATAGAACCGCTGTTAATTATTATCCTGGCGGTAATAGTAGGTATTATAGCCTTGTCTGTTTTACTGCCCATGTTTAACATATTTCAATATATCGGTTAAAGAAGGAGGAATTTATGCCAATATTAATATTATTGCTTGGACTTTTATTTGGGTCTTTTTTAAACGTTTGTATTTATCGTCTGCCCCGGGAAGAATTTGTTTTTAATTACCCTTCACATTGCCCAGAGTGTAAAAGAAAGCTGGGTTTACTGGATTTAATACCGCTGCTGAGCTATATAATCTTAGAAGGCAAGTGCCGATACTGTGAGGTAAGTATAAGCCCCAGATATCCAGTTGTAGAAATACTTACTGGTATCGTATTTCTTACAACATACATGTCCATAGGTTTTCATCCCGGCTTAATCAAATACTTGTTTTTCTTTTCGGTTCTCATTGTAGTTTTTTTTATAGACTTGGACCACAAGATTATTCCCAACAGCCTGGTTCTGGTTATTTTAACCTGGGGAATACTATGGCAGATATTTTGGCCGGAGATTTTCTGGGTAGAATCGTTAAGTGGTGCTTTGTTGGGTGGAGGTTTTCTTCTGGTGCTGGCTGTTATAAGCCGGGGGGGCATGGGTGGTGGGGATATTAAATTGATGTTTGCTGCCGGCTTTTATTTGGGCCCTTTCTTGACGTCAACGGCTTTGTTTATCGGTTTTTTCAGCGGTGCTGCAGTGGGAATAGCATTAATTCTTTTGAAGATAAAAAAAAGAAAGGATTATATCCCCTTTGGTCCTTTTTTGAGCCTGGGTATTTTTTTAGCTGTCCTATGGGGCCGGGATATTATTGATGTTTACTTGAGCTTTATAGGTTTACATTAAATAAGTTTCCTTTCATTACTTTTTGAATAATGATAGGTTATAGGAGTGACGGTATTGTTCTTATATAATAGAAGCAGTTCTTTTTTAGGTTTAGATATAGGTTCCAGTCTTATAAAGGTGGTTCAGCTTAAAAAAAATAGAAAGGATGTTATTTTAAGTCGCTATGGTGTCGTAAAAACTCCGGTAGGAGCTGTTATTGATGGGAAAATTCAAAAACCGGAACAATTGGCAGGAAGCCTGAAAACTTTGATAAATAGGAAAACTTTTAAAGGAAAGCCGACAGTTATTTCTGTGGGTAGAGAAAATGTTATATTAAGGAGCCTGGTTCTACCACAAATGAAACGCAAGGAGCTTTTAAAAGCCATGAGGTATGAAGTACAGAAACATATAACTTCCTCGTTGGAAGAAATAACTTATGATTATTCTAAACTTCGCTGTCTGAATGGGAATCAAGTAGAAATACTGATAGCAGCAGTTCCCCAGGATATTATTCAGAGATATATGGAAGTCATGGAAATGGCAGGTCTTTATGTTTCAGCTGTAGAGGTTGAGGCCTTGGCTTTAATTCGTAACTTTGGTTTTGATTTAAATAAAAGAAATCATTTTCCGGAAGACATTGTTATCCTGTTGGATGTAGGGGCTGAGACAACTGGTATGAATGTGCTGGAGGGAAACCATTATAGTTTCAGCCGTAATCTTTCTTTAGGGAGTAATTATTTTATCCGCAAGGTAATGGAAAAAGAAAATATATCTCAGGAGTTGGCGGAGCATAAGCTAAATAATCATACTTTTTTAGGCCTTAGGGGGGCAGAAGATGCAGCTGCTGAACTGGTAAGGGAAGTCCAGCGCACCCTTAATTATTACTTGTACAGGAATGATGATAGGGAAATGTCTCTAAAAAAGATTTTTATTACCGGCGGGGCTTCAGGCTTTACAGGATTAGATTCTTATATAAGCTCTAAACTACAGATAGAAACCCTTTTATTTGACCCTTTTCTATACTTAGAGTGTGACAAGAAAATTTCAAATAATATTTATAGAGATAAAAGATTTTTAAACGTAGCCATAGGATTAGCTTTAAGGAGGTGGAATAGAAATGCCCATTAATTTAAGGCCACCGGAATATGCTCGGAAAAGGGGGTTTCATTGGACCCGCTTGGTTTTTGTTACAGGTATTATTATTTATATATTTTCTATGTTCTTTGCTGCTATTTATTTAAAAACTTTAAAAATGGAAAAGGATATCAGCTTGAGTGCTTTACAGGCAAATTATCAGCTTACCATAAATGAAAAAAATAACATAGAAGAAAAATCAATTCTTTTTAAAAATTTAGAAAAGGACAAAAAGGACCTGGAAAAACTTCTGTATTCCAGTGTGAAATGGTATTCCTGCCTGGATTTAATAATTAATACTTCTGAAAGTGAATTATACATAGAAAGCCTGCAGGGCTCGGGAACTGATATATATATTAACGGCAGGTCTCAAAAATTAAGTGTTATAGCCGGATATCTTTCCATCTTAGAACAAACAGGCCTGTTCCATCAAATAGATTATCAAGAAGTAAAAGGGGATGCAGGTGGCTATTTCTACTTTTCTTTAAGGGGTCAAATGAATACTCCAGTGGAGGCCGAAGACAGTGCTGTATAAACTCAAAGCCATTATTATTAATTTGCGAAACAGGCATATTATGGCTTTACTGGCCTTAAGCCTGATTACTGTGGTTGTTTTCTTTATATATTTTTATCCTTCCTGGAAATATATAGCAGAAACTAAGGGGGAAATTGTCCGGCTGGAGGAAAGCTTAGAAGAAAGCCGCTTATCAAAAGGACAAGAAATCAGTCAGAAAGAAATAAAGGAATTAGAGAAAAATCTTCTTAAGATGAAATCTATCATACCCGGGGAGGATGTTTTACAAGATTTATTTGTCGAATTGGAAAAACTTTTTTTTAGCCATAGTTTTGAAAAACATACTCTAAGGATAAGCGAGATATCTTCTTACGGGGATAATAGCTACAATTATTTAGATATTGCTATTACCCTTTTAGGATCAGAGCAGGAAATAATTGATTATATTAGAGATATAGAAAGCCATTCCAGGGCTCTGGAGATAAGACAGGTTAACCTTGATAGAAGAGAAAGCCTGTTTTTTGGCACTCTTTATGTCCGGGTTTTAATTAATTATTAGAATGGGAAGTGCATCTAAAGTGGAGGGAAGTTGCTCAAGGGGTTATTCTTTAATAGAAGTCCTTATGGCTTTAACAGTTTTAAGCATCTTAATACTGCCTTTACTGTCGTTATTTGTCTATGGTATTGACTATAGCCATTGGGCAGGCAGGGAAACGAAAGGTGCAGCTTATGCCCATGATATGATGGAGCATTTGAAGGCAGAGGGTTTCAGAAGCTTAAAACAGCAGATTTCTACTGATTATTTTTTAGTACCTGAAGAAGATTGGGAGGAAATAGGAAGTTATACCCGTTATTATAGTCTCCAAATGGTTACTAAAGAAATGGCCTATGATGAAGATTTCCTAAATATAGAACTTCTTCTCATAGAAGTATATGTAGAGTGGGATGAAAGGGAGAGAGAAATAGTTTTAACCTCTTACCTGGCCCCAGGAGATGAGAGATGAAAAATATTAACTTTGAACGGGGTTTTACCCTCCTTGAACTTATTTTAACTCTGGTTCTTTTAACCGTTGTCCTGGGGAGTGCATATAGTTTTTATTTTATGGGTTTAAATTCCTATCATGGAGGCATTAATCAAATAGATTTGCAGCAAAATGCCCGTATAGCTATGGATAAGATAAGCAGCGAGCTAAAGTTTGCTGACTATTATAGTATAAAAGATACAGGTGAAAAAATATATTTTTTTTTCCCAGACGAAAACACTCTGCATACTTTTCGACTCCGGGGGAAAGATCTGGAGTACTGTATTGGCTCTGGGGTAACCAAAGTAGCTTACAATGTAGATTCCCTGGAATTTTTCTATGGAAAAAATGGTACTGTTGCGTTTATAATTACGGTTAAATACCAGAGTAGGGAATACTCCCTTTCTTCCTCTGTAAAACCAAGAAACCTAAAGGATTAATTATGATCTGGACAAGAAAGAAAGAAAATGGCTTTGTTCTTATAATTATATTATTTTCTATGTCTATATTGATGCTGCTGGGTAGCAGTCTTTTAAAATATACCCAGCAGGAAGTAAATATAGCATTAAACCTGAGGGAAAACATGAAGGCTCTTTATGCAGCTGAAGCTGGGATAGAGCTGGCCCTGGCTATATTAAATGAAGACTATACCTATAAAAGCCAGGGAACTGTGATAGAAACAGATATTGGCCAGGGATATTTCCGGGTTTCATTGGATAGAATTGTGGGGGATAAAAGGCGTGTTACTTCCCTGGGGCAGGTAGGAAAAGCCCGTCATACAGTTACAGTAGAGGTGGAAAATGTAAGTATGGAGAATACTTCAGAAACTACAGAAACAGAGGTAACAGTCAAATGGTTAAGGCCGTAAAGATGATATACTTTAACCAGGTAATTTTTAAGGTGAAGATGTATATTAGCCAGAAAAGGGGTACATCACTGTTGGAGGTTATGTTAGTAATAGTTTTGCTGGGCATTTTAACGTCAATTGTCTATCCCAAAATGGGAGGAAACAGGGAATACTATATGCTTGAATCTACGGCCAGGAACCTGGCTGTACATATGCGCCGGGCCCAGAGCCATGCTATTACTGCTAGCCAAAGAACACAGGTGGCATTTTTTACCAACTTTTATTATGTTGAGCTTTCTGGAGAAAGGGAATGGATAACCATCCCTGAAAAGATAAATATTGTATATAACAATTTTCCCGAACAATTCAACATCAGAACCCTCAGCTTTAACAATTTGGGAGCTCCAAATAAGGGAGGGCGGATAGCCTTTGAGAATGAAAAAGGGGACAGGCTCTACGTTATAGTAACTCCGGTTACGGGAAGAGTACGCATTGGAAGTGAAGCCCCTTAGCTATTAATTCCTAGCTTGAAGTGAAGTTATCTGGTATAAGATAAATATATTAATTATTGACAAGCTTAGGAAATTGCTATAAAATTTTTAAAAGTTTTTTTTTACTCTTTTCTGGAGGAAAATATGAAAAACATTATAATAACAGGTTTTATGGGTACTGGAAAAACAGTAGTGGGAAACGTACTGGCAAAAAAACTAAGTTGTTCCTTTGTGGATTTGGATACTTTGATAGAAGAAATGGAGGGTAAAAGTATTCCTGAAATATTTGCAGAAAAAGGCGAATATTATTTTCGCCAGGTTGAAACTAATGCTATCAAAGGAGCGCTCCAGGGAGAGACAAAGGTTATTTCTACCGGAGGAGGCGCTCTGCTTAAAAAAGAAAACCAACAGATGTTAATAAAAGGAGGAGCAGTAATCTGTCTTACGGCATCAGTTGAAGAAATATATAAAAGAGTTGGAACTGGGGAGGGTAGGCCTTTGTTGAAGGCGGAAGACCCTTTGAAAGTTATTAGAGAACTTTTAAAAAAAAGAGAAGATATTTACGGTAAAGTGCCTCATAAAATATCTACTAATGGAAAAAGTCCTGAGAAGATAGCAGAAGAAATTATATATCTTCTTAAGGAGAATGAATATATTCAAACTAATTTGTAATAAAATAATTGTAATAAAGGAATTATTTATATAAAAAACATTAAATAATAATAAATAATATATTATTAGTAGACATTATAACTTAAATCTAATAGAATTAGGTAAAATGGTATTATTTTTAGAAAACAGCAAGGAGGAGAGTTATCTTTGAAATTATCACCCCTTAAACTAGGTGATAAAATAGTAAAATTGCCTATCTTCCAAGGAGGCATGGCTGTCCGGGTGTCCCTTGCGCCTTTGGCTGCTGCGGTAGCTAACTGTGGTGGTGCAGGTACAATAGCAGGCACAGGTATGACCCCTAAAGAACTCATTGAAGAGATTAGCAAAGCCCGCAGCTTAACAGATGGCATTCTGGGGGTCAACGTTTTATTTGCTATAGGCAACTTTGCTGACCTGGTAAAAGCAGCCATTAATGAAAAAATAGATTTTATGGTTTCCGGTGCAGGATTTTCTCGGGATATGTTCAGCTGGGGTAATGAGGCTGGTGTGTCGGTTATCCCTATAGTTTCTTCGGCAAAGTTGGGTAGGATATCCGAAAAACTTGGAGCCAACGCCGTAGTAGTAGAAGGCAAAGAGGCGGGAGGACATTTAGGTACCGACCGACCTTTAAAGGATATACTGCCGGAAGTTCGTAAAGCTGTAGATATTCCAGTTATTGCCGCCGGCGGTATAGTTAGTGGAGAAGATATAGCCGAAGTATTAGAAATGGGAGCTGATGGAGTCCAGATGGCCACCCGTTTTGTTTTAAGTGAAGAGTGTACTGTTGCCGACAGTTTTAAACAGCTTTATCTAAAAGCTAATAAGGAAGATGTAGTCCTAATTAAAAGTCCGGTAGGGTTTCCGGGGAGGGCTTTACGCAACCCCTTGACGGAAAAAATAGAACGTCAAGAAAAAATAGGTGTTAATAGTTGTGATAAATGTTTAAAAGTCTGCAGCAATGAATTTTGCATTCTGGATGCCCTAAAAAAGGCGGAACAGGGAGATGTAATTGATGGGCTGGTATTTTCAGGAGAAAACGTATATAAAGTTAAAGATATTTTACCTGTGGGGGAGATAATGAAAAATTTAGTTGATAATCTTGAACAGGTTAAGGGGTAGAATATTCTACCCCTTAAAAAATGGTTATTTATTTAGTTTAAAAGAAAGAATAATTAAGAAGGATTTTTGATAAAAAGTAGCGAATTTTAGAGGTTAATAAGCTTAAGAAATATTAGAAAATATGGAGATTAGTAATGAAAATAATGGTAATACATGGGCCAAATTTAAATATGCTGGGGGAAAGAGAACCTGATGTATATGGGACGGTTACCCTGGAAGATATAGATAATATGCTTAAAAAAAATGCGGCAGAAAGAGATATACATTTAATTATCAAGCAGTCAAACTTTGAAGGTGAAATTATAAACTGGATTCAGCAATTTAGTTCCTCCGTAGAAGGTATTATAATTAACCCTGCTGCTTTTACCCATTATAGCGTTGCTATAAGGGATGCTCTTTCCAACCTTTCTATTCCTGTTGTAGAGGTGCATTTATCCAATATATGTGCTCGGGAAGATTTTCGCCACCGCTCTGTTACAGCCCCGGTTGTTCAGGGACAAATTTCAGGGTTTGGTTTTCAAAGTTATCTCCTTGGGTTAGAAGCTGTTATTCATTTGTTGGAAGGGAAGGAAGACTAGCATGGAAGAAGATTACATAACCAGGAGATTGAATAATTTAAGAAAAGCCCTGAAGAATAGGGGGATTGATGGTTTTTTAATAAGTAATCCTATAAACTGTCGTTACCTGAGTGGTTTTACAGGCACCTCTGTTTACCTGTTGATTACCATGGAAGAAGCTTTTTTGATAACAGATTTCAGGTATCGTGAACAGGCAGTAGAAGAAGCTCCCTGTTTTTCCCTGGTATCGCTTCAAGGTTCTTTGGATTCAACTCTGGAAAATTTTCTAAAGAAGAAACGTCTGAAAAAGATAGCTTTTGAACATAATTACCTTACAGTTTACTGGTATGAAACACTGAAAAATAAGCTTTCTGGGCTTGAGCTTGTCCCCCTGCATCAGGTAGTAGAAGATTTAAGGACAATTAAGGACATAAAAGAGATAAAGCTGATTAAAGAAGCAGCCCACATAACGGAAAATAGTTTTAAAAAAATTTTACCTTACTTAAAACCAGGGGTTCGGGAAGAAGATGTAGTACTTGAACTTGATTATATTATTAAAAAAGAGGGAGCCCGGAAAGCATCTTTTGATTTTATCGTTGCCTCAGGCAAGCGTTCTTCTTTACCCCACGGGGTGGCTTCAAAAAAGAAAATAGAGCATGGAGATATGGTAGTTATAGATTTTGGAATTTATTATAATGGATATTGTTCTGACATGACCCGTACCGTAGCCATGAGCCATGCTGGTAACAGGGAGAGAAAACTGTACAGACTTGTTCTAGAAGCACAAAAGAGAGCTTTGGGCGGAATTAAAGAAGGATTATCCGGGGAAGAAGCAGATGAGTTGGCAAGACAGGTAATATTTAAAGATGGCTATGGAGATAATTTTGGCCATGGATTAGGCCACGGGGTCGGCCTGGAGGTGCATGAGGAACCCCGGTTAGCTCCTAGAAGTAAAATTATCTTAAAAAATGGGATGATATCTACAGTAGAGCCTGGTATTTACTTTTCCGGATGGGGCGGGATTAGAATTGAAGATATGGTATTAATTGGTGAAAATGGTTGTGAACTACTAACTGGTGATTTAAAAGAAGAGTTAATAGTTCTCTAAATAAATATTGGAGGTTGACATATATGATATCTACAAATGATTTCCGCACGGGAATAACAATAGAACTTGAAGGACAACTTTATACAGTTGTAGAGTTCCAGCATGTTAAACCTGGAAAAGGTGCGGCTTTTGTCCGAACCAAATTAAAAAATATTGAAACCGGATCCATAACAGAGAAAACATTCAGGGCCGGAGAAAAGGTTTCCAAAGCTCATATTGAACGAAAGACCGTGCAGTATCTCTATAATACCGGTGAAGATTATTATTTTATGGATATGGAATCTTTCGATCAGTATCCTATAGATAATAATCTTCTAGAGGATACAGTGAATTATTTAAAAGAGAATATGGAAGTTGATATTTTAATGCACGGCGATAAAATAATTGGGGTTGAAATTCCTTATTTTGTGGAGTTGACTGTTAGTAAAACAGATCCTGGCTTTAAAGGGGATACAGCTTCAGGAGGGACCAAGCCGGCTACTTTGGAAACAGGTTTAACTGTACAGGTTCCCTTTTTTATAAATGAAGGGGATATTCTAAAGATAGATACCAGGACCGGAGAGTACATGGAAAGAATATCGTGATAAGAATTGAGGAAATAGGCAACAATGATAAAAGATATAATAAAAATGAGGAGGTAATGTAATATGGAAGATTTGAAAGAAAGATTAGCTTATTTAAAAGGTTTGGTTGAGGGCTTAGATTTAGATGATAATTCTAAAGAAGGAAAGCTGTTTTTACAGATAATTAATCTAATGGATGGGATGACTACATCTATAGAAAACTTAGAAGCGGATAATGAAGAGCTTTACGATTATATGGAGGCTGTGGATCAGGATTTAACTGAGCTGGAAAATGATTACTACGAAGCCCTGGAGGATGATGAAGAAGAATATGATGGTTTTTCTATAGAATGTCCTGACTGCCAGGAAATAGTATATATTGATGATAATACTATTGGTGATGAGGAAATGGAAATGGAGGTTCTATGCCCAAGGTGCCATCAAGTTGTCTTTGTCCAGGACGAGTTGTGGGAAGGTGATAGTGAAGTAGAAGACCTGGAAGAAGACCAGGAATCTTAAAGCTAATAGATAGCAGAACGGGTGTGGCTTGTTCTGCTATCATTTTATTATTACACCTTTCTGAGAGACTTCAGGACTTCAGAAATTATTATTGAAATAGATTGTATTTTTTGGTATAATAATAATAGTGTGCAATAAAGGAGTTGGGAACATGCTACAGATTCTATGTACAAGTTCTAACACTTTTTTAACTAAAATATGGTTTTGAAAAGTCACTTCAAAGAGAAGGGCTTAAATAAATAAAAATAATAAGGAGGGTTTCTAATGACAGCAAAAGTTATTTCTGGTAAAGAAGTAGCAGCGGAAATTAGGGCAGATCTTAAGAAAAAGGTTGATGAATTAAAAGGAAAGGGCGTACATCCCGGTCTAGGTGTTATTCTCGTAGGAGATGATCCTGCTTCAGTATCTTACGTTACCAGTAAGTCCCAGGGATGTGAGGAACTCGGTATTTACGATGAATTAATTCGTGTGTCAGCAGACACTTCAGAAGAAGAAGTATTGAACATGGTTGATAAGATGAATAATGACAATAAATTTAGCGGAATTCTTGTACAGCTTCCTCTGCCCGACCATATTGATGAAGAAAAAGTTGTTAATGCCATTGCTCCTGAAAAGGACGTAGACGGTTTCCATCCAGTCAATCAGGGCCTATTACTTAGAGGAGAGGAATGCCCACTTCCCTGCACCGCATATGGTGTACAGAAAATGCTAATGGTATCCGGAAACGACCCTGCCGGCAAGCACGTAGTGATTTGCGGAAGAAGCAACATTGTAGGAAAGCCCCTGGCAGCAATGTTGATGCAAAAGGCTGAAGGAGCTAATGCAGTAGTTACAGTAGTACACACACGTGCCCAGGATATGTCTTACTTCACCAAGCAGGCTGACATTCTAGTGGCTGCCGTGGGTGTGCCAGAAGCCATTAAGGCAGATATGGTAAAAGATGGTGCTGTAGTTATTGACGTTGGAGTTAACAGGGTTGAAGATTCATCCAAGAAAAAAGGTTTCCGTTTAGTGGGAGATGTGGAATATGATGCCATTTCCCAGAAGGCTTCCTACATAACTCCTGTTCCCGGCGGAGTTGGACCCATGACTGTAACCATGCTTCTTTACAACACCGTGGAGTGTGCAGAAAGGATAGCCGGAGTGTAACTTTCCCTTAACAGACAACATTAATAACAGGTGCTGTGTATAATTGTTAGTAATATAGGACCTCCCGTTTTAGACGGGGGGTCTTTTACAGAAAAAGCATTAAGGAAGAAGTAAAAAAAAGGCCAAAAATAAATATTTTAGGAGGAATTTTTTAATGGCTGAAAAGTTAAAAGGTAAAGAAGTCTCTGCTTCTTTAAGGGAGGAGCTTACTAAGAAAGTTGAAGAATTAAAAGGTAAAGGTATAACGCCAAAGCTTGGCGTAATCAGAGTAGGTGCCCGTCCTGATGACCTATATTATGAAGGCGGAATCAAAAAAACATGTGGCGGCATTGGTGTTGACTTTGAAGTGTTTGAATATCCCGAAGATGTTGACCAGGATTCTTTTGAAAAAGCTGTTAAAGACGTTGCTAACAATAAAGATATCCACGGCATTCTCTTATTTTCACCATTGCCCGGCAGCTTAGATGAGCCTATAATTCGGGACTTGATCCCTGTTGAAAAAGATGTTGACTGCCTGACCGTTGGCGGAGCTGGAAAAGTTTTTGCCGACGATCCTGAAGGATTCCCACCCTGCACACCTACAGCATGCATGGAAATGCTGAAGTTTTTCAATATTCCCCTTGAAGGTAAAAAAGCAGTAGTTCTCGGCCGTTCAATGGTAGTAGGAAAGCCTATGGCCATGTTGTTACTCCGGGAAAACGCTACTGTTACTATTTGCCACTCCAGGACTAAAGATCTTCCCCAGGTATGTGCTGATGCCGATATCCTGGTAGCAGCAGTAGGACGCCCCAGAATGGTTGACAAAAACTATGTTAGCGCAGGACAGATAGTTATTGATGTAGGTATCAACGAAGATCCGGACAACCCCGGCAAGTTCTGTGGAGATGTAAACACCGCTGATGTAGAAGGCGTTGTTGGACAAATTTCACCGGTTCCTGGTGGTGTTGGTGGCGTGACTACCGTAATGCTTTGCAAGCATACTATTTTGGCCTGTGAGAAACAGACTACATAATAAAATATATATTTTAAAATCCTAAACCTCCCGTTTAACACGGGAGGTTTTTTTATGTTCTTATTTATGTTCTTTTTAGTGGTATTTATTTCTGAATGTGGTATTTATTTCTGAATAAGGAAGCATAAACTTGTAGTTTTTAAAATATTTATTAGTGGAGGGTGAGATATGGCTCAAAAAATAATACAGGAACAAATTTTACCCATGCTGGCGCCGAATCTTAAAAAAATAATTAAGGAGTGTTCTCCTCTTACCTTAAAAAAAATTCATGAGATTCGCCTGAGAGAAAGCAGGCCTTTGATGCTTAACTGGGATCATGGTGATTGTATGATTGATTTGCAGGGCAACAATGTTCATTACATAGAAAAGTCCTACAAAATACAAAGGGAAGATATACAGAAAACCTTACAGCTAATAAGTAATTTTTCCTTGTATGCTTTTGAAGAAGAATTAAAGAATGGGTATTTAACCATACCCGGGGGACACCGGATCGGTCTGGTAGGCAAAGCTGTCCTGTCCAACGGGAAAATAAAACTTCAAAAACATATAACTGGAATTAATATAAGGATAACCCGGGAAATTTTAGGAGCAGGGGAAAAGCTGCTTCCATATGTTATCGGCAGGAATTCAAGAGTCTACAGTACCCTTATTATATCTCCTCCCCAATGTGGAAAAACAACTTTACTCCGGGATTTAGTTAGATTACTAAGCTATGGGGTGAAAGAGTATGATTTCCGGGGAGTAAAGGTGGGTCTGGTTGATGAAAGATCTGAAATTGCCGGGTGTTTTGAAGGCCTTCCTCAAAATGATATAGGCATAAGAACCGATGTGATAGATGCTTGTCCAAAGGCTCAGGGGATGATGCTGTTAATAAGGTCTATGTCGCCACAAGTTTTGGCTACAGATGAAATTGGAAGCATGGAAGATGCCCTGGCAGTTGAAGAAGCACTTAAAGCGGGAGTATCTGTTTTAGCAACGGCCCATGGAAGCAATATGGAAGATTTTAAAAAAAGACCAGGTCTAAAAAGATTGTTAGAGCATAAAATTTTTAAAAGGTTTATATTCCTGGGAAATTCCCGGGGGACTGGTACCATTGAGAATATCTGGGATGATGACCAATCAAAAAGATTGTTGTAAAGCAGGTGATATTATGCTTATTTTAAAAATTGCAGGAGCAGTTTTGATTATCTTTTCTACTACCGGGCTGGGTTTTGCCATGGCCAAGAAATACCGGGAACGGATTAAAGAATTGCGTCAGCTCCAGATAGCTTTTCAAATGTTAAGTTCAGAGATCAGTTATTGTGCTACACCACTCCCTTTTGCCTTTAACAGGGTGGGTCAAAAGCTTAATGAACCCGTATCCGATATTTTTTTAAATGCTGCAGAGTTGTTAGAAAATAGCGAAGGAAGAGAACTGGGAGATATGTGGAGAGGTGCGGTTAATGAGATTTTCCCTATAACCTTTTTAAATACTAAGGATAAGCAGATACTCCTTTCGGTAAGTTCTTTTTTGGGATATTCTGACCAGGTCCATCAGGAAAAACAAATAAAACTAATACTACATCAGTTAAAACAATCGGAAGAAGAAGCCTGGGGCACTTTACACAGTAATGAAAGAATGTGGAAGTATCTTGGAGTATTAGGGGGTTTAATGCTGGTGATACTGTTTTCTTAAAAGGAAGGGGAGAAGAATATGGAAACTATCAATGTAGATCTTCTTTTTAGAATTGCCGGTATAGGTATTTTTATATCTGTTTTAAACATTGTTCTCAAACAGGCTGATAAGGAAGAACAGGCGCAAATGTTAACCCTGGTAGGAGTGGTAATCGTTTTATTAATGGTAATTCAGTTGATTAATGAGCTTTTTGATAGCATAAGAACCATTTTTAACATCTATTAAAAGGGGCACCTATCATGGAAATAGTACAGGTTGTAGCGTTAGGGCTAATAGCTGCTGTGTTTACATTATTTTTAAAAGAAACTAAACCGGAACTGGCTGTATTTTTATCCATTACTGTTGGTGTCATTATATTTCTTTCCCTTTTAAAACATATAGCCAGAGTGTTACATATACTTCAAGAGATAACGGTCAGAGCTAATATAAACATACTATATTTAGATATCCTGTTAAAAATTATTGGTATCGCCTATATATCTGAATTTGGTGCCCAGATATGCCGCGATGCCGGGGAAGGAGCTACAGCCAGCAAGATAGAATTTGCCGGTAAAATATTAATCCTGGTTTTGGCTGTACCTCTGGTGGTAGTTGTACTGGAAACTATCATGGGTTTAATTCCTTGATCCTATTACTTATAATCTTTTGTTTAATTGCAGGTGAAAAAAAGTGTATAAACAAAGAATATTCTTCTCACTCCTTATGAGTTTAATATTGCTAATGGGTTTTTTTTCTCCCGTCGGAGCAGAAGAAGATCACCTGTGGGAAGAACAAAAAGAAATGGTGGATTTACATGTAATAGAAAAGTACTGGCAAGAGATTACTGGTGAAGTAGACGAGTATATGCCCGTCATGGAGTTTACGGACATAATTTCTTTAATGAGAGATAAAGATACCAATCAAATAGATTTGGTAAGTGTTTTTAAGGGTTTGACTCAATACTTGTTTAGAGAAGTTATGGCTAATATATACCTTATGGGACGTCTTATAATTTTGGCTGTAATAGCAGCTCTATTGAAAAATCTTCAATTTGCTTTCACCAGCGGTCGGCTAAATAGTTTAGTCCAAGCCTTAATATTTATAGTTTTATTAAGCCTGGCTCTCCAGAGCTTTACCTTGGCAGCCAGTATAGGCAGTGAGGCAATAGAGAGGATGGTGGACTTTATATTGGCCCTGATTCCCCTGTTGTTAACCTTACTGGCTTCTCTGGGTAGTCTGGCTTCAGCGGCCATTTTCCAGCCGTTAATTATATTCTGTGCTAATTTCTTTAGCTTACTTATAAAAGACCTGGTATTTCCCTTGATTTTCTTTTCCACAGTATTGATGCTGCTGGATCACTTTTCTCAGGATTTTAAAATCTCAAGATTAGGACAACTATTTAGAGATGCAGCTATTTTTATAATGGGGCTGTCACTAACTATATTTGTGGGTATATTGGGCATATCTGGAGTAGCCGGTTCGGTCAGTGATGGGGTTACTATTCGTACAGCCAAGTTTTTAACAGGTGCTTTTGTTCCGGTAATAGGTGGAATGGTAGCAGATGCGGTAGAAGCTGTAGTAGGAGCTTCTCTTTTATTAAAAAACGGGCTGGTTCTTGCCGGGGTTATAATGCTCTTTTTAATGGCTGTTTTTCCCCTTTTAAAAATAATAGCCATAATTTTTATTTACAAGCTTTCTTCAGCGTTGATACAACCACTGGGAGATACACCTTTATGCGACAGCCTGAATACTATGGGAAATTGTTTGCTTTTAATCTTTGCTGCGGTAACAGCTGTAAGCCTGATTTTTTTTCTGGTAATTGTA
>Ga0207421_10002050_pt1 | contig 25434 bp, 22 predicted proteins | sample SodLakKL_010_SED_4_FD_187542 | JGI IMG/M metagenome (GOLD analysis project Ga0207421, IMG submission 187542) | Alkaline sediment microbial communities from Lake Tanatar, Kulunda Steppe, Russia - 8KL_010_SED (SPAdes) (version 2) | ecosystem: Environmental > Aquatic > Non-marine Saline and... | reverse complement strand
TGAGCCGCCAACCGAAACCGGTCAAAAAAGGCCGGAAATAGGATTGGCCGGAAACTTTCCGTTATCTTAAAGAGTGGGCGGTAGATGTTGTGCCGTCAAGAAGAGTGGTACCGCGAAAATAACTTTCGTCTCTTAGACGAAGGTTTTTTTATTTTTTATTCTCATTATAACTACTGGAGGAGATGGCAATGAAAGAGCAAGTGGATGTGAAAGACTCAAACAGGGGCGAAAAAATCTATTTATTCGACAGCACCCTGCGTGACGGTGAACAAACTCCCGGCGCGCGCCTCAACTATGATGAAAAAGTGGAAGTCGCACGCCAGCTGGCCCGCCTCAATGTTGATATTATCGAGGCGGGATTTCCGGTTTCCTCGCCGGGTGAAACGAGGGCAGTCCAGGAAATATCGCGGCAGGTTAAGGGCCCGACTATCTGCGGCCTGGCCAGGGCGGTTAAAGGGGATATTGATGCGGCCTGGGAGGCGATCAAAGATGCAGAACAGCCCCGCCTGCATGTTTTTCTGGGTGCTTCCGCAATCCATATGCAGCACAAGTTCAATAAGGAGCCGGCCCAGATTATGGAGCAGGCTGTCGATGCGGTTAAATACGCTTCCCGCTTTACGGACAACATCGAGTATTCCCCGGAGGATGCCAGCCGGGCCGATGAGGAATATCTTTACCGGATGATTGAAGCAGTTATCAATGCCGGGGCTACGGTCATCAATATCCCCGATACAGTCGGCTATGCTGTGCCCGAAGAGTTTGGCGGTTTGATTCGCAGGATCAGGGAAAATGTTCCCAGTATAGACAGGGCCATGATTAGCGTGCACTGCCACAACGACCTGGGTCTTGCTGTAGCTAATTCCCTGGAAGCAGTTAAAAACGGGGCTCGCCAGGTAGAATGTAATATTAACGGCATTGGTGAACGGGCGGGGAATGCTGCTTTAGAGGAAATAGCTGTTGCCCTGCGCATCCGCCAAAACCATTTCTCCTATTATACCGACGTTAATTTTTCCGAGATTTACCGGACCAGCCGCCTGGTTAGCAAGTTGACCAATATCTCTATCCCGGTTAACAAGGCTGTAGTTGGCCTGAATGCTTTCTCCCACTCGTCCGGTATCCACCAGGACGGGGTTTTAAAGCACAAGGAAACTTATGAAATTATCGATGCAGAATTGATCGGCGGCAGTGCGGCCCGGATGATGTTGACAGCCCGCTCCGGGCGGCATGCAGTGCTTGATCAACTGAAAAAACTTGGGTTTTCCCTGAACAAGAAACAGCTTGATGTGATCTATGAACATTTCGTCAGCCTTGCCGATAAAAAGAAAGAAGTATATCCGGAAGACCTGGAAGCCCTTGTGCTGGATCATTTATCTGCCATAGAACCGCGCTACAGGCTCGACTACCTGCAGACGGTTAGCGGCAGCAAGAGCGTTCCTGCAGCGGTTATCCGGCTCATGAAAGAAGATGGCAATACAATCGAGGAGGTTGCTGTCGGTGCCGGCCCGATCGATGCCGCATATAACGCTATAAACAAGATAACCGGCCTGAGCATCGGCCTTGATAAGTACAAGATCAATGCCGTAACGCATGGCCGCGACGCCCTCGGTGAAGTCCAGGTCAACCTTTCTTACCAGGACCGGAGCATTACCGGCCGGGGAACCAGCACCGACATTATCGAGGCCAGCGTTAAAGCATATTTGAACGGCCTCAATAAATTGCTAAAAATTAATGGAAATGGTTAAAATAGCGGAATACAAACCAAAAACGGACAAACAATCGTTTGTTTTCTCAGACAAATGATGCTATAATCTAAAAAATACTCCATCTTGAAAGGGTGATTCTTTGGAACCGTTAACGGAGAAGCAAAAGCGGGTCATGGAGTTTATTGAGCAGGAAGTTAAGCGCTGGAATTATCCTCCATCTGTGCGTGAAATATGCAAAGCTCTTAAGATCAGCTCTACCGCAACTGTCCACGGCCACCTGGACACCCTGGAAAGCAAAGGGTATATATCCAGGATGGCTACGAAACCCAGGGCAATCAAGCTGATTAAAAATGCTGATGGTGAGGTTGTTGCCGACCCGGAAGAAAGATGTGTTTTTGCTCCTCTCGTCGGAAGAATCACTGCAGGGCAACCGATCCTGGCCGAGGAAAATAAAGAAGGGGTTTTTCCCATTCCATCGGCAATTTCTAATGATGAAAACTGTTTTATCCTTAGAGTGGCAGGTAACAGTATGATCGGGGCCGGGATTAACGATGGCGATTATGTGGTGGTCAGGCAGCAGAGCAATGCTGAAAATGGGGAGATTGCAGCGGTGCTGCTTGAAGATGAAGCTACGGTAAAACGTGTTTACATCGAAGAAAACGGCTACCGGTTGCAGCCTGAAAACGATGCTTTTGAGCCGATCGTGGTTCAAAGCGCTGAAATTCTCGGTAAGGTAATCGGCTTATTCCGCCGGATTTAAATCCAGTCCTCGGGCGTTATCCGGCTGCTGCAGGTTTAATTCTGGTTGTTATTGCCGGTAAAGGGTTCCAGCTTTTCGGCCAACTCGGGATCGACGTTCGCAATAATTTCCAGGTGATCCGCCCTGGATACTACACTTTGAACATCACCGTACTCCTGCAACTCTGAATAGAGCTTGCCTTCGCTGTACGGTAAATATAGCTTTAAATTATGTCGCTGGCTACTGAGGTAATCAGCGATATTTTCTTTTAGTTCCTCCAGGCCTTCCCCGGTCACAGCAGATATGAACGAGGCGGCAGGAAATTCCCGTTTCAAATAGCTTTTTTCTGAGATATCATCTACCAGGTCTATTTTGTTAAAAACCAGTATTTCATGTTTGTAGTAGTCTGGATCGATTTCAGCCAGGTGGCTCCGAACAATTTCTATTTGCTTCAAATAATCAGGGTGGCTCAGATCCACAACATGCAGCAGGATATCGGCGGCGACCAGTTCTTCGAGGGTGGCCTGAAAAGCGGTGCTTAGCTGCTCGGGCAGTTTTTCAATGAAACCGACTGTGTCTGTAAAAAGGGCTTCTTTGCCCCCGTTGAGTTCCCCGTGCCGTACAATCGGATCAAGTGTGGCAAACAATTTGTCTTCAGTGTAAAGATCGGAGCCGGTCAGGACGTTGAGAAGGGTGGATTTGCCGGCATTGGTATACCCGACCAGGCTGACAATATTTTGGCGGTTGCGTTTTCGGCGTTGCCGGTGCAGGGCCCGGTGCTTGCGCAGGGATTTAATTTCTTTTTTCAGGTCTGTGATCCGCTTCCTGATTACACGCCGGTCAACTTCGAGCTGGGTTTCACCGGGCCCCCTGGTCCCAATACCACCGCCAAGGCGAGAAAGCTGATTACCCAGGCCGATTAAACGGGGCAACAGGTATTGCATCTGGGCCAACTCTACCTGCAACTTCCCCTCTTTTGATAGAGCCCGCCGGGCAAATATATCGAGAATCAGGTTGGTCCTGTCTACTACCTTGGCTTCTATAACATGGTCCAGGTTCCTGATTTGTGAAGGGGATAGTTCATCGTTAAAAATGACCATGTCGGCATCGTGCATTTGGGCCTGGGCGGATATTTCTTCAGTCTTACCCTTTCCAATATAGTTGGCCGGATCAGGGGCGTCCCTTTTTTGGGTAACCCGTGCGACAACTTTAGCTCCGGCTGTTTCAGCCAGGAGGGCCAGTTCATCCATGGAACGGTCAATGTCTTCACCGGGTCGGTTGATTTCCAAGCCGACCAGGATTGCCTTTTCTTCCTGTTTTTTCAGGTCCTCACACCTCTCTTGAAGGCTGGACCGGGCCTGTCTAGTACGCAGGACCGGTAGTTTACCTGCAAGAAAAGACACTTTTCTAAAGTGCCTTTTCTAAACCGGTTGATTATGAAAAATTAACTTATTGCAGTATTCCCGTTTCCGGAATTCCCCTCTTCCCTTTCTCCTGATCCGGTGGCTTTTGCTTTGTCTTCTGCAGGTTCTTCCTGCTTGAGATTGATATTGCGCATGGGAATAATTGTGGATACGGCATGCTTGTAGACCAGCTGCTGTTTACCGTCTACTTCCAAAAGGAGAGTAAAGCTGTCAAAGCTTCGCACAACTCCTTTAATTTGGTAACCGTTAATCAAAAATACAGTACTCAACATGTTTTCTTTGCGAATCTGATTAAGAAAAGTATCCTGCAAATTGATTGCGCCTTTCATAGATCGGGCTCCCTTCTTTTCTTTTTCTATCTAAAACCAAAAACTTTAATGTCTCTTATCTATTCGCCCGGGCAGGTGCCAAATCCTTCACTTTAAAGCAAATATTTTCTGTTAAATTATCAATATCTGTATGTTCGGTAACCTTCAACCATGTAATATTTTTATTGCGGCGGAACCAGGTCAGCTGCCGCTTGGCCAGGTTGCGGGTCTGTTTTTTTATTTCTGCTATTGTATATTCCCAGCTGTATTGCCCCTGGAGATAAGCCAGCAGCTGCCGGTAGCCAAGTACCTGCATTCCAGGATCATTTTCACCGTAACCTTTTTCGTGCAGCTGGCGGACTTCATCAAGCCACCCCGCCTCAAGCATTAGCTCAACCCTTTTTTCAATTCTTTCATATAGCATTTCGCGATCCATATGCAGGCCAAAAATGACAGGATCATAGGGAGGTTTTTTTTCTGTTGTCCTGGCAACTTGCTGTGATATTGGCCGGCCTTCTTGATCGTAAACTTCCAAAGCCCTGATAATCCGCTTCCTATCGTTGGGGTGGATCTTGGAGGCTGCCTCCGGGTCAATTCCTTTCAGTTTTTCATAAAGCGACCCCAACCCTTCTACTGCGGCCAGTTGTTCGTAGTGTTCCCGGACCTGCGGGTTGGCCCCCTTTTGACCAAAGGCGTAGCCTTCGATAACCGCATTGATGTAGAGGCCGGTTCCGCCGACCAGAAAAGGCAGCTTATTCCCCTGCCAGAGGTTCTGGATTATCTTATTGGCCTGTTTTTGGTAGTCGGCTACACTGAAATTACAATCTGGATCGACTATGTCAATTAAATGGTGAGGAGCGGCTTTTCTTTCCCCTGCAGAAGGTTTGGCAGTTCCAATATCGAGGCAGCGGTAAACTTGAGCTGAATCAGCGCTGATTATTTCAGTTTGCAGCCTTTGAGCCACCTTCACAGCCAGGGCTGTTTTACCGACAGCTGTAGGTCCGACCAAAACCAGGAGGGGTATACCCGGGTTTTCATTATGTCCTTTTCCGTTTTGTTTCCCAGGCATAATTTAATCCTCCCCTCCACTGACGCTGCGGTGGAAGCTTTTATCAAGATCGCGGCGATTAAAGCTGATAACCGTAGGCCGGCCGTGGGGACAGTAGCCGGCCTGGGGGGTCTTTTCCCATTGCCGGAGTAGTTGTTCCATTTCTTCCCTGCTCAGGGCTTGCCCGGCTTTGATTGATTTGTGGCAGGCTATGGTAATCAAAATAGTATCCCGCGGATCTTGTTCCGGTTCATTTTCAGCCTGGAACAAATCTTCAAGCAGGTCGTAGAGATCAGTCCGGCTCACATTTTCCCGGAAGGCAAAAGGCACCGCCCTGACCTGGTAGCGGTTCTCTCCGGTTTGTTCAAGCTTAAAGCCGGCCTGTTCAAGCAGCGGCATTAACAGCGGGAGCCGTTCACACCAGGCCGGCGGGAGGTCGAGGGTTAAAGGGATGGTCAGCTGGGCTTTATTAGTGCCGGAAGCATGGTAATCATGATTTTTAAGCTGGTTGTAGTGAATTCTTTCATGGGCGGCATGCTGGTCTATAAGCAGCAGCTGTTCATCTCTTTGTGCTACCAGGTAACTCTGCATAAACTGGCCAATTAAGCGCAAGTTGCCTGGTGGGCCGGCAGGTGCTTCTTTAACCTGCCCTGGTTCGAAAGTTTGATCTTTAGCGGTATTTCCGGTGGATGCGGGAGCCGCTGGTGCCGGGGTTTTTTGCCGGCCGATTACCCTGTAATTTTCCTGTGCAGTTTCCCCGAAAAAACGGCCCGGCTTCCATGTTTCTTTGCCGTTGCTTTTTTCAACAGAAGCGCCAGTGTCCTCCCGGCTGCCTGCCAGTTCCGCACCCGGCCATACTGGGTGCTTCTGTGTTCCCTGGAGGGCAGTTTTGACTGCTTTAAAAGTAAGGCCTTTAATAACTTCGGGTTTCTGGAAGCGAATTTCGATTTTAGCCGGGTGAACATTCACATCTATGGCTTCCGGTGGAACACTTAATTTCAGGATTGCCAGGGGATGGCGCTGCCTGGGCAGCAGGTCTTCATACCCTCTTTCCAGGGCATTGACAATCGCGGCATCTTTAACCAGGCGTCCATTTACAACCAGGGTAATCCAGCGCCGGGATGACCTGGTCATGTGGGGTGCAGATATAAGTCCGTTTATCTTGCATCCGGTACTAATATCTTTACGATCTACTTCGATCATAGCTTTGGCGCTTTCATTGCCGTAAAGTGAGCCGATTACGTGGAGCAGGACCCCATCTCCAGAGGAGTTAAACAGGGTTCTACCTCCACTTTTCAGGTTAAAAGCTGCCTGAGGATTGGTGAGGGCCATTTCAGAAACCAGGGTGCTGATCCGGGTTGTTTCAACGTTAGCTGCGCGCAGGAATTTGAGGCGGCCCGGGGTGTTAAAAAATAAATCCCTGACTTCAACCCGGGTTCCTTGTGGAGCTCCTATGTCGTCATGGTCGATAATCTCCCCGCCTTCAACTGTGAGCCTAGAGCCTGATAAGGCGCCTTCAGTCCTGGAAGTCAAATGTACCCGGGCCACAGCGCCAACGCTTGGTAGCGCTTCACCGCGAAAACCAAGGCTGGCCAGGTTTTCCAAATCGTTTAACGCGGTTATCTTACTGGTGGCAAATCTTTTAAAGGCCAGCGGCAGATCCTCTTTGTCAATGCCATGACCGTTATCCGTAACACAGATTAAGCTTTTTCCTCCATTTTCAATATCTATATTTATCCTGGTGGCTCCTGCATCGAGGGCATTTTCTATCAGTTCTTTAACTACTGAAGCAGGGTTTTCAATGACTTCGCCGGCCGCAATTTGTTCAGCCGTATTTTTGTCAAGCACTTTTATAGCCATCACTGATCAGGCTCCTTTTCCGCTTCTTCGCGCTCGTATTCCAGCAGCTGCTTTTGCATTTCGTAAAGTTTTTCCAGGGCTTCAAGGGGTGTAACCCGGTTTAAATCAAGTTCTTTTAGCTGCTCCACTACTTCCAGTTCCCGGCTGTAATTTGATCCAGGTTGGGAAACAATCGGCAGCAGGCTTAGCTGGTGGCCGTTTGTTGTTGATGCTGCATTTTCCAGCTCGTAAAGGATTTTTTCAGCTCTGATCAAAACTTCGAGCGGGACTCCGGCCAGGCGGGCCACGTTAATCCCGTAGCTTTTATCCGCTTTTCCGGGAATTAACTGCCTCAGGAAAATAACCTGTCTCCCCTTTTCTTTCACAGCGATGGTATAATTTTTTACGCCCGGCAGCTCACCCTCCAGGTTGGTCAATTCATGGTAATGAGTTGAGAAAAGGGTTTTGGCTTTAATTTCGCGGCTTATATATTCCAGGACACTGCGCGCTATGCTCATCCCGTCGTAGGTGCTGGTTCCCCGCCCTATTTCATCGAGAATAATCAAGCTGTCCGGGGTGGCTTCTTTAAGGATGCCTGCTGTTTCCTGCATTTCAACCATGAAGGTGCTTTGTCCCCGGCTGAGATCGTCATTGGCCCCGACCCGGGCAAATATCCGGTCTAAAATTGGCAGTTCAGCTTCGTCGGCTGAAACAAAACTGCCCATTTGAGCCATAATCGACAGAAGGGCGGCGCTGCGAATGTATGTGCTTTTTCCGGCCATGTTGGGCCCGGTAATTACCAGCAGGTAATTTTTGCGGTCCATTTGAATATTGTTTGGCACAAATCGTTCAAATACTGCTTGCTCTACTACCGGGTGCCGGGCCTGTTTAACGGTCATTTTTTTGCCGTTGGATAAAGCAGGACGACAGTAACCATGCTTCTCAGCCACTTCGGCCAGGCCCTGGATACAGTCAAGACGCCCCAGGTTGTGAGACGCAGAAAACAGCTGTTCGGTATAACTCCCAACCTTGCTGCGCAGTTCCTCGAATAGCGAATATTCAAGATTGGCCAGCTTGTCGCGGGCCCCGGTTATCTGTTCCTCCATCCGCTGCAACTCTTCGGTAGTAAACCGCTCTGCATTGACCAGGGTTTGCTTGCGGTGGTATTCCGGCGGGACCAGGTTGAGGTTGGTCCTGGTTACCTCGATATAGTATCCAAAGTTGCGGTTGTAGCCTATACGCAGGGATTTTATGCCTGTACGTTCCCGTTCTTTTTTTTCAAAATCGAGAAGCAGGGTATTGCTTTCCTCGGAAAAATTCTTTAAATTATCCACTTCTTCATTGTAACCGTTTTTAAACAGGCCGCCGTCTTTTAATGAGAGCGGCGGCTCATCAATTAAAGCTTTATCGATCAGGTTGTAAAGGTCGCAAAAATCAGGAATACTGCTTTTAATCTCTTTTAGCAGGGATGCCTTAAATTCCGCGCATTTTTTATCTAATGTTTCAATGTGGGCAAGGGTTTTTTTAAGGGCCACTAAATCACGGGCATTGATCCGCTGGTAGGACAAACGACTGCAAAAGCGCTCCAAATCAAAAACTTCCTGCAGCAAATCACGCAGTTCTTTTCTCTGCAGCGGCTTCTGGAGCAATTCTTCCACGGCATCAAGCCTATTTTCAATATTCTTTTTCTTGATCAAGGGTAGCTCAATCCAGCGCCTTAAAAGGCGCCTGCCCATGGCAGTCATACAGCGATCGATCAATCCCAGGAGGCTGCCTTTTTTTCCGCCCTCCCGCATAGATTGTGTCAATTCCAGGTTACGGCTGGTAACATTGTCGATGATCATGTTGCGATTGGTGAAGTAAAGATTGAGGTGGCGGAAATGTTTTTCATCTACTGGCAGCTGCTGCAGGAGCTGCAGGTAGGCCAGGGCTGCTGCTCCGGCTGAAACAGCGAGCGGGTATGCGTCCAGGTCGAGTGTTTCCCAGACATGGTCGTCCCACTGGTCCTGGATTAGTTTTTTTGCTTCATTTTGGTCGGGAATATGTGTGAGTTGTTCAATTAAGCCGCTATTTTTTGAAGCAAATTGCTTATGGCAGAGCTGTTCAGTTTCAGGTGATCCGCAGAGCAGTTCAGATGGCTGGAGCCGGTGCAGTTCATCCGCAATATTATCCCAGGCCCCTTCTCCTTTTTGTTCGGTAACCTGGAAAGCGCCGGTAGATATATCCACAGCGGCCAGGCCGTAATAATCTTTGCCCCGGTCAATTACCGTGACCAGGTAATTGTTGCGGCTTTCTTCCAGCATTTCCGGGTCAGTAATCGTACCGGGGGTGAGTATGCGGGTTACTTCTCGTTTAACCAGGCCTTTGGCCTGGCCTGCATCTTCTACCTGCTCACAGAGAACAACTTTGTAGCCCTTCCCAAGCAACCTGTTAAGGTAAGTTTCGGCGGAATGGATAGGTACCCCGGCCAGTGGAATCGGGTTTTCACTGCCCGCATCCCTTGAAGTGAGGGCGATGTCCAGTTCCCGGGCCGCCAGCTGGGCGTCCTCAAAAAAAAGTTCGTAAAAATCGCCTACCTGGAACATGAGCAGTTTATCCGGATGCTGCTCTTTGATGGTCCTGTATTGTTCCATCATCGGGCTGGTACGGTTCAATAAGGTTCTCCTTCCCTTTTCCCAAAGAGGTTCCAGGTTTTTGCTTCGGTTATGCGTACCTTGATCAATTTACCGTTCAGGTTAGCCGGCCCGGGGAAGTGGACCAGCTTGTTGGTCCTGGCGCGTCCGGTTTGCAGCTCCGGGTTGCTTTTGCTGGGGCCTTCAACCATGACTTCCAGGGAAGAGCCTATCAAACGTTCGTTTTCTTCCAGGCTGATTTGCTGCTGGATTTTATTCAATTCCTGCAGCCTTTGTTCTTTTTCTTCGTAAGTGCTGTTATCGGTTAATTTTTCGGCCTTTGTACCCCGGCGGTGGGAATAAATAAACGCGAAAGCGCTGTCGAAACGTACCTGTTCCAGCAGGTCCAGGGTGTCAGCAAAATCTTCTTCGGTCTCCCCGGGGAATCCGACGATAATGTCAGAGGTGATTGATACTCCAGGAATAGCTTGTTTAATCTCCCGCACTAAATCCAGGTATTGTTCACGGGTGTAGCGGCGGTTCATTTTTTCCAGGATCCTGTTGCTGCCGGATTGGGCTGGCAGGTGAAAATGTTCGCATATCTTTTCGCCCCGGGCCACTACATCAATCAAGTCCGGTGATAAATCCTTGGGATGAGAGGTCATAAAACGAATTCTTGACAACCCTTCGACCCGGTTCAATGCTGCAAGCAGGGAAGCAAAAGTTGGCTTCTCCGGCAGATCGTGCCCGTATGAGTTTACGTTCTGGCCTAAAAGGGTTATCTCCCGGTAGCCTTTATCAACCAAACTTGATGCTTCGGCAACTATATTTTCGAAATTACGGCTGCGTTCCCGGCCCCTTACATAAGGAACAACACAGTAAGCGCAAAAATTATTACAACCGTAGATAACAGGCAGCCAGGCGTGGAACGTACTGACCCGGGTAGCAGGCAAGTTTTCCCGCTCGGCGTAATCTTCTTCGATATCTACCACCGTTTCCCTTTCCCGGTGGGCCCGTTTGAGAAGTTCGGGCAAGCGGGGCAGGGCATGAGTACCGAAGACAAGATCAACCTGCCTGAACCGGTTTTTAATGTATCCGGCCAGTTCTTCCTGCTGGGTCATGCACCCCCCTACAGCGATAATTAAATCATCTTGTTCTTGTTTTAAGGCATGCATTTTCCCCAGCATCGAAGCTACTTTGTCTTCCGGTTTCTTACGTACTGCACAGGTGTTTATAATTACCAGGTTTGCCTCTTCAGGTGCGGACGCTGGACGGTAACCCAGGCTTTCAATCAGGGCGGCCATTATTTCAGAATCGTGCTCGTTCATCTGGCAGCCAAAAGTATTAATCCAGTATAGTTTGCCTTCACCGAAGCGCAGGGGTTGTTTAATTGTTTCAGCTTGTTGGTGCTGCAATATCTCATTCCTCCCTTTAAACTATTATAACAAAAAAACACCTGCTTAAAGAGGTGTATTTCGGGTAATCTGTGTTTTTCAGGCAAACAACAAAAACAGGTTTTAGATCCTGTTCAGCCAGCTAAAAAAGGTAGCCCATACCTGTTCCAGGTGCTCTGAAAAGCGGTGATCAGCCCCGTTGATAACAGCCAGCTGCTTTGGTTCTGCTGCCTGTTGGTACAGAATATTTGCATCTTCAAGAGGAACAGATTGATCATGTGAGCCATGTACCAAGAGCAGTGGGCGAGGCGATATGGCAGCTGCTGCTTCCAGGGGGTCGTGTTTGCGGAGGTCGATAAAAAATCTCCTTTTTAGGGCAACCACACCTTCTTCACCTTCAAGGGTAATCAGCTCATCAGGGTCGCCATTAAGGATACTGTGAGCAGAAACCCTGTTTTCAAACAGGTTGGCCAGCCTCGCTACCGCCGCCCAGGTGCAAACGGCAGTGATAAGGTGGTCACGGGCTGCATAACATAAAACCGTAGTCCCGCCGAAACTCCTGCCGTTTAATATGATTTTAGCAAAACCTTCCCGGCGGCACCATTCAACTACGGCGCCGAGATCGGCGATCTGTCCTGACAGCGAGATATCTTCCCAGGCGCCTTCACTTTGTCCACAACCGGCAAAATCGAAGAGCAATGTGTTAAAGCCAAGGTTAGCCAGTTGTTCGGCCATATCCAGGGCCCGTCCGCTTCCTTCTTTTGATCCGGTGAAACCGTGGCAGGATATGATTAACGGTTTTTCTTCTGTCCTTACTGCGCCTTCCTTTATTTCACCACTCCTGTAAAGCAGGGCAGAAAGGCCTGTTCCTTCCCTGTTGTTGATTTTTAATTGTTGCCAGGTTTTATTATGCAAAAGGCTTCATCTCCTAATTTTTCTGGGTGCTACCTTGCGGTAACAAAGAAAATGGCTACCCGGCCTTGCAGACCATGTTCCGACCGCTTCTTTTAGCCTGGTAAAGGGCATCATCTGCACGCTTGATCAAGGAATCAACTTCCTCTCCTTCTTTCAGGGCGGCCACACCGAAGCTGGCAGTAATGTTAATTTTTTGCGGCCCTATTTCTTTAATTTCCAGTTTGCTGCGAATTCTTTCAGCTTGTTTAGAACCAGCTTCCAGGCTGGTATGAGTTAAAAGGGTAACAAATTCTTCACCGCCAAAACGGGCGCACAGGTCCTCTTCGCGGCAGTCTTCTTTTAACAGCCTGGCAAATTCAATCAAGACCATGTCTCCGTACTGGTGTCCATAATTATCATTGACGGCTTTAAAGTAATCCAAATCGGACATTACCAGGGTTAACGGCAGGTTATGGCGAACGGCCTGGGCATGCATTTTATGGAAAAACTCCAGGAAATGGCGCCTGGAGGCGATTCCGGTTAAGTCGTCTATCCTGAGCAAATCGTTAATCCTGGCATTAGCTTTTTCAAGGGCAACATTTTTTTTGTTTAACTCCCTGGTCATATTGGCTAATTCATTATTTAGCTTGGTAATTTCTTCAATGATTTGATGATCTTCGATCCAGGTTCTTTCGCCAAACAGAATGTAACCCTCATCAGCCCGGTATATAGAGCCAAATATTGTGTTTTGTTCTCCGCTTCCTGATACCAGGGTGAAGCGCAGGCTTTGACATTCATTTTCCGGGAGATCGAGGTCTACACTGCTGCCTTCAGGTTGGAGAAAATCTCGAAAGTTCCTGTTTAGAGGCTTCTCGTATAGGCCAACCAGCTTGTTAAAAAAATGATTACAGTCCAGGATGCTTAAATCATCAGCAAGGGCCACTATGGCAATGCTGCCTGTGTTGTTCAAGTAGTCGAGAAGTATATGGCAGTGTTCTTGAAAGAAGTCTTTATCAAGCATTGCCCCACCACTCATCTGCCAGTAACACCGCATCCCTGGCCGAAGCTCCAGTGCCATCGGCCTTTATTTTTTCATTCAAATGGGGGTTCATAAAAATACTGTGGCCGCCCAGCATGATCCTGGTGTCTTTAAGAGAAGGAGTATCTTTGACAGCCGTGATTATTTCACTGGTCCGATCGATATTAAAAGGCATTCCTACCGAAATCGCCAGGAAGAAGTGGTGCTTGTCTTTTAAAAGATCGAGCAGGTCGTGGACTGGAGTATTTGCTCCAAGGTAATCAATGTCCCACCCGTCTATTTCAAGCAGATCTGCAACCATTCTTGGGCCAATTTCATGAAATTCATTAGGAGCGGCGGTCACTACTGCCCTGCCCTTGTTCTGCTCGAGCATGATGAATCGAGGGTAAAGCGAGGCCATTACCCTGGACACTATTGCTGAAGCAAGGTGTTCCTGGGCAACAGATATTTCTCCGTTTTCCCAGAGTTTGCCGATTCTATACATGGCCGGCTGGATTACCTGCAGGTAAAAATTGGCCAGGTCGGCAGCAGAATGGATAGAATCATTGGCCAGCTGCAATGATTCTTTATGGTTGCTTTCCAGTAGCGAAGACAGGAACGGCTCGCATAGCTGCTGCCACTTGTCCTCCGTAATCCGTGGCGGTTCGCTTGTTTCCTTTGATGCCTCTATAATCTCCTCGTGATTATCCAGGATCCACTGGTAAGCGTTGATGATTTGTTGGGCTTTGTCTGGATCAAGGTTATTACGTACCGCCTCCATCCAGGCTTGCATGGCTCCGGGAAAGTAATCGTAAGAGAAGCCATGGTTTTTGTAAGTTCGGTACGCCCAGAAGACCACCCGGGCCATGAGAGTAAAATCGTTAAGCTTAAAAATATTGCACATAAAAGCAGCATGGTTATTATGGTTGTCGTAAAGGAGTGAAAGCGGATTGTGGCCAATAAGCCGGTGTATATCCGGGTTTGCAGTTAAAACCCGGTTAACTTCATCTATCAGCTTTTCTTTGTTCTCGCAGTATTGTTGGGCGGCGCTGAAAGAGATCGGGGAAATATTTTCAGCTTTTCGGATTAATGGTTCAACCAAAAGGCACCCTCCCTGATGAAAGATCGAACAATTATTTATTTCTATTTTTGTGCTTCCTTCTCATTTTCTTCCTGCTCATCTTTGTAGACCTGAATAGCAAAGTCGGGGCATAAATATTCACACAATTTGCAGCCCGTGCAGTCTTCAGGATCGACCATTTCAGGCGCTCCGTCTTTTCCTGGCCTTAGGTTGTCTTTTGGACAAAACGCGAAGCATATACCGCAGTCTTTGCATCGTTCGCTATGAACTTTTAAGTTGAAATTTGCTTTAACCATAATTAATTCCCCTTTAGATTAATCATATACTGTTTGTTTAACTAAGTCAAAACGATTCCGATTACATTTCTCTGTTATTTATTCACTTAAAAGCCCTTTTAAACCTGCACCAGTAAGCACTTAAGATAGAAAAATTCATTTTCCAGCCCCGGTAACGGTAAAACCAAATAAACAATACAAGCAGGACAGCCGGTATTAACAACAACCATGGTGAAAAGTCAAATAGGGTTTTCAGGGTCCTGAGCATGATACTCATCGTCCCGGTCAGGACAATGCTCGCTCCTATTGTTAGAAGGCTGAACAGGGCCCCTCCGAGAAATGTATAAATTAAAAACAAATAAAAATTCATGTGCATGGCCCCGGCGGGGAAAGATATAAAGGTACGGCTAAAACCCCATAACTGGCCCATAAAGATTGAAAAATTACCATACCTGTCCCATAAATTCAAGATTCTTGATCGCCGTATGGTCCCGTTTGTGTCAATGTGGCGGTGGTTGAAAAATTTATGACCATGGTTAAACCTGCCTTTTACTGCATGCCCAACCATGCTGCCTAACAGGCCAATGGTGTAGCTGCAGATGCTGCCAAGGGTGATGCCAATAGTCGAGTAAATAAATATCGACCAAAAAGAACATGACCCCCTTAGTATCATCGTACCCGCGGTTAAAAAAACGATCGCTGAAGCAAAGGGCACTCCGGCGCTTTCCGCAAACATAGCTGCACCGATTCCCAGGGATCCGTACCTGGATATTAAAAGTTCAATTGTTTCATATATTGGTTCCAAAAATTCAAGTGATTCCATGATATCATTCCACCCGGCCGGTTATCAGGCTGTACATACCCCAGATTCCAGCTTCCGGTTCAAGGGCGGCGGCAACTATTTCAAACGAAGTAATTTCCACAGCCGGTTTGATGGCATGTTTCATGGTATAGCAGGTTACTTTATCCAGAAAATCACTCCTGTTGGCTGCTACTCCACCGCCGACAACAATACAGGAAGGGTTAAGCAGGGTTGCCAGGTTGGATAAGCCCAACCCAATGTTCTCAGCCGCATGCTCCAGTATTGATTGAGCGATAGTATTTCCTTGATCGGCCTGGTCAAAAACCCAGGCCGTAGAGATATGCCCATTGTTCAGTTCACCTTCATCCCACATTTCGCGGGCGCTTACAGCCAGGGCACTGCCGGAGGCCCAGGTTTCCAGGCAATCTGTTCCGCCGCACTTACAGGGTCTACCCTTCCCAAAAGCCTTGGTATGGCCAATTTCCCCGGCAAAACCGCCGGTTCCGCGATACAACCGTCCATTCAGGTAAAACCCCCCGCCAATACCGGTGCTCAGGGTAACATAAACGGCATTGCTGTGTCCACGGGCGGCGCCGTATTGAACTTCTCCCACCACAGCAGCATTGGTGTCATTTTCAATTTGCACGGGGCAATCAATTTCTTCTTTAATTAAACTGCCAAGCGGAACCGGATCATGCCAGTCCAGGTTTGGGGACTGGTGAACCAGGCCCAGGTGATTGTCTACAAAGCCGGCAGTGCAAACACCTATTCCTGAAGGACTGGCGGCGGCAGGCAGTGATTCGCTTCTTGCCGCCTCTTTTATGGTTTTGGCAATTGCTCCGGCTACCGCTTCCGGGTTTGAAGGTTGAGGTGTATTGATTCTTTTTCTGAACAAAACCCGGCTGCTGCTATCAATTAAAAGCAGCAATATTTTTGTCCCGCCTATGTCAACCATCCAGTAAAAAAAATTGTTCATATTATTCCCCGCGTTTATTAATAGTTAGACAGTTCCATTGCTTTCCTTTGGGCCTGCGCTGCACTTTGTGATGCTCAAACCTTCCCCATGGCAGCGCTTAACTCTTGATCTTTCGCTGCAGGAATAGCCTGCTTAAGAAAACTGAAGCGAAGATAAAGTACAAGCCCTGTAGCGGTTGGCAGCCAGGAAGCCTGCTGCTGAGCATGAGCCCTGGAGGAGCTTTTAATTGTATTATAATATACCTGGTAGTTTTTTTCAGCCCCTTCGGGATAGAATCGCCCTTTGACCTCGATCCGGCAGAGGGGCACGGTGGCAGTGATACTTTCTTTTCTTTAGCCGCGGCGCAATTTCTCAGCCTGGTTAGTTGCGGCAATAACCGACTTGAGGAGACAACTCCGGAACCCGGACTCTTCCAGCACATGCATGGCTGCTGTAGTTGTCCCAGCCGGTGAAGTTACAGAATTCCTTAATTCAGCCGGGTGCTTCTTATTATTTTCATGGAGCATATGGGCGGAGCCAATAATATTCTGGATAACCATTTCTGATGCGACATCCCGGCGGAAACCAACCGCAACCCCGGCATCAATCATGGTTTCAATAAAAAGGAAAACATAGGCAGGACCGGTGCCGCTTAAACCGGTAGCGGCATCCATCAAGTATTCCGGAATCCTGATCGTAATCCCCATTGACTTTAGCAATTCTTCTATTTCATCCCGCTCTTCCGGGGTTACATTGTCGCCGGCGCTGATAGCGATTGTGCCTTCACCAAGCAGGCACGGAGTATTGGGCATAAGCCTGAATACCTTGCTGAATGCAGGGAGGCAGCTTTCTATAAAATTAATGGTTATCCCGGCTGCGATAGAAGCAAATATCTGGCCTTCCCGAACCATATCTTTAATCGAATAGAGCAGACTTTCAGTATCCTGGGGTTTTACGCAGATAAATACCTGCCGGCACTGCGTAATGAGTTCCTCCAGGCTTTCCGCCCCGACAGCGTTAAGCTCAAGGGCCAGTTCGTCAATCCGTTCCGGGTTGAGATCATAGAGATATACGTGAGCGGGATCAATGCCCACTCTTTTTACAATACCCTTTGCCAGTGCCGAGCCCATCGCCCCACAGCCTATTAATCCAATCTTATCTTTGTCCATTTTTATTTATCCTCTCTTTAAAAACTTATCACTTATTTTAACCAAATGGCAAAATTAATGCAATAGCGATTTTATTAAAAGCTATTTGTTATTAAAGCTGAGTTTTGCATTACCAGGTGGTGTGGAAATTGTTATTCATGGGAGTGGTTGTGGTTAAAAAAGCTCTATAAAAAACATAATTAAAAAACCAGGTCCCAACAGGCCTTCCAGCTTACCGTCGGATTTCTTCACTGTCCCCTCTACAGTCGAGATTCCGCCACCACCTCTGGATGACTTTCCCTCGGCCTCCGGGCAGTTACTCTTCTCCGTGCTGTGATTTCCGGTAAATTCCCGGCTTTTTAAGCCTTTCATTTACCGGCTCCTGCAGCGACCCGCCTTTGAGGAAGAACTTTCGGTGGATTCCAGCTTGCCCTTCCTCCACTTTCAGTACTCCTCTCCGGGCGGACCCGGCTTGCTTTCCAGTCTCTCGGAACCTGGTGATCATATTATTGATCAGGCCTTGCGATTTGTCAATACCTTTTCTAAATTTTTATTAATTTGCTTTGTCAGCAAACACCTTCTTGATTTTGTCAACAGCCCAGTCCAGTTCTTCCCGGGTGGCAACCAGGGGTGGAGTGAACCTGATCACGTTGTCATGCGTTTCCTTGGATAAGATTCCCAGTTTCATTAGATCTTCGCAGTAACTGCGGGCTTTTACCTTGAGCTCTATCCCAACCAGGAGTCCTTTACCCCTAACCTCAACAATCTGCGGGTTGTCGATTTTCTTAAGTTCATCTACAAAATACTTTCCGCTTTCAAGTGATTTTTCAACCAGTTTTTCTTCCTCGAGGACTTCCATGGCGGAAATAGCCACGGCACAGGCCAGCGGGTTGCCGCCAAAGGTTGAACCGTGGGAACCTGGTTCGAAAACATCCATAATGCTATCATCTGCCGTTATAGCCGATATAGGCAGGACACCGCCTCCCAGGGCCTTGCCCAGGATGTAGATGTCGGGTTTGACTCCTTCCCAGTCGCAAGCAAATTGCTTGCCTGTGCGCCCAAACCCGGTTTGTATTTCGTCAGCCATAAAGATTATATTGTTTTCACGACACAACTGGTAGGCTTCCTTCAGGAAACCCTCGGGAGGGATAATGATGCCCCCTTCTCCCTGGATTGGCTCGATCAAGAGTCCCGCTGTGTTGGGGGTAATTGCTTCACGAAGCGCATCGATGTTACCGTACTCGATCAGCTTAAACCCTGGTGTAAACGGCCCATAGTCTTTGTTATACGATTCATCCGAACTGAATGAGACGACGGTTATAGTGCGTCCGTGAAAATTACCGTTACAGACAATTACCTCCGCTTTATTGGCAGGTATGCCTTTTTTCCGGTAAGCCCACCTGCGCACCGCTTTAAGGGCGGTTTCGACTGCTTCGGCACCGGTGTTCATGGGCAGCACTTTTTCTTTTCCGGTCATTTTGGCCAGTATTTCGGTGAGTGGCCCCAGCCTGTCATTATGAAAAGCTCGTGAAGTTACTGTAATCATATCAGCCTGATCTTTTAGGGTTTTAATTATCTTTGGGTGCCTGTGGCCAAAATTCATCGCTGAATAGGCGCTGAGCATATCCATGTAGCGATTTCCTTCCGGGTCTTCAACCCAAACCCCTTCTCCTTTGGACAGGACAACCGGCAGGGGCAGGTAATTGCGGGCCCCGTACTGTTCGGTAATACTGAGTATTTCTTTTGTGCTGGTAATTATAATCACCCCATTTGTTAAGTTATTGCGACTATAAGTACAGGCTTTTGGATAAAAGCTGCCAGGCGCTAGCGGGATCGCTCTTGCTGATAACTCCCACTGCAGCCATTATATAACACCTGTCGATTAAATGCACTACTTTGCCGCGGGGTAATAATTCCAGGCCGGTTTTGCCTTTTAGAGCCTTCTCCATTTTCGTTTCTCCTCCGGCGAGTTGAGACAGCGCTCCCCCGGTACCGATCACGGTTCTCACCCGGGTTAAATCTTTGCCCTCAACCACGGTTTGCCGGCCGGTAGGACCGTAAATATAACGCCAGGAACCGGCATGGCGAACCAGGGCTGTTTTTAGAGCCTGTTCGGTTAAGATCCCAATCAAATCCTGCTGCTTCACCGAACCAGGGACCGGCTCAATGGCGCCGGGGTCTATATCGTCATATTCTGATAGGAGCCCTTCTTCATAGCACAATTCAAGCACTCGTGAAGCGTTACGGTAAACTCCGAGATCCCCTTCCACTGTTCTCTTTGCCTTCGGTTCAGGATGTAGAAGCAGGTGCTGGATCTCTTCTGATCCTTCTGTTACTGAATGGACATCTGTGGTGGCTCCGCCGACATCAAAAACCACCAGGTCTTCCAGGTAATCATAACTCAGGCGTGCTGCTTCCATGACTGCTCCAGGGGTGGGAATAATTTCTCCTCCCACCAGGCTGCGTATTTTTTCCATTCCCCTGGCTTCAACTATATGCCGGTTAAAGGCACGGTGTATTTCTCTTCTTGCGGGCTGAACATTAAGCTGATCTATCCTGGGGTAAACATTATCGGTTATAACCAGAAAAAGGCCTTTTTGCTGGAATATATGCAGGGCATGTTCAGCAACAGCCCGGTTGCCGCAGTATATCACCTGGGCAGAGTACTGTTTTTCCGCCAGCCAGCTGCTGAGATGGGAAGCATTTCTCAAGACGGTTTCTTTTTCGCCGTAATCGACTCCGCCTGCCAGCAAGATCAGGCTGGGCCTGGTTGTATCCAGCTTTTCCAGGTCTTCCGCTGTCAGTTCACCGGCTGTTATCATGCTAACCACGGCACCGGCACCCAGGGCTGCCTCCCTGGCTGCTTTGGCGGTCATATCGTAAACCAGGCCGTGCACCGACATTTTTAACCCGCCGGCAGCAGAGCTGGAGGCCAGGAATTGCTCCCAGGATATTTTTTCACCCAGTTTCTTTTCCAGGTCGCCCAGGGCATTGTCCAGGCCGATGGTAACATCGCTTGCTTCAACCGTTGTTTCAGACTGCCCCTGCCCTAAGAAGGAAACCCCGCTGCTACCCAGCCCGTCAAAGGCGCTGATCATTGTTATCGTGCTGCCAATATCTGCAACCAGTAGATCAACTTTCACGGCTCGTATCCACCATATCCATTTTTTTAACCAGGAAACTGGCAACATCCAGCCCTTTAGTGCCGCGTCCAAAGCCTCTGTCCAAACCTTCATCCATGGCCATCTCATTGGTTACCTGGGTTCCGCCGGCGATGAGAATTAGTTTGTCCCGCAGGCCTTTTTCGCGGGAAACCTGGTTCAGCTTGCGCATGCTCTGACGGTGGGCGTCGTTGTGGGTAATGATGGTACTGATTAAGATGGCGTCGGCAGCGAGCTCAACTGCTGCATCGACCATTTTTTCAACAGGAACAGAAGTGCCCAGGTAATGGCAGCTAATGCCAAAGCCTTCCAGGCCGCCGTGTTTGATATCAAGAATTTCCCTCATTCCTACCGAGTGCTCATCTTCTCCAACTGTGCCGGCAACCACGGTAAGGGGTCTTTTTTCAACAGCCTGGCGAATTTCATCTTCTGAAAGTGGCACTTCCTTATGGGGGATCTCTATTTCGTTTGGATCAAGGCTAAAACCTGCCCGGCCTTTCATTTCGACCAGGGTGCCCTCGGAAGGGTGCATCTGTTGTATGTTTATTACTTCTATATCTTCCAGGTTCATGCGCCTGGCCATATCCAGGGCCCCGTATTCGGCCATATCGGCTGAAACGGGGAGCAGCAGGGTCATGGTGACAATGCCGTCGCCCGCCCACTCCGCCTCCGGTTTAAGGGCTTCATTCCGGTAGGGTTTGCTTTCTTCCAGCCTTTTGGCAGCATTGTCTTCCGGATCCAGTTCATCAATGTAGACGATTTTTTCAGGCCTGCACAGGGTGCAGCCGTCTATGGGTGCACAGGGTGATGAATGCTCTGCCGGGCTGTCAGGGAGATTGTTGTATCCAAAATGATGGCAAACGGGAGCATAATAGTCTTCATCGCGGGGCACTATGGAATCGGAGGCAACCCCGCCTGCCGGATCACGCTTGATGCCGTCGCCGTTTCTTTCCGGGTAAAAACCGGAGTCGACAAAGAAACCCTGGTCAACTGCGGCGAAATAGCCGCCTGTTTCCAGGGTTTCTTCCAGGAACAGCACGGCCCGTTCTTTCAATTCCCGGACTTTATGGCCCAGTTCTCCTTCCATATTTAAGTGTACCATTTCTTTGATCCCGTCCAGGCCAACCAGGGACTGCCTGGCCGTGTTGACGGCATGCACAGAGTTATAATGCCAGGGCACGTTGCGTCCTTCATCAGGAGTGATCGTGCTCTGGATATCGGCGCTGGTCAACCTCGAGAGGAGCAGGTTGAGAGTGTGGGTAACCGTTACTTCCCTGGTGCATGATTCCATGTACTTGGTATTCATCTGGGCCCGCATTTTGAAATCTTTAAAAAGCTGGCGCAGGGCTACAGTGTAGGGCAGGTCTATCCGTATAGCCGGTGCCGGCGGAGCAGTCGGGGGGACTGTAGAAAGGGCGATGTTTTCCCGGGGCATGCCGACGAGTTCGGAGTAGCGGCAGTTGATGGCATGCTGCACTAAAAGCTCCGGCATTACTTTCCATGCTTCCCTCGCCGTGGCATTGGCATTGTGAGCGCCGTCTATCTGCAGGATATCGGCAGAAAGCATCAACTTCTTGGCCACGGCAGCATCGACAAAAGAACGGTACATATTTACGTTACGGTAGAGCACATTATACTGTGGGTCCTGGTGGGCGCCGTTAACTCCTTCTTCGGCAAAAAGAACGGCGATTTCAGGGCCTGCCACTCCGCTGATATAGGAGTGGAAGTTCAGGGGGCGGCCCACTTCATCCTCGATCAGGTCCAGCGCTTTACGGGTGGCGCGGACCTGTTTTCTTGATATGGGCACACCTCCTATGCCTTCCGGTGTTCCTTCGATCAGGCCGTCAAAATGGCTCTGGCCGGCAGTCCGGATAACCATGATATGGTCGGCGCCGTGCCAGGCCACCATCCTCATCCGGCGCAGGTCATCTTCAAAACGGCCCGAGGCAATTTCGGAAGTAATTACGCAATCGGGCTGGGGATCAATGCCTCCAAACGATTTAGCTGCCGGTAGAGGGATACTTTTTTTCAAGCTTTCAGAAACCTGCTGGTATTTGAAAGGGCCTATTTCAGCATCATTTTCTGCTGCCGGCTGGCGCCAGGTCCAGCCCTTGCGCCTGGGCCGGTATTGATCCAAATCCTTTAATATTTCTTCGGGCAGTAGTTTTTGTTCCGGGGTTAATTTCAAGCCGGGCCCTCCTTTCCAAAAATTGCTGCAGCCTGGTCCCACTCCCTGCCTTCGGCCAGGATCAGGCCGGCCTCCCGGTAGGGCAGGTTACGTTTTTGAGCAAAGCGCAGGACAACATGCCCCGCTCCTTTGCCCAGCAGGCCGTATTTACTGCAGTTCTGGACTATTTGCTTGGCTTCCAGGCTGGAAAAACCCATGCGCAGGAGGACTGAGCGCTCAATAGAAGGTGAAGTATGGCCTTTGGCCAGCTCACAAAGCGGGCTGACCACCTGATCAGTAAGCTCCCAAAATCTTTTTTCCAGCTGTTCGTCGGATAAATCTTTTACCGTGGAACGGCGCTGTTGAAAATCATCTTCGCGTTTCATGCTATTTGATTGCCTCCTTGTAATTCTTTTCAATCCATTCAAGGGAGGTTTTTAACTCGGCAGCGAGGTATTCAAGCTCAAGTGAGCTTAAAGCTCCCTCTCCTTTTTCCAGGGCCGCTTTTTTAAGGTATGATTTCCTGAGGTTATCCAAATCAACGCTTTTTACAGAAAGTTGGTCGGAAGATTCAGGTATGACAATGTTTTGGCCGGGAATATTTTCTTCCGGATGGCCCCTTCTTACGGTTATGCCCATGTTGCGGGCAAAGGTCAGCTGGGGGCTCGGATGCTTGCCGGCACCTGTGTATTCCGTTTCCTGGACTACCAGGATATCATCGCGGTCCATTTCCTTGGCTACGGAAAATGCCCCGGCCAGGGAGGTGTTTCCGGCGGGACCTCTTTCAAGCCCCTCCAGCTGGGCTAGGAGCTCGGTCACGTAAAATACTTCACCCTGGGTCACCGTGTAGTAGCGATCCAGGTACCTTAACGGGCGGGCTGCATTGCGAGGAACATCCGCCCGGTCCGGCCAGGTGGCAAAGGGAACGCCAAAACCGGTATGCCCGGTGGTAAATGACTTGCGGTTGAAATCGTGATCGCTGGCCATATGCAGGCCGCTTAAATCAACGCTAATACCGACAATTTCCGTGTCGTTGCAGCCGGCCTTTTGCAGCCCCCTGGCTGTGCCGGTTACGTTACCGCCCCCGGCATGGGTAATCAAAACCGCTGCCGGGTCTTTGCCTGTCGTTTGGCGTACCTGTTCGGCCAGTTCAAAGCCGAGAGTTTCAATGCCGGCTATACCGAAAGGCGTGTATAACGAGGCGTTGAAATACCCGGTTTCTTCAAGCAAAAGCAGGAATTTATAAAACAGTTCGGGCCCTACGGAAAGCTGGACTACTTCGGCGCCGTATGCTTCACAGGCCCGGCCTTTTTCCATAATTTCCGGCTGGCTTAGATCCTGGCTGTCAAAAAGTTCCTGGACTACGATGCAGTTCAGGGCGCGGATGGCGGACTGGGAAGCCACGGCGGCGCCGTAATTTCCGCTGGTGGCCGATATTACCCCTTTGTAACCTTGTTTTTGAGCCTGGTAGCATGACAGCGAAGCCCGGCGTGCCTTAAAACTGCCGCTGGGGTTACAGGCCTCATCCTTGACAAATATGCGGGCGCCTTTACCCGGATCAGCGTGGAGGCGGACCAGTTTGGTGAGGTTATGCAGTTCAAGAAGGGGAGTTTTACCTACGTTTGTTTCTTCCTGGATCTTGCGTACTTCTTCCAGCGAGTAGCCGGCCTTATTCATCATTTGTTCGTAATCAAAGGCAATCCCTTCCTGCTCAAACTGATCATAATCAATACCAACCGCCTGCATCATAATCCGGTTTTTCCTGTCCATTACGCCCTGGTAACTCAAATCAGGATTGTTTTTCACTTTTCGTCGACCTCCTCCCTGATCAGCTTTTTTGTTTCAAGCCCTATTTTTAAAAGTTCTTGTTGAGGTCTACCGTAATCAATCGCATAGGCCGGGTTGATCCCGATCAGCTTGCCCTCTACTTCTCTGCCTGTCATGGTTTGGATTGATACTTGATCGCCTATTTCGGCAGATTCTTCAACCAGGAAGCCCTTTACTTTCATGGTCAAGGGGACGCTGGCGGTTTCAGGCGGTAGTCCGGGAGCCCTTTCTTCCGGCTTAAGAACAATTTTAAAAATCTGCACCCAGTCGCCTTTCCGGGCTTTTCCCATTTTGGATTCTCCTTTCGCAGCAGTATGTTTTTTAACTGCCAGGTTATGGTTATAAAATTACCTGTTATTCAGCTTGCTCGAATTTGCTCCAACATGAAGGAAAGGGCAAATCCAGCAGTGTTTTTAACCCCGGCGAAGCGGATACCACTACCGGGACCATGTTTGCCGCCATGGCCATCGTGCCCTGTCCTCCGGGGATCTCGGGTTTAATAGACATATTGACCGGCGGAGTGCCATCTATCCGGATGTAGTCACCGGTTTCTACATTTTCTGCTTCAGGACATACCTGCTGGGGATGTTTAAGGGTGATTACCGCTTTACCATTTAAATACCCGTAGACGCGGTGATGGCAGCCGGCGACCATGCCTGGTTCCACTTTGACGTAAGGGGTTTCACGGTTGGTTGAGGAGATAATTGGTTCCTTATCTTCTTCTATTTTGTCTAGCTGCCAGTTTAGAGCCCTGGCAATAAGAGTGATGGATTGTTTGAAGCCAATATGCCCTACAATGGTCCCCTTGTTAATTCCCTCATGAAATTCATCAGGGGTAATCCCCACCCCCTGGGTGGCCATTACCGTTCTGCCAAATGGTGAAAGATCATTAATCCGTTCAGCTTCAATCTTATTGACATTGCAGCAGGCCCCGCTTAAGCATATGGCCAGGGCATCAAGTACAAAACCCGGGTTAATACCTGTCCCCAGGACTGTTACGCCGTATTTTTTAGCTTCTTCATTTAATTCATCGGCCAGC